>Ga0114976_10002484_pt1 | contig 11566 bp, 8 predicted proteins | sample S_130805_EF_Meta_FD_87319 | JGI IMG/M metagenome (GOLD analysis project Ga0114976, IMG submission 87319) | Freshwater microbial communities from Lake Simoncouche, Canada to study carbon cycling - S_130805_EF_MetaG | ecosystem: Environmental > Aquatic > Freshwater > Lake | place: Lake...
TAGTCGGCGGCGGGGATGTTGGGGGTGAGGCCCGCGGGGAAGGGGAAGGTCGATAGGGCAGCGGTAGCCGCGTAACGCGGGTCCCCACCAATGCCGCGCCGGTTCAACAACTTCAAACTCCAACTATCGTGAAACCTACTTTGAATAATGCCAAACACTGTATCGTCGCTTCTGCAGACTAAGGATAGCCCATCGTCAGGTACCACGCGCGAATCGACCCAGACAAAAATCCTATGCTTTGACACCCTTGAGGTTGCAATGTAACGGTCGTGCTTTGAGATCGCAGCGCGGAGGCCCAAAGCAACTTCGCTATACTGCCACCAGCGCAATTTGCGTGAATTGCGGCGGTTTTCATCTTTCTTTGGCTTAACGTGAATCACGACATGTGCGAACGGTCTCGCAAAGAAAGCAGCCTCACGTTCAGGCATATTGCTAAAATCAATAATCCATCGCTCTTTTGTCCTCTTCGTAATTTGTTGCCCATTTAACCAGGGACGAACCACAACAGAATTGGATTTACCGTTTGCATTGGCAGACTCAGTCAACCATGCACGTGCGATTTCGGGGTCAACATCGAAATCGCCGCCCTTTTTCATGCCGGTGAATGATAATCCTTGATTCTCGATCAAGTTTCGAGCGCTTGTTGTATTTGTCCCTGAGGTCAAGTTCGGGTTGATGCGTTCAACGATCTGTCCTTCAAGATATTTTGGACCATCAGGGTTGGTCGAAAAACATACGATGCATACCCTCACACTGGCGCCATCTTGGGACCATTTTAGTTTTGTCCAACCTTCAAAAATAGTCATTCCTGCATTTTCAATGCTGTCCAGAATCTTACGATTTTCTCCATTTCGGATCGCGTCGGTTGCGACAAGCCCGACCCTTTCAGCCGTTTTGTTTGAAAGGGCCTCTCGAGACTTGTAAAACCAATAGCAAACTAAGTCGGAGTTTACGCTCACGCGGTTGGTGTACGCACCCAATAACCTATCGAGATAGCCTCGTCCCAGTTTGCCCAGGAGTTCGCTGCTACCCACGAACGGCGGGTTCCCCACAATCACATCCGCCCGAGGCCACGCCGCCTCCGTCCCATCCGCATTCAGCAGCGCATCCCGGCACTCGACATGATCGAGCTTCTTCAGGATGGGGTTGTCCGCCACGACATAGCCATTGCGCAGGGTCCATTGGATGGCGCCGATCCAGACCGAGACGCGGGCCAGCTCGGCGGCGAATTCGTTCAGCTCGATGCCCAGCACCACCTCCGGGCCGATCTGCACCTCGCGGCGCGGCAGGCCGAAGGCCTCGGCCTCCACCACCGCCTGGCGTTCCAGGTCCTTCAGCCGCAGCAGCGCAACGTACAAAAAATTGCCCGAGCCGCAGGCGGGGTCGAGCACGCGGAACGCGCGCAGCCGGGCGAGCCAGGCGTCGAGGATCGCCTCGGCCTCGGCCAGCAGGGCCTGCGCCTCGGCGCGGCGGGCGCGCGCGGCGCGGTCCACCGCGGCGCGGGCGGCGCGGCTCTCGGGCGCGGCGAGGGCGGCGGCGCCCGCGGCGGCATCGGCGGCCAGGAGAGGGGCGTGGCGTTCCATGATCGCCGCGATGCGCTCGCGCGCCGCTTCCCATTCGCGGGTCAGCGGGCGGACCAGCACGGGCTGCAGGATCAGGTCGATCTTGGCTTCGTCGGTGTAGTGCCGGCCGATCTGGGATTCCTTGGCGGGGTCCAGCGCGCGCTCGAACAGGGTGCCGAAGATGGAGGGCTCGATCTCGTCCCAGTCGAAGGTCGAGGCCTTCAGCAGGTCGCGGATGTCCTCGATGGTCAGCGGCAGCGTCGCGTCGCTGTCGAACAGCCCGCCGTTGAACCAGGGCACGGCATCGAAGCCGATGCTGCCGCCCGGGTCGCGCATGGCCGCGAACAGCATCGCGGCATCCTGCTCGAAGCGTTGCGGGCCGACGCGGGCGCGTTCCAGCAGCCGGCGGAACATGCCCTGCGGTAGCAGCTTCGCCTTGTCGGCGAACAGGCAGAAGACCAGGCGGTTGATGAAGTGCGCGACGGCCAGCGGCGGGTGGTCGCGGTTGCGCAGGCGGCGGGCGATGCCGATGAAGGTCTCGGCGGCGTCCTTGGTGATGCCGGCGCGGGTCTTCGCCGGCCGCAGCTGCTCGGGGTCGGCGAGCATGTTGTGCAGCAGGCGGCGCTTGTTGGCGTCGCGCAGTTCGGCGATGTGGACGCGGTAGCTGCGGGTCGGCGTGTTGTTGAAGTTGGTCCGCAGCTCGAAGTTGATCAGGTCGCAGACCGCCAGGATAGGCGGGTTCTCGAGGCCCTGCGCGTAGCGCAGCAGTTGCTCGAAGGCCTGCTCGTTCAGCTTGCCGGGCGCCTTGTATTCCAGCGCGAAGTGGCCGCGCTTCCAGACATCGGCGAAGCCACGGCCGCCGCTGCTCTTGGTGATGCGCTTCTCGAAGGCGTAGCCGTCATCGTCCGGGTCGTCATTGGGCGCCGGCACGCCGAGCAGCTTGCAGAGGTCGTTGAAGTGGGTCTGGGCCGCCGCGCGTTCGGTGTAGGGTGCGGCCGCCCATTTGGCGATGAATTCGTCCGGCGTCATGGCGAAGAGTCTCCCCCACAAGCTCATGGTGTCCAGAGGCCTTTCGGCCTTTGGTGGGGTGAAGGGGCAAAGCCCCTGCCGGGTGTGCAGAGGGCAGCGCCCTCTGCCCTTCCGCCGCCCACCCCGCGCGATACACTCCCCCCATGCCCACCCCCCCTTCCTGGCCCGGCCCGCTCGGCATCACGCTCGAGGGCCGTGAGACCCTGGCCGAGGCTGCCGCCCTCGCCCGCGCCGCGGAGGCCGGCGGCGCCGCCACGCTCTGGGTCGGCAGCCACCTGTTCCTGCGCGACCCGATCACGCTGGCGCTCACCGCGCTCGCCGCCACCACGCGGTTGCGGGTCGCGCTGATGGCGATGAGCCCCTACGCCATGCACCCCGTGCACCTGGCGATGGCCGCGGCGACGCTGGCCGAGGCGCATCCCGGCCGTGTCGTGCTCTGCCTCGGCGCCGGCGCGCCGGCGGATCGCGCGGCGGCGGGGATCGCGGCGCCGCAGCCCGCCGCGACGTTGCGGGAGGCGCTGCTGGTCTGCCGCGGCCTGCTGGCGGGTGAGGCGGTGCGGCATGAGGGCCAGGTCTTCCGCCTGCCCGGCCAGCGCGCGCTGGTCGGCGGCGCGGCCGCGGTGCCGCTGGTGCTGGCGGCGACGCGGCCGGCGATGCTGCGGGTTGCGGGGCGGCATGCCGATGGCGTGCTGCTCTCGGGCGGGTCGTCGGCGGCCTATGTCCGGCAGTGCCTGGAGGTGGTGGGCGAGGCGGCGGCGGGGCGGTCGGTCGCGCGCATTTCGCTGGTCTATGCGACGCCGGTCGCGCCGGGCGAGGACCGCGCGGCGCGGCTGGCCGGCGTGCGGCGGCGGCTGGCGACGGTGCTGCGCGGGGCGCATCACGCGCCGAACCTGGCGGCCGCCGGCACGGTGCTCGACCAGGCGCGGCTGCTGGCGCTGAGCCAGGCGAATGACTGGCCGGCGGCGCTCGCACTGATCACGCCGGAGGTGGTGGCGCGCCATGCCGCGGCGGGGACGCCGGGGGAGATCGCGGCGGCGGTGCGCGCGCTGCGGGCGGCGGGGCTGGATGAGGTGGCGCTGGCCGCGCTGACGACGCCTGGGGAGATCGCGGCGACGCTGGCCGCCGGGGGTGGGGCATGAAGTTCAGCGTCTGCCTGCCGACGGGGTTCGAGGGCGTGATGCATCCGATCCCCTTCATCGAGGGGCCGGATTTCGTGCCGCTGGCGCAGTTGTGCGAGCGGCTCGGCTATGACGGCGTCTGGGGCAACGACCACATCACGACGCAGGCCTATGTGGCGAAGAAGTTTCCCGGGAAGACGCCGCGCTTCTACGACGTGATGACGGTGCTGGCCTTCTGCGGCGCGGCGACGACGAGGCTGCGGCTCGGCACTGCGCTCGCCGTGCCGGCGATGCGCGATCCGGTGTGGCTGGCGAAGCAGGCGGCGACGCTCGATGCGATGAGTGGCGGGCGGTTCGACCTCGGCGTCGGCGTGGGCGCGTACCGCGAGGAATTCGCCGCCTGGGCGCCGCTTCTGGCGCCGCGCGCCAATCGCGGGGAGATGCTGGACGAGGCGATCGCGCTGATGCACCGGCTGTTCACGGAAGACAGCGTGACCTTCGAGGGGCGGTACTACGCCTGCCGGGAGCTCGCCTGTGCGCCGAAGCCGGTGCAGGTGCCGTATTCCTTCTATCCGGGCGGGCACAATCTGGCGGCGGTGGAGCGGGCGGCGCGCTGGGGCACCGGCTGGCTGCCGGGCTGGCGGCCCTGGGCCGAGCATGCCGAGCGCATCGCGCTGCTGCGGGAGCGCAGCGTGGCGCATGGGCGGGATGCGATGGCGGTGGAGGTGGCGCCGCAATTCTCGGTGACGGTGGGGCGGACCGCGGAGGAAGCGGAGGCGCGCTACATGGCCTCCGACCTCGTCGCGCATCGCGTGTCGCTGGCCTATACCGGCCGTGATTTGTCGCAGCAGGTGACCGCCAACCTGGTCGGCTCGCCCGAGCTGATCCGGGAGAAGGTGGCGGGGCTGGCGGCGCTCGGCGTGCAGCATTGCTGCGCGCTGATGTTCCCGGCGGGCGATCTCGGCGAGTACCGCGAGCAGGTGGCGTGGTTCGCGGAGGTGGTGGGGCTGAGCGCCTGATCCGCGGAGGGTTCGGCGCTGGCGCCGAACCGCCGGAGCGGTGAATCAGTCGCTTCAACCAGCCGTGATGCCGCCGTCGCGGATGACGGGGCCCCAGCGCGCGATATCCTCCTCGATGATGGCAGCCATCTGGGCGGGGCTCGAGGCGGCGTAGTCGGCGCCGAAGCGCGCGAGCTTGGCCTGCACGCCGGAATCGGCGAGCGCGGCCGCGACATCGGCGGCGATGCGCTCGATCAGCGCGGGCGGCGTGCCGGCGGGGACGACGACGCCGTTCCAGGATTGCGCGACGAAGCCGGGCAGCGTGTCGGACATCAGCGGCACCTCGGGCAGTGCGGCGTTGCGGCGCGCGCCGGTCATCGCCAGCGGCCGCAGCAGGCCGGAGCGGACCTGCTCGATCGAGGCCGGCAGCTGGTCGAACATGCAGTCGACCGTGCCGGCGATCAGGTCGGTCACCGCCGGCGCGCTGCCGCGATAGGGCGCGTGCTCGAGCGCGATGCCGGCGCGCAGGCGGAACAGCTCGCCGATCAGGTGCAGCGAGGTGCCGTTGCCGGAGGACGCATAGGTCAGCGGCTTCGGCGCGGCCTTGGCCATGGCGATGAAGCCGGCGACGTCGCGCGCGGGCGAGCGCGGGTTCACCGTCATGACGTGGTCGGTCGTCATCACCATCGAGACCGGCGCGAGCTCGCGCTTAGGATCGAAGCTGAGGTTGCGGGTCAGCAGCGGCGCGATGGCGACCGGCGCGGCCGAGGTGAGCAGCCAGGTCAGGCCATCGGGCGTGGCGCGCGCGACGGCCTCGGCGCCGACCACGCCGCCGGCGCCGGCGCGGTTCTCGACCACCACCGGCCGGCCGTAGCGGGTGGTGAGGTATTCGGCGAGCACGCGCGCGGTGCCATCCGTCGCGCCGCCTGGCGGGAAGGGCACGACGAGGCGGATCGACCGCTCGGGGAAGCCCTGCGCCCGCGAGGGCGTGGCGAAGAGCAGCGGTGCGGCGAGCAGGGCATGACGGCGGGACAGGCGCAACGCGGCCTCCAATGTTTGCGGATCGGATTCACGCCTCCAGGCGTTGCCGCCTTCCAGCGATCCGATCCGGCGCTCCTTTGACCGGTCATCCCACCCGGTGCGAGGATGCTGGGCCTCGGGACCGACGGCAAGAGGGCGACATGCAGGACGCGACACTGGTCGGCGGCAGCGAGGAAGACCGCGCGGCGCTGCTGAAGCTGCATCACGACTACCTGGTCGCCAATACGACCTATGACCAGGACGCGCTGATGTCGATCTGGAGCGCGCTGCCGGAGGCGGCCTTCTTCAACCTGAACGGCCATACCTATAACGGCCGCGAGCACTGGCTGCGGCTGTGGCAATTCTACGGGCCGAACGTCGCCTCGACCTACTGGACGCCCTACGACATCGGCGGCGTGATCGGCGCCGACATGGCGACGATTTGGTGCCATCGCCGGACCCGCCGGCAGTGGCGCGGCGCCACGCCGCCGCCGCGCGACTTCCACTACGCGAACGACGAGTTCGTCAGCCGCTCGACCCTGGTGTTCCGGCGCGAGCCGGAGGGTTGGCGCGTGGTGCACGCGCATTTCTCCGAGGCGACGAACACGCCGCGGCCGGGCGGGGTCTGATCGCCGCACGACGCTGGCATAGGCCGTGCTTGCCGGCGCGGCATGACCGATATCGCCGCCCTGATCGCCGCCCTGCCGGAGATCGAATGGCTCACCGACCGCGCCCTGGTGCGCCAGCGCAGCCGCGATTTCTTCTGGTACAGCCCGGTGCTGAAGCGCCAGCTGAACGGTGTGACCGCGGCGGCGATCGCCTGCCCGCGCGACGAGGCCGGGGTGATCCGCGTGCTGGCGGAATGCCATGCGCGGCGCATCCCGGTGACGCCGCGCGGCGCGGGCACCGGCAATTATGGCCAGGCGATGCCGATCCGCGGCGGCATCGTGCTCGATCTCTCGGCACTCGACCGCGTGCTCTGGGTGAAGGATGGCGTGCTGCGGGTGCAGGCCGGCGCGCGGTTGGCGGCGATCGAGGCGGAGACCATCCCGCGCCACGGGCTCGAGCTGCGCTTCCACCCCTCGACCCGGCGGACCGCGAGCATCGGCGGCTTCATCGCCGGCGGCTCCTCGGGCGCCGGCTCGGTCACCTGGGGCACCTGGCGGGAGCCGGGCAACCTGCTCGGCCTGCGCGTCGTGACGATGGAGGCCGAGCCGCGCGTGCTGGAACTGCGCGGCGAGGATGTCCAGCAGGCCAACCACGCCTATGGCACCAACGGCGTGATCACCGAGGTCGAGATCCCGCTGGCGCCGGCCTGGCCCTGGGTCGATATGCTGTGCGGCTTCGCGGATGTCATGGATGCGGCGCGTTTCGCGGAAGCCCTGACGGCTTCCGACGGCATCGTGAAGAAGCTCGCCTGCGTCGTCGCCGCCCCCGTGCCGCAGCAGTATTTCCGCGCCTATGACGGCCTGGTGCCCGACGGCACGCACCTGGTGCTGGCGATGGTCGCGGCACCCTTCGTGGACCACGCCCTGCCGCTGCTCGCGCGGCATGGCGGGCGGCTGCTGCACCAGGTGCCGACCGCGGAGGCGCCGGTGCCGGCCTATGAGCACAGCTGGAACCACACCACCCTGCAGGCGCTGAAGCACGACCGCAGCATCACCTATCTGCAGACGCTGTTCCCGCCGCCCGGCCATCTCGCGCTGATCGAGCGGATGATCGCCACCTTCGGCGACGAGGTGCCGATGCACCTGGAATTCGTCCGCTTCGGCGGCCAGGTCGCGTGCTTCGGCCTGCAGCTCGTGCGCTTCACGACCGAGGCGCGGCTGGCCGAGATCATCCGCCTCCACGAGGACGCCGGCGCGCCGATCTTCAACCCGCACGCCTATACGCTCGAGGAAGGCGGGATGAAGCAGGTCGATGCCGCGCAGCTGGCGTTCAAGCGCGCGGCCGATCCGCTCGGGCTGCTGAACCCCGGCAAGATGCTGGCCTGGGACCAGCCGGACTGGACGCCCGAGGCGCCGCGCACGCACTACATCTTCGGGGGTGCGGCCGGCGAGGTCGAGGAAGCGCTGGAGTGGAAAGAATGAAGGGGCTTTGCCCCTTCAGACTACCCCACCAGGAGGCGAAGGCCTCCTGGACCTCGAGAGTTAAACTCATGGTTTCCAAAGGCCCTTCGGCCTTTGGTGGGGTGAGCCCGAGAGGGGCAACGCCCCTCTCGGTCAGCGCAGCACCGGCAGCACCAGCCGCGATCCGCTCGCGCCGCCGTGGCGGAGCGCGATCGTGATGATACGCTCTTCCTCGGCGCGGTAGTCCGCGACCGCGGCGCCGGTGCCGGGGTTGACCGCATAGGCCGGATAGGCGGCGCCCGCGACCGAGAGCCGCAGCGCATGCCCAGCCGGCACGGTGCAAAGCGTCGCGCGCAGCGGCACGCGAATCAGACCGGGTGCGTCGCAGCGGGCGTGGCCGTGCGCGAGCGTCATGGTGCGGCCATCGGGCGACACGATCGACAGCACGACGGAGAGGTCGAAGCTCGGCTGATCGGCCTCGGCCATGATCTCCGCCGTGATGCGGCCACAGAGCGTCAGCGGCGCGGCGAGCGGCGTGCCGGTGAAGCAGGCGACGTCGCTGCGGTCATCCAGCGCGGCGCGGTCCTGGGTGCCGCCAGGCTGCGCGACCGGGCCGCCGAGTGAGGGCACCGGCCGCCAGGGATCATGCACGAACCACTCGACGCCGGGCGCCGCCGGAGAGTCGCGCAGCACGCCATCGGTGCAGGTCGCGGCCGCCAGGCCGGTGCCGCCAAGGAACAAGCTGCGCGCCTCCGTCTCCGGCCATTCGGCGAAACGCGCCCAGGTGCGCGCGCCGATGTCGAAGAGCCGCAGCGCGGGCGCCGCCTCGCCCAGCCCCTTCAGGTGGCGATCGAAGAAGGCGACCTGCATCGCGTCGATCGGCGAGCTCGCGGCCGGGCCGAGATCGGCCGCACCCACGCGGCGGCCCCAGGGCAGGTGCGTCCAGGGCCCGACCACCAGCGCCTGCGGCCCGCCCGCGCGCGCGGCGAGCGCCTCGCGCCCGTCCAGCGTGCCCATCAGCATCTGGTCCTGCCAGCCGCCGACATGCAGCATCGGCGGCGGCGCAGCGCATTCGGCCAGCCGCGCGCGCGGCGCGATGGCGTCCCAATAGGGCGCAGGCTCGGGGTTGCGCAGCCAGTCCGGGTAATGCGTCAGGTGGCCGAAGCGCTGCATCACAGCCGGCAGCGTGCGCCGCGATTCCGCCAGCGGCAGCGCGCGCGCGGCGGCGCGGAAGGCGGTGGCGGCCTCGGCGTCGCCGTCATGCGTCGCGCGCAGCCAGCCCATCTGACAGCCCCAGCCGAGCCCCGCCGAGAAGGGCATCGCGCCATTCTCCCAGGCCCAGTCGCCGCGCAGATCCCAGCCCGCCATGCAGGGCGCCAGCGCATCCGGCGCGCCGCCGCCGGCCAGCGCCAGCAGCTGCGTATTGCCCTGGTAGGAGAAGCCGTACATGCCGAGCCGGCCGTTGCTGCCCGGCAGGTCGCGCGCCCAGGCCACGCTCTCGGCGCCATCGGCGGCGTCATCGGCGAACAGCCGGAACACGCCCTCGCTGGTCCCGGCGCCGCGCACATCCTGGATCACCACGACATAGCCCTGCGCCGCATACCAGGCCGGGTGTGCATAGACCACGGTCGAGGCGATGCGCCGGCCATAGGGCTGGCGCATCAGCAGCACGGGGAAGCGGCCGGGCGCCTCGGGCGCCCAGATATCGGCATCGAGCCTGGTGCCGTCGCGCAGCCGCAGCGAGGCGCCGCGGACCGGCGCGACGGGCAGCATTCAGCTCAATCCGAGGCGCTTGTTGACGAAGCGCAGGCTATAGGCGCGCGCCGGGTCGAGGCCGGGCGCGACGACGCCGGCGTCGCGCATGCTGGCATAGAAGCTCTGCCAGCGCTCATCCGTCATGGCGCCGATGCCGAGCCGCTCGGCATCGCCCGAGAGCACGATGCCGCGCTCGTTCATCGCCTTCACCGCATAGGCGATGCGGTCCGGCGTCATGTCCGGGTTGTCGCGGACGATCAGCGCATTGGCCGCCGCGGTATCCTGGCCCCTGAGGTATTGCGACCAGCCGGTGATGGTCGCATCGACGAAGCGCTGCACCAGGTCGGGCTTCTCCTCGACCAGCTTGCGCGAGGTGTCGATCGTGGTCTGGTAGTTCTGGTAGCCGGCATCGGCGATCAGGTGGATCCGCGGCTTCGCGCCGCCCTGGATCGCGGTATAGGGCTCGGAGGAGACAAAGCCCTGCTGGATCGCCTGCTTGTCGACCAGGAAGGGCTGGATGCTGAAGGTATAGGGGCGGATCTGCTCGTCGGAGAAGCCGAACCTGGCGCGCAGGAAGGGCCAGTAGGTGACGCGGCCGGCGGCGCCGATCAGGATCGGCTTGCCGCGCATGTCGGCGAAGCCGGCGATGTTGGCCTCCTCGTGGCTCATCAGGATCTGCGGATCCTTCTGGAAGATCGCGCCGATGCAGAGGAAGGGCGCGTTCTCGCGCACATAGGTCAGGGCCTGGAAGCCCGAGGACATGATCATGTCGACGCGGCCGGCGAGCAGCAGCTGCGCCGGGTTCTGCTGCGGCCCGCCCATGCGCAGCTCGACCTCGATGCCGGCGCGGCGATAGAGCCCGTTGGCGACCGCCTGGTAGTAGCCGCCATGCTCGGCCTGGGCCCGCCAATTGGTCTGGAAGGTGAGCTTCTCGAGCGTCTGGGCGAGCGCGATGCGCGCACCCGGCACGGCGACGAGGGTGGCGGCGCCGCCGGCGAGCAGGGCGCGGCGGTCAATGCGGTAGCGCGTACGCATGGCTTGGTCCCCGGGCTGGATTTGCGACGGGGTAGCAAGCCTCATGCCAGGGCTGCCGCGGTTGCGCCGGGCGCGGCATTGGCGATTCCTTGGGCAGTCGCGGGATGCGGCGACGGGGCCGTGCGCCGGGTCTGCGGCGGGGAGGCTGGCGCGCCCGGAGGGATTCGAACCCCCGACCAAGCGGGTAGAAGCCGCTTGCTCTATCCAGCTGAGCTACGGACGCGAAGCGGAGTGTTTCAGTGGGTCCAGTTCTCGGGTCTACCGAAGCGGAAGTTGTCCGCATAGACCTTGGGCTTGAGCGGCCGCTCGGGCGGCGGCTCCTCGACCTGCCAGGGAATGCCGTTCGCCTCGGCATAGGCGATGGCGGCCTCCTTCGTGTCGAACTTGAGGCGCAGCTGGTTGCGGGTATCGCCCGAGCCGGGCCAGCCCATCAGCGGGTCGAGCCGCTGTTTCTCGCCCGGCGCGAACTCCAGCACCCAGTGCTGGCCGCCGCCGCGGCCCGACTGCATGGCCGAGCGGGGCGGGACGAAGATGCGGGCGACCTGGCCGGACATGCGGGTATCCTCAGCAAACCGGAATCGGGGCGACTGGATTCGAACCAGCGACCCTCTGCTCCCAAAGCAGATGCGCTACCAGACTGCGCCACACCCCGTCCTGGCGCCTGTGTAGCCCCTCGCGGGCCGCGCTGGAACCTACTTCGCGGTGCCGAAGATGCGCTGCTCGACCCGGTCGCCGACCCGGATGCCGAGGCGTTCCGCCGTGCCGGCGGCCAGTTCGAGCGTCGCCCGCACCGGCCCGCGGCTTTCGATCGAGGCCAGCGAATAGGGCACGGTCCGTTCGGCGATGCGGTGCACCCGGCCGTCCTGGGCGATGAACAGCATGTCGAGCGAGGTGATGGTGTTGCGCATCCACATCGCGGATTCCCGCGGGCTGCCCCAGTCGAACAGCATGCCCTCCTCGGCCGGGACCTCCGGGCGGAA
>Ga0114976_10002486_pt1 | contig 11564 bp, 14 predicted proteins | sample S_130805_EF_Meta_FD_87319 | JGI IMG/M metagenome (GOLD analysis project Ga0114976, IMG submission 87319) | Freshwater microbial communities from Lake Simoncouche, Canada to study carbon cycling - S_130805_EF_MetaG | ecosystem: Environmental > Aquatic > Freshwater > Lake | place: Lake...
ATTCGGACGCGGGGGCAGTTCCCGCCACCTCCACCATAAGCAGAGGAACAGGACGCTGGCTCTTTGAAGTGGGATAACGGGTTGATCGCCGTGAATACATGGAGAGTCCTCTGTTTATGATGGGGGTGATTTAGGTTCGACGGGTTGTAGTAAAGACACGAAGAGACCAAAAGCAACGTTTAGATGCAAACGATAACGCACTCATCGAGACTCGCCTAGCGGCGTAATCTCTTGGGTATGAGCTCCACCTAGAAACAGAACGGGCTCACTTTCCTACATTGAGGTATTTACTATGTCCGAAGAAAAGCAAATCCGTCTTTCCGTTCTTCAAATGGCACAGTCGATGTGCGATGCGGAATATCTCATCGCCGCTGAACGTGGTGGTGAACAGAAACCATTCCCAACTACAGCTGAAGTTATCAAGAAAGCCGACGAGCTTATGGCGTTTGTCGATGACATTCGCGACCCTACAGTTAAGAACGTGACACAACTCCTTAGCGAACACGCTGGAAAGTAATTGTTATGAAAGTCAATATCGGTTCTTATCACGACTACTTTGGTCCCTATCAAATCGCAGAAAAGGTTTTCTTCTGGATCAATCACAGAGAAGTTCTTTTGGGTTTGGATGAAACCCTAGAGCATCGCTGGGATGTGAGAGCGTGTGAGAAGTTTGGTGATTGGATGAGCGATAGAGCTTGGTTCGTCAAGTTCTTAAACTGGATTGACTCCAAGAAGCAGCGCAAGATCCAAGTTCGCATCGATCCGTGGGATACTTGGTCGATGGATCATACCCTCGCACTTATCATTCATCCTATGCTTGTTCAGCTGAAAGCAGCTAATCATGGATACTTCAGCTCTGACCCTGATGATGCACCACAAATTGGTAAAGGCAAGGAAACAGATTATGGCGGTAATGATACTCTTGCTCTTGATCGTTATAACTGGATCATGGACGAAATGATCTGGACGTTTGACGAGCTGAAGAGCGACAGAGATCATGAACTCTTCTATAACGAAGAAACTGGTCAGTATAACTTCGAAGGTCAAAAAGAACACGACGAGCGTATGCAAAATGGTCTTCGTTTGTTCGGTAAGTATTTTCGCGCACTTTGGGATTGAGCATGAGATTCTATGAATTTTGTGGGAATGATAAACCCCTAAGCATTATCGCTGGTCCTTGCGCGTTTGAATCCAAAGAACACGCAATTATGATGGCTGAATCTCTCAAAGAGATTTGCGATAAACTAAAAGTCAACTTCATTTATAAGACCTCTTTCGATAAAGCAAATCGAAGTTCCGCAGATAGTAATAGGGGTGGCGGCTTCGACGAGGCGTTTTACGGAATGGAGGCCGTCCGTGCTCGAGGAATCGAGGTTCTAACGGACGTTCACGAACCTTGGCATTGTGAACAAGTGCAGGCTGATATCATTCAGATTCCTGCGTTCCTTTGCCGACAGACTGATCTTATTCGTGCTGCAGCAGAGAGCGGTAAGCCTGTCAACGTGAAGAAGGGTCAGTTCCTATCACCGTGGGAAATGAGGAACGTAGCCGAGAAGCTGCGTAAGTTTGGCTGCGATAAGTATCTGTTTACTGAACGCGGAACGACATTTGGTTACAACAATCTTGTGGTTGACTTTCGTTCGCTCGAAGTGATGAAGCAATATACAGATCGCGTTGTTATGGATTGCACTCACGCAGTTCAGCTTCCTGGCGGTAATGGAACAAGCTCTGGTGGTCAGCGCCAGTATGTTTCTACTATGGCTCGCGCTGCTGTTGCGATTGGCGTCTCTGCTCTGTTCATCGAAACTCATCAAGATCCAGACAATGCACCATCTGATGGTCCAAACATGATTCGTCTTGACAACTTCGAGAATTTAGTATATGATTTACTCATACTTGATTATGACTCTAAGCAAAGGACGAAGCGAAAATATGGGTAACATTACTGGCAAGGTTTGGGGTGATACGAGCGTCCTCATTCAGAATTCTAATGTCGAACTTCACAAGATCAACGTAAAGGCGGGATTCCGCTGTTCGGAGCATAAGCATGAACACAAATGGAACGGATTCTATGTCATCTCAGGAGTGTTGGAAATCCATGTCGCAAAGAATAACTATGATCTCACCGATGTCACCACTCTTCGAGCAGGTGATTTTACTTCTGTCCGTCCTGGCGAGTTCCATTGGTTCAACTGCATTGAAGACTGTGTTGCACTAGAAGTCTATTATCCAGAAGCACTCAGCGAAGATATCGTTCGCCGCAGCGTCGGTGGTAAGAACAATCCGTTCGTTGTGCCAGAACCACAGAAAACTCCTTGCGTCAACATCTGTCAGCTCGATGAGTCTGGTGAAAAGTGCATCGGTTGTGACCGCACTCTTGCTGAGATCGCAGATGCTGGTCGTCGTGATGTTCCCTATGAAGGATATGACAAATGAGTGATGCAGCCGTAGCAAGCATTATGAGTTCCAACACATTTATCTCGATGGTGGAACTCCGTATCAGCGACAAAGGTATGAGCTATCTCGAAGCGATTACCGATGTCTGCGAAAAGACTGGGCTTGAGTTTGAGAACGTATCCAAACTCATGACTCCTACTATGCGTAAGCTGCTTCAGTCGGAAGCTGCTTCACTCAATCTCATCAAGCGCACTGGATCAAGGTTGCCAATCTAATGTTCGGTCAACAAGAGTTCTCAGATCACCAACAGTTCTTGAATTGGATTACCAGTATCAAGCTAGACGGTTTCGCCATCGATATAGACTATCCAACAGATTCATTGATCATTCGTAACAAAAGCACTAATATGGTTACGAGGATGAGTAGAATGGCTATTGAAGCTATGGAACCTGCGTTTCGTCGACAGCATATAATTGAAACGATTACTCAGATGTCAGGTGCGACTGGAGGAACTTATATCATGCCTTCTAATGGTGGCGGTAGTCTTGGATTGGGAACATATTCTATTTCTTCTGGTGGCACAGGTGGTTCAGGTGACACAGGTGGTTCAATTCGGCACGACCCATGGAATGTGCCGCCGCCCATATATGTCGATGACTACTACAGACAACAAAAAGAACAAGCTGAACTTGCTAAGAAACTGTTCAGTCCCAAAGAGCAGCTTATGCTTACTGCGATCAAAAACGATCTCCACAAACTGTATCATGAAAAAAGAACGATCATGGAACAACAGACGTGGAACCGAGATCGTATGGTTATCGCTGGTAATTGCTTTGCTTCTATGCTAAAAGGCGATACGATAAACGACTACGATTTGTTCTTGCTTGATGACGACCACAATACCAAAATCATGGAATATATGGAAACTAAGTATCGTGATCGTGATGATATTCGTATCGGTAGTAGCGGATACATGAACAACGACCGCATCAAAAAAACAATGTTCTTCAAGGAAAGCAAGTTCCAGTATATTCTGACCGACTTCAAAACCCGTGAAGAATTGATTAGTCATTTTGATTTCAAGCATTGTCGTGTGTCGTATGATCTGATGACAGAAAAGCTGTTCATCACACGCGAGACGATGGATGCTATCATCAACAAGACTCTTATTCCAAATACGAACAAGACTCCTGCTTCATGGCGTTATGCGAAGTTTGAAGATCGTGGTTGGAAATCTGAATTTTCTGAATTTGCGCCCATCTAATGGAAGGCATGAAAGCATACAACCGCTATCAAGCACTAAAGCTGCACTTCACTTCTGATTACGACTTTATTAAGTATAGCGGCAAGGTTCGCAAGATCAGCGAAGAATCGTTCCTCAAGCGAAAGGATCAGTATCTGTTTCGCAAGCTGGAACGTAAATACAGCGACGAAGACCTAACCAACTTCTTCGTTGCTAACTTTGTCTCTAACGCTGGCGTTCGCTGGGTTGGAGAAATGAATGGACCAGAGTCTGAAAAGGTCTATCTGAATTGGCAGAAGCGTATCGAAGACTTTTCATATTACCTAAAGCAGGATTTGGAAACCATTCTTGATGAATGCAATAACAGCGTAAGCCGTATCCTTCTGGTTGAAAAGACGCATCCAGTTTTATTGAAAATGTATATGGCGGGTAAGGTTACAGCTGAAACTGTTATTGCTTTTGATGTAGCTTTTGACATTCTGGACAAATGGAACGAAGAGATCGATGATCCAATCGTATGGCCTGAGTTCCATCGCCAGTTGTCAAAGTATCGACCTTTTGTAAAGGCTGACAAGGCTGATATAAAAAAGATTATGCGTGAAGTGTTTTCGTCTTGACTTCATGCTATATAATAGTATATTATGATCACTGTGGATAAGACGAACATCTACCATACAACACATACAACGGAGACATACACATGAACGAATCTTTCTCTGCCCTCAAGCGTCAGCGCACTTCTTCGCTGGAACGCCTTACCAAAGAAATCAACAAGCTTGCTAACAAAGAACAGGGATCGTCATCCGATGATCGCTACTGGCAGCCTGAAGTTGATAAGGCTGGTAACGGTTACGCTATCATTCGTTTTCTCCCCGCTCCTGTCAACGAAGAACTTCCTTGGGTCCGTATCTGGAACCACGGCTTCCAAGGTCCAGGCGGTTGGTATATCGAAAACTCTCTGACCACTCTCAATCAGCCCGATCCTGTTGCTGAAATGAATTCCAAGCTCTGGAACTCTGGTAACGACAAGGATAAGGAAATCGCTCGCGCACGCAAGCGTCGTCTAAACTACATTGCTAACATCTACGTTCTCAAAGATCCTGCGCATCCTGAGAACGAAGGTAAGGTATTCCTCTTCAAGTTTGGTAAGAAGATTTTCGACAAGATCAACGAGAAGATGAATCCTGAGTTTGAAGATGAGAAGCCAACCAATCCATTTGATCTGTGGGCTGGTGCTAACTTCAAGCTAAAGATCCGTAAGGTCGAAGGCTATCGTAACTACGACAAGTCAGAGTTTGAAGAAGCAGCTCCATTGCTTGACGACGATGATGATATGGAAGCAATCTGGAAGGGTGAACACTCTCTCGCAGAACTCGTCGCTGCCGATAAGTTCAAGAGCTATGACGAACTGAAGAAGCGTCTCGACAAGGTTCTCTCTGAACCAAACGCAGATGCTCGTAAGTTCAAGTCTAACGATGAAGACGATCTTCCGTTTGAGCGTACAGCTTCTCGTCCTGCTGCAGCACCTGCTGTTGGTAAGATGGCAAAGGCTACACCGATGAAGGCTGTCGAAGAAGACGATCTGGAATTCTTCAACAAGCTTGCTGAGGATGACGAATAATCATAGGGCTTATTCCTTTCACCTATGATTAGACTTAGGGGAGCTACGGCTCCCCCTTTTTTATTGATGGTCTCTCATTACCTGTCGCTCGAAAGCAGCTTGCAGTTTTGGATTGCGTGAATACATTGGAAGGTTCTGTCCAGTCATACCACCAGTCTCCGCGCCAGCAACTGTTCCAACGTTCTGTACACTACTGTTCTGAACAACAGCAACTCCACCACCAGAGCCTGCACCTTCTCCACCAGATGGACCAGATGGTGGTGGACCCATACTCGTTGTTTTTGCAGTTCCAGCTGGAGCACCAGTAGGAGGCGGTGCAATAGCATTGGACTCTTGCTTTACTTCACCTGCTGGAGCGCCCATATTGCTACCTGTCGGTGAAGCTGGAGTAGCAGGAGCTGGAGAACCAACAGGAGCAGAATTGCCTCCACCAGTTCCCATGCCGGTAGATGGTGCTGCTGGAGTACCCGATCCGGAAGATGATGTAGCTGCAGGAGCACCCGATCCGGAAGATGATGTAGCTGCAGGAGCACCAGCAGGAGCACCAGCGGGAGCAGCTGGAGTGGATTGAGTAGGTCGACCTTTATTGATAATTGGATTTGTTTCAGCTGGTTGTAGGTCTGTAGTTTTTGCTTTAGTATCAAACCAACGCCCATCTTTTACAGTAACAATATCACCTGTGCTATTTTTCGTATCCACATCTTCTTTTGTCAGACCGTTTGCTTTTAGAAATTGTGCTGGTTGTATTCTACCAGACTCTTGCACAGGACCAAGCTTATCTGTTTCTGCTTGTGGACCTGTAATCACTGACGATCTGGCGCCTGCGCCGCGTAGCTTTAGTTGGAAATCAAGCCAACCTTCAGGATCCATTTCTCTTTGTTTTCCTGCCCAATAAGCAAGAGCAACAAAACCAGCACCAGCCAATGTCAATGGATTGAAGATAGCAGCTCTCAATCCATTTGCTATTACTTGTGCTGTTGGACCTGTAAGAGCGCCTTCCAATAAAGCTAATAGTCTAGGTAGTGTTTCAGCAGCAAACTGAATAAGTTTATTCATTGCGCCTTTTGCAAACTCTATAAGATTTTTTAGCAAACCAAGAGCACCATCACCCAACTTCTTGATTAGCCACAGCTCTAGGATCTTCTCCATAAAGCTAGTAGCGCCATCTTCACCGCCACCGTCTTTCTTGATCTCTTCCTGCTTTATGTTTACAGGCACGCCGTCAATTCTTACAGGCGCTTCTGATTTAGGAATAGCAAGAACTGTACGAATGAAATCAATTCGACTTGCATTGAGTTCATTGTTTAGAACGCGAAAGCGTGTTGTTACATCTTTATTGAGGTTCTTCAGAGACTTGATAATAGTACCAAAAGAAGCAATCACGCTTTTAGCAATATCAGTAATCTTGGCAATCTCTTCAACTAAACTATGCAGCGTTGTAACAACAGAATCCACAAAGCTATTCGAGAACATGCCGCTCGACACACGCTCTACGTTGTCGTTAGCCACAGCAAGGTTCTTACCAAAGAACTGCTTTAGGTTTGGTCTATTATCGTTTGCGCCTCCTGCAGGAAGCAGATTAGAAATAGCCATTAGAATAATCCTCTTCCTGCAACAACACTAGCAGCTATATTATATGGATTGTATGCCTGTTCCATCTTTCTCGGTGAGTAAGAAGCTGTCTGGTATATTGTTCTTGTATTATTGATTACGTTATCGTTCTGCATAATAACAATTCCACCACGTGCTTGATTCTCGGCGATCATGGTATCCACAGCGTTCTGCCGTGATGCAACAGCAAGAGCGTTTGCTGGTTCTCGTTGTGGTGCTGCTTCTGGTCGACCGTTCGATGCAACAGCGGCTCCAGCTCCCTTATACTCCCAGTGCCATGGTTCGCGAGGGATCGTGCTGAATCCAAAGCGACCAGCATTAGCCATAAGCCAATCATTCTGCTTTGTTCCGCGAGAGTTAGCGCCGCCACCAAGATCAAGCGCTGTACCCCAACCATGATTAGATTTGCCTGGAGTTGCAGCAAGACCACCTTGAGAATATAGACCCTTCTCTTGTGCTACTTTGACCTGAGCTGCGTATGGGCGATATGAATCTGTAATAGACCATGTAACACCATCTGCTTTAGCAGCTTGAACCATTGCTTCGTATGCAGCTGCGGCGTTTGGTTGTAGTCTATGATTACCTTGACCAACAGTCACAAGTTGTGAATCTGGTAGATTGCCGTTCTCGCCGATCTTAGATGGAGCGCCGAAATCTTGAACTGGACCACCAGCTCCTGCGCCGCCTTGCGTTGGGTTGAATGTTGTAAGTCCAGGTACACCGCCAGTCATTGCTGCTGGTGTTCCGCCAGCAACAGCAGGAGTAGCTAGACCTTCTCCCTTTGCGTATCTCTGAGCAATCATGATACGCTTTTGTCTATGTTCACCAGATGAACGCTCATAGTATTGATCCACAAGCGCAGCAGCTTGACCAGCATCTTGTGCTTGACGAATAAATCCTGCAGCTCTCTTTTCGTTGTTATTCAATTCCCAGTTGATGAACTCAAGCTGCTCTTGGAAGTTAGCTTCACGAATAGGCTTACCATATGTGCGCTGGAAGATAGCTTGGCGATCTGGATGCCATTGTGCTAGACCATATGCTTTACCGCCGTCACCAACAGCATTTGTTTTGAAGTTGGATTCTGCTTCGATATTAGCAGCAAGACCGATAGCTTGTGCGCGGCTCCATCCTTTACTTTCAAAGAAATCGATTGCTTCTTTTGCGCTACCAGTAGCAGCTACGCCTGGTCCACCGTATTCTGGAGCACCAGCAGGAGCAGCTCTGCCGCCACCACCGCCTCTAGCAGCTTGGCTATCTTTTGCCATAAAGGTTTGAATTACACCAGCTGCAGCACCAGCTAATAGACCAAAGCCCATTTGCTTTGCAGTCTTTTTCATACTGCTGACAATGGTCGTCGGTTCTTTTGTTTTATCTTTTTGTTCTTTTGCTTTAGCTTCTTTTGCAGCTTTCTTTGCTGCAGCAGTCTTTACTTCACCAGCTTTGGCAGCACGTGAACCACCAACACCCTTCGATAGCTTTGTTCTTGCGCCGCCAGCTTTAGTTGCTGTCTTTGTGCCTGTTAGTGCTTCGATGACTTTATCACGGAGATCGTCGTTCTGTTTGATTAGATCAGAGACAACCTTTTCGTGTTGCTCAGTCATATTAGTAATAATCTTCTCAACTTCACCAAAAGCATTCGGCATAGTTGTGAGGATCTTTTCGTGGCTTCTAGCTAGATTTGATGTAGCCTTTACAACACTACCTAGCTCACGACCGATCTTACGCTCGGCGTTCTTCTGATCTTGCGAAATAGTTGGTGTAGGAGCTACAGCTTGCTTTACAGCAGCTTTCTTTGTCGCAGTTTCTTTTGTTAGAATATCAGCGAGACGACCAGTTAGTATCTGACCGTTCTGATCGACAACATTTCCCTTTTTATCTTTATAGAACTTGGACTTGCCGATCTTGCCAATGACTTGACCAAGACCCTTGACCTTTTTCTTTTGCTTGGCTTGTTTGACTGGAGCAGGCTCGTCAGGAAGCGAAGGCTGCGCAGACAGTGCATCTGCTGCAGCTTTCTTAGCTTTATCACCACCCTTTTCGAGGATGGCTCTAAGAATCTCTTCGTCTTCCTTTGACATTTATCGCCTTGTTGCTTTTTCTTGTTCTTCTTTTAGTTTCTCTAGATGCTCAATAAGCATCTTGACGTAAATATCTCTCTCCCACGGTATCATTCCATCTATATCACTCAGCGAGTATTTGTGGTGCTGCATCAACGAAAAATTAGTCTGATAATAATTTGCTAGTGTATTATGAGAGAGGATCATCAAAAAAAATCAGACAGTCCCTCCAGCGTGACTGTATCTTCTTGCCCACAGCCCTTGCACTTATAGCTAAACGTATGCTTTAGCTTTGGCATCGTAGCAATAAACTCCATGATCTTAGCGAACTGCTGTGTATTCAACGAGTCAATAAAGTCCATCGCATCTTGTAGATTATCCGGCTCATAGACATTCTCTTCGTCATAGACCGAGACAATACACTTGGCAATCATCTTTAGTTCGTCGGTACCATCGTTGACCAGCTTGATATCGCTGATCGTTGGGTAACGCATAACAACACCAAGGTTATCAGTGATCTGAATCTTATTAGTATGCTTCTCGTTCTTCTCGACCTTGACTCGTTCCAGATTGATCTCGACTGGCGTGACCGCTTCGCACTCAATACCGGAATAATTGATGCCACCAGTATGCTTATATTCCAGCTTGATGACTTCACCGACCGACTTAGCTCTTAGATTGAGGAACAGATATTCCAGATCAAAGAACGGTAGATTGGATACATTTACATCGCTATCTAATACACATGCAGACAATACGTCTTTCACTGCATCGATCATCGAGTTCTGATCGTTGGAAGTTGCTGCCATAAGCAACGCCTTTTCTTCCTTGACTAGAAATGGTCTAAAAGAAACGCGCTGTCCAGTTGACGGTAGTTCAATCGAAAAACGCGGTGATGCTAATTTAGGTAATGCCATAATAATTCACTCCAAGGTTACTTCGCTCTGCTATTTTTTTCCATTGTGAACAAATCGCTGCTACCGAAGTTCTGGTTGTGTTCGATAGCATAACGATAATTGATTTCGATCTGCATTTTACCATATCCCTCGTCACCCCATGACATCTGAATATCGTTGACGGAAACGGGATATGCTTCTTCTAGTGTAATTGTATTCTGAATCTCGAACGACGGCTGGTCGAAAATGCGTAGGATATTAGCCGCAATCTGTGCACCAGCTGAGATATTGCGCCCAGCATTGGTATTTGGATTGACGAACTTAGTAATAACCTGCGATCCGATACGCGCAAGTGTGGTTGCATCAGTACCAATTGGCTGCGAGAACTGTAGAATAGCAATAGTGCCGATGCCGTCTTTATAATACTTTGTGTCGAACATGCCGGGCATAACACTACGATTAGGATTGTCTCTATAGTGACCGGTAAAGAAATCTTGCCAGCGCATGAATACTTCACGCTCGCGCATGTCCTTTGATAGAATAACGCTCATCGTGACGGGCTGCTGCGAGAAACGAAATGGAATACGGCGGACTGGACCATGATAGTTCTGGTCAAGCGTCTGAAGATTACGTCCAGGCAGATTGATTGACTCGATGCGGAAGCGCATACCACCGTCTAGACCATATCTGTTTAGAATACTAGGAGACACACCGGGACCACCGATGATCCACGCTTCAAAGTGAGACGTGGAAGCAATACCGCTCTGCGAGATATTAGCGTTGAATTCTTCGATATTGAAAGGCATTGTTAGATCCTGTCGCGACTGTCGCGGTAAATGCGAGTTTTATTTGAGCCAACAAATCTATCAAAAGGTAAAAACAAAGCCATTTCCCATTCAGAGGGCTCGATGTAAAAGAATTTAGTGCGCACGTGCGAGATCAAATAACGCTTGATACACGGCTTGAAGAAACGATACTTGGCTGCTTGCGCTAAAATCTGATAAGAGATTTTCAAACGAGTATTTTCGTCTAGCTGTTGATTATTCGCTGTTGCATACAGCGCATCCATTAGTTTGGCTCTAAGAGGGAGTGGTAGATAATGGAGATTGAGTCCCAAGAACGAGCCTCCACTTCCGGCAAATCCTGAAGTCCTACCAGTGCCGATAGGAAAGACAAGAGGGTATCTGTCATAATATGGTAACTTCCCTTTTCCCTTTGGATCATAATTGAACAAATACATGCTACCAATCATTGGGCGCGCTGTAAGTCTTGCACGATTACTACCCATCATGCGCGATGGAGAAGCAGACGTAGCTTGTGCTTGCTGGCGGAACCAGTTGCGAGCGTCACGCTTTACAGACGGCGTGAAGCCAGCCTTTGCGCCGCGCTTTAGAATACTATCAAAGATGTAAGCTACCATTAAATCCCGAGTTCCTTCTCCGTCAGCACGACGAATTCCCAGTTACGGTCAGCGCAGAATTCTTTTGCTGCTTCCCACTTCGATATATTTATACCGTACGTGGCTACTTCTCGCAGATACTTTTTAGTTGGCTTTGATCCATTTGTTTTGACTGTCGGTGGTATAGACTGTGAGCGTGGTTTGATCTCAATCATCTTTGTCGACACTTTCCCTTCGCGATCTCTCATGCGAATAACAAAGTCAGGAAAATATCTGTGCCATTTACCATCAAGTGGTGACTTATAAGGAACAATAACTTCCTCAGATGCCCACTGAATAA
>Ga0114976_10002487_pt1 | contig 11560 bp, 15 predicted proteins | sample S_130805_EF_Meta_FD_87319 | JGI IMG/M metagenome (GOLD analysis project Ga0114976, IMG submission 87319) | Freshwater microbial communities from Lake Simoncouche, Canada to study carbon cycling - S_130805_EF_MetaG | ecosystem: Environmental > Aquatic > Freshwater > Lake | place: Lake...
AAAAGTGACCCCATTTCTTTTTTAAAATGTTTAAGGTTTTTAAAGAATATGCGTAAAAATATTTAATCCAAGTGCCGATTATTTTATACCAATAGGATATACCATGTTAAAAAAACTACTTATTTCGGGAATCATATTATTATGTTTAGATGCCGCGTTTTTATATGCCAATAAAACCGCGTTTGAAAATACGGTGGTGGATATTCAACGCGTTATCCTTCAGGTGAAACCTATCGGCGCGTTCTTCTGTTATTTACTTTTAATTCTAGGGTTATATTACTTTATTATTGCCAAGCGAAGATCTCCCGTCGAGGCCTTCTTATTTGGCCTAGTGGTGTTCGGCGTCTTTGAAACCACGTGCTATGCCATCTTTAAAAAATGGAAGGCGCATTTAGCAATAATGGATACATTATGGGGCGGCGTTTTAATGTCAGTCACTACATATCTTACGTATACGTTATCGAGTTTGTAAGAGGTTTCTTTATTTTCATTGTTTTTATCACGAGTTTGGCGCCATATTTCTCACAGAACTCTTTTATGGAGAGTTGCGCAGTTAGGCCATTACCAATGCTTTTTTGAACGATTGGTAATGTCTGTTCATCGGGTTCGATGCCCCATTCATCATAGAAGTTATCTTGATCGTCGTCCGACGCGAAATCAACGGCTTTCGTTTCGTCATTCACTTGGCCATTATAATCCACAATACGCTGGAGCCAAATGGGTGATCGTGCGGCATAGTAGAGCCAATCATATAAATATTCCTTTTTGAAATCGACAGGCTCGGTTTTAAAGAGTTGATTTACTTCTTTACGAATGGCATATTGGTAGACTTTGGGCAGATAAAATCGGGGGTTTCCGATTTCATTCGGCTGCGTTTTATAAGGTTCTACATCCGCTTCTTTGAATTTCACATTGAGTGTCTTTTGCGCTGGTGGTTTCTCTTGTTCAGTACATTTGATTCCGAAGTATGTACTGAGGAAATGACTGATTTGATAGGGTTTCCCAGATAGCGTGGCAATAATGGATCCGAATAGATGGTGTTTTGTATTATCGGCTTCCCATTCTTGATGCGTCTTCTCGAAAGCGGCCTGTAGTTTTGGGTTATCGTGGGAGTAGATATCCTGATAGATTTTTAGTAGATATTCGAAAGCATCCTCTTCGAATCCAGAGAAATAGAGTTCATAGCCCCAAAATAGGGCTTCTTTACAATTATGGTCGAGGAGGGCAATCAACAAGGACTGTTTTACCTCGATCAAGGAATAAAGATATCGCGTAAACGTTAACGGTTGGAAGTATTCGGTCATATTTGGTTTGGTTGATATTGAAAATTATAATGAAAACGTATTCAATTTTTCATTATATGGTTTATTTTGATGCGCGTCTTGATTTTCTTTTTGATTTGTTCTTCTTAGACTTCTTAGATTTCTTTTTGGGGCGGCGAGATTTACGCTTCGCCCCCCCATTAGTAATAGGCGTTAATGCGCTAAAGGGAACATTAATCAATTTTATCGCATTAATAAATATATCTCCTTTTTTATCATCATTGGGTGAAAATATTTCATTCTTATCGGATGAAATGTAACCTATTTCTCCGTCAATGGAAGTATCGTTTGTCCCATCGGGTTTCACACTGCTATAATCTATTGTCTGCTTTTCTGATCCGTGGAAAACATTTAAACTATCAGATTTGATTTTAACTGACACTCTATCTCCAATTTTTAATTCCGTCATCTAACCGAATCTTAGATTTATCTTCCTTATAATATACCCCCATAAATTTTTCTAAATCCCGTCCTTAAAATCATGTATAAACCTCTTATAAAACGTCTTATAGGTGTTCTGTAATTTATCAAACTTCATATTAAACTTTCCGTCCATCGAATTGAAATCGATGTTTTCCACGATAACGCGATCCTGTAACATCGTATTAAACATCCAATTTTCAGTTACCGCGTCGCCAATCTGATTATGCCAAAAATTGCGATATGTCTTCACAAACAACTTACTTTTCTTTTCGCTGATTGGCAACGCGAATGTGATAACGGTGCTAATGAAATCGCCAAATATAACACGCGCAATTGTCGTGTGCGGTAATATAAATTCATTCTCGACGCGAAGGGTTTTCACGCCGAATAGTTTCTTGGCGAAGGAACTATCACCTGCCTCGTAAATATATGAGGTTTTATAGTGGTTGGGGGCGATCAATTTGGGCGGGTACTCTTCTATAGGCGCTGGATTTTTCGTGTTTCCGAATGTATGAACAAATCCGATATGCATGATATCCAACGAGTTCTCACTTAAGATGCGGGAATAGCATTTGAACTCCATATTGAGGAACACGACCGAATCATTCCTTTCGACTTCGGGTTCTGTAAAGATATTTTCAATAAAGGGAGAACCTGTCGAATTATCGATCTTGGCAATATCCGAATAAGTATTCAAATAGACCCATCCATTCTTCTCGACAACGGCAAATTTGGAAACATCATAGATGTGCGAGGGTTGGAAAGATATGCCAGGAACCTTATCTAATTTGCCATTCTCGTCAAATTCGTATCCATGGTACGGACAAACGATATGATTATTACATATTTTTCCGCCGGCCAAAGACGCACTTTTATGAGAACATATGTCATCGAGTGCGACAAACTCGTCCTTCGCGTTTTTCCAGACCACGTAGTTTTTATTCCAAACCGTACATTTCAATGGTCTATTGGTTACAAAATCACTTTTCTGGCCGATCACGTACCATTGTAGATCATATTTGTGCTGGTCTGTCAATTCGCGATAGTTGAGTTTAGGAAAGTCGATAATGTTGGAGGAAAATGAATTCGGTTTGCTATAGAAAAATCGGTTCAATACATTTGCATATGAATTTACCACCCCCAGGATAGATAAAAAGAAAAAGGATTTCATTATACTATACAGTAGAAATATCTTTAAATATTGTATATAAACATTTAAAATATATGCGTCAATCAAAAAAAAATGGTTCTAAACAACGTAGAAAGACGGCGCGAAACCCCATAAAAAATAGAAAAACGAGCAAAAAAAACATTGATCCGAATCAAAAACTAAATATTACTCGTATCTTTTTGGAGATGCTGACCACGGTTAAACTCTATCATTGGAAAACCCGATCTTATGCTCAGCATAAAGCGACGGATGAATTATATGAAAAACTTAATGAAAGCATCGATTCCTTCGTCGAAATTTTATTAGGAAAGGATCAATCACGTTTAAATATGATAGAAAAAAGAATGCCCAAAATGATAGATACATCAACCATGGTAGATTTCAGAGCACGCATTTATGAGTATCGCGAGTTTTTAATGGACATGAATTCATATTTTGATAGCCGTCGCGATAGTGATTTATTAAATATCCGCGACGAAATCCTCGGCCACATCAATCAATTCTTATACTTGATGTCTTTCGATAAGTAGATTGGATAACATGCCTCCCAGTCCAGGCATTCGATTCAGACCATAAGGATATCGTCCATGTATTTCGAAATACTGACGCGATGAGACTGCAGCGCGGCCGCGAATCGTCGCCATCTTCTCTCGATATACTTTCTTCCATCGGCGCTGAATAATACGCAGCCAATGCGTTTTTAAAACAACTGAATATGTCTCATCCGGCAAAATCGCTAGTTGCATAATTTCGATTTTGGCTGTCATGGAACAGTTGAATAGCATGATGGGGCTATAGTAGATCAAATAATTATAGACGTCGCGAATCGAATGCCGAAAGAAGGTTTGTGCGGATACTGAATTCGCCATCAACGCGATTTTTGGCTTTGGAAAGTATTTATAGACGCCAATATAACGCCTTCCATTTTCTTTCTCACTATCCGCATGTTGTTGATCTTCCTCATAGATTTCATCGACGTATTCTAGATCATCATAGTCATCGTCGAAGTCTTCAATAACGTTAACTTGATTGGCGGGGTTCATGTTGAAATAATTTTGTCCGTTCATTTTAATACATAAGAATAGGGGGGTTTTTATTCTTATGTGTTTACTAAACACATTATTCAATTTTTACACAGCAGTGATACTTGCGGTATATAATACATTCATAATACAAATGTGAAATAAATAAGTTAGCAAAATTATATATCTTGTATCATTCATTGCGTGAAGTGTATACCGAATCTTATAAACGATCGCGCCTGTTACGGAACAAGTCAACAAAACGTAAAAATGTGCTTTGTCCACATATAAATAGGTATTTATCATACATTTTGCTACAGTCGAAACAAATGCTACATTTTTGGTTATCTCGATGCTGCCTGTTTGATTATATTCATAAATAATAGATAAATAAAGCGGAACATTTAGATAGGCATTATTTAAATAACTTGTACATGCCGCGAAAATTGCAGCATAATCAATTAATAAATAAGGAGGTTGATATCGATTCGCATTACATAAAAAAGATACCACGATCAAAATGACATTCGATATTTTCCATGCGATAAGTTTACTACAATAAAATGCCTTTGCAATAGATATAAGAAATAATAGCGAACTTGATCCGCGAATAAAAAAAGAATTCATGGATCATATTATAAATCACTCTTTATATATTTATAATTTCAAGTTCTCGACATAGTTATGATTATTGTTCATTTGTTTTCCTATGTGTAAAAATATATTCGAAGCCATGCCCTTTTTTATACCCATTATGTGTTTTTTTACATAACGAGCACCAATCTCATATTTCTCAAATAAACATGGCAGCCAGTGTTGGTCCCGATATCCTACAGATTCAATGAGACAGTAGAGTTCATGAGACATGTCCCTGAGTCTTTGGCCTTTATTATTTTTTATCATGCCGGATGACCAATATGTATTACTTGTTTCGAAAACTGAAAAGTGCTCATGCGTTTGTAAATATTCGATCACATCATTTGCCATACTTTCGCTAATTCGTTTATTTTTTATGCACCATTCGATATCTTCGTGAACAGTTTTAAAACATTGTTTTCGAATATAGAATACAGATTCATTGAGTAGCACTTGATCCACGAGTTCCATTATTTCATCCCTTACATTTTTATTCGGAACAATGAAGGAGTCGACCCAAATAATCACATCATATTCGGGTAAATATTCATGGGTTAACCACTTTACGCGTTTCGTTGCATATAATCCGTTTTTGAAATTGGCACAATCGATTTCTCGGATATCCCAATGTATAGAGCAGTCTATTTTTGATTTATCATACGTAAAGAGTATATAATCGAATTCTTCTATCTTATCGAACTCTTTGGGCATTTCATCGATTTGGTCTACGTCGATTAAAAAACATGTAGATACAACGGCCACTTTGTTCATTTATATTTTATTGATATATTTTTCTAACTACAGATTCGCTGAATCACGCTTCTTTTCTTCATCGGGTCTCTTCCATATTATCTTCGTCCAAATCAATCTCCTCTCCACATTCCCACTTAGCAATTATTTCATCGCTATGTGTCCCTCGCAACTCTCCATCCGTGATCTCGCCCGTAGAATCCCACCCTCCCTCAAAAATTGTATTATTTTTATAAAACACAATGCCTTCTCCCTTTATCCAATATATATTGCCAGAAAATTCACCTTTTTTCCCATCGCTATCCGTGATCGTCCAATTTTCGACATAACAATTTTCCATATTACTTTCAATAGCCGAAATCGTTTCCTCCTTTTCTTTAATGTCACATTCTAGCCACCTTATTTTATCTTCTAGTTCTTTGATCTTTTGTCTCGCATCGGCCAATTCATCTATTCGTGATTCAAATACAGTGTCCATTTTGAATTGATTATGACAAATCTTTCATAATCAATTTTTCTTTTCCAATTATACACCGTTGCCCTTGAAAACGGCCATATCGTATAATATACATATCCGCGTCGCGGAGCCTATTACAGTCACCTAATTGCCGTACAACATTTTCTTCGGCATGGATATTGCGTTTTTCTCTGACCGCGGCTATTATAAAAGGTGGATTCGCCTTGCGGTATATATCCAATGCGGTTCGTCGCTTCGGCAATAATTTTACCGCGTGATACGACAACGGTGACATGTACGAGTTTATTGATTTTTGTTAGTTTTAGGATCATTTTTAAATTTATCTAGTATTTCGGAAATTTGAGCATAGCCTAGTTAGTTTAGGTATCTTTATTTATTTTTTTCGGTTGTTATATATAATGAGTAATCAAGATTTTATTGAAGAAGCTGGAAAAAGTCTTTGGTTGACGGTCGCGATGGGGGAGGGAACCCATTCGAAAAATGTGGAGGATGTACGGGGGATGGTGAATGAGTGGGGTAATAATGGGAAGGTCATCAACTATGGTTTCCCTGGTAGACACCATAGCACACCGCTTTGGGAAGCAGTCGCCCTTGAATATTATGATATCGTTAAAATCCTGCTCAAGGCCGAGGCCATTGACGTCAACAAGGCGCCCACGTCGGGATGGGGGGAGGGCAAGAGCCCGCTCGACATCGCCCGTGAGCAGGTTGCAAAGGGTGAGGATGCTTACGAAAAGTTCGTGACGGCGCTGGAGAAGGCGAGTGAGACAAAAGGCGGTGCTAAAAAAAGAAAATCTAATAAAAACTTAAACAAATCCGCAAAGAAATCAAAATCAAAACATAACAAAACACCAAAAATTAAATAAGATATTATATATACACCTTTCAACATTTAAAACGCCGGTTTTACATGTTGTTATAAATAGTTTTTCAAGGGTTTCTTTCTTGTCCTTTTATTTTTACATAAGTATAGCCCTGACCACATCAGTTAAATAATGGGAAGTTATTAGATCACTACAATGTCCGATCACTTCCTTTTTAATATTAATAACGGGGAACTTTATTTTATCCGCGCATTTTAACATAAATTCATCATGGGTATTACGATTTACAAACGGATCGCACGTGTTCCAAATATTAATAACATTGGTTTCACTCGTTTGATTAAAATTAAATCCGGTTACGTTATACATTTCTTCATGTGAATAGTTATGTATATTTTTAATCATATCTACTAGTTCAATCGAGCCATTTATAACATTATTCGGATTTTTTATTAAATGTTGCTTTATATCGGCAACATTATAATGATTCGAGTATATATCGTGAACGATATTAAAAAATAAAATGTCGGGTCTATAAATAAAATTATCCTTAAATCCGAGAACATTATCCATGACTTGCCAAGGAGTATCATATGTTATAATCTTTTTCTTGAAAGTAAATTCATTTAATTCGGCCATAATATGACTACTCACCACACCCCCTGCAGAAAACCCTATAATTATTAGTTCTTCTAGTGGGTTCTCAGCATTCGCCGATTTTATATATTCAGCCACATCTTTATAAATGGCAATACTAGATTTGTCTAGTTTTTCAAATGCGACTATTTCATATTGGCCCGTAGTATTATGAAAATGAGGGTGAATTTGCAAATCATGTATTAGTTTTTGCATATAAACGCAAAATGTTAATTGATAGGAGCCGGATATTAATAGTATCATTTTTTTTGATTTGTTATTCGTTTTATAGATAGTCGCACTATGATCTACGCTGTCCATAGTATATTCATAACTAGAATGCGTTACTATATTTGTTATAGGATAAAAACAAGAAAACGCCCATAAATAGAGATACTGGAGAACTAATAAAATGAAATATATGATCATGCTTTCCTTAATACGAATTATTCTTTTATATTGATTCTTATTTATAGAATATGCTGGGTAAGAATTTATTCTCATTTCCGTATAAACTATAACCAACAAAAGAAAGAGCATATGGTAACAAAACGATTGTCCATGAAATTGATTTATATCCCTTAGAACATAAATAGTTTAATATCCACACAATAAATAAAAGTATAACAACCGCTATAAAAATTATTGGCAATGGGTCACGTGTGCCTAAATAAGCATATTCGTATATCATTTCAATTATTACAATGATTACAAAAAACAACGCGGGACTGCATAAACTATAACGCGCCATATATATTTATACATGATAATTTTTATCGAATAATGATGTTCTCGCATTATTGTATATTTTTTCTTGTGCCCCTTCTTTTTTTTCTATTTTTTAGTGTTTTGCCACCATGACTAATGGTAGGACTTTTTCTTGAACTAGGTGAATGCCCTGGACCAAGCATTTCGACTATTTTACTATGATTTTTTTATTTTATAACTCTTTATAATATAAAAACAATATGAATATCCCAGAAGAAGAAGAAATTAACCTAGCTGATGCCAAAAACGCACTTAATAAAATAAATAAACAACTTGCCAAATTTAATAAAAAACAAAAGTGTGACTACAAAATTGACATTAACTATTTTTATAAAATGGATAAAAACACAGAAGTAACTGCACACCATACATTAAATCCCAAATCCCTCTTGTTATGTATATTTAGAAACAATATATGCGTATCTTCGATGATTATAGACTATTACAATGGAGCAATCGAGATTTTTTCTCGTACAAAACGAGGACATGATGGTAATAAATTAAATAAACTATTAAGAGCCGTAATTATTATTATAGGTAAAAATATACACACAGACGCCGCATATATAAGGTCAGAAGCCGCTAACCCAATTTCTGCGTATCTAATGGTAAAATATTTTAATGCGGAAGACCCGGGCGGCAATGTTGAATTTTCTACATATGAGGAATTTAGAAAATATGCAGAGAAACACGGAAATCTTATGGTAACCGTTAATTTAAATGACGCCAATATAGAAAACGCGAAAAAAGTATTTGATAAAATAATTAATCATGACGATGAATTAAAGTGTACTAAAAAAACAAGAGTTAAATATGATAGATTTAAACATAAAACAATGCAACGCGATAAATATAAATTAAAAAATATAAATAGGAAAACAAAACGTGTTTTTCCGTAAATAATCAGCACTCTTTTTTTAAGATTTCAAACATAACAAAACTGCCGGTGAACTTATAGGCAGCGTCCCTATAGAAAGGAATTTCCTCCATTACATCTTCGAGTCTGACAGCAGTGGCACATGGAACCAATGTCTCGGGGTCCGCTTGAATGCACCAAGCTGCCATATCGCGAAGTTGTTCGCTAATATGGATCACTTCTTGGAACCTGGCAACGAAATTTTCCGATTCATACGTTTGCAATTTTTCATCCATGTGTGCGACAACTTTTTCATGGGTGTCTGGGGTTTTCTGGTAAAACTTCAGCAGTTCCATGAGCCCCGCTGCCACAGCATTTGTCCATAGAGGAGTTACAATTTCTTCGCTTGTCTCTCCGTCTTGATTTTGCATTGCATAATCAATCCTTACTTGATCGTCACAATGTGGGTTCATGTCAAATAGCGCTGCTTGAACGCCCCAACGGGACCGACTTGCTATAAAAGCGATTGCGATTTCCCCCAAGGCACTTCCTCTGGGCAGAGACCAATAATCACAGCGAAATATTTTTTCAATAGTTAAAATATGGAACAAGCGGTTAACCGCGGATTCTCGAATCACAGTAGACATGGATTTCTGATCTTCCGTCGCTTTAACCGACTCTACGATTGACAGAGGTTTTATATCGAAGAACTCCAGAACACGCGGTTCGTCGGCTTCAATTTTGCCATTCGCCACCTGGAAGACAAAATCAAGGTCATGTGCGCATTCAAGAAACTGTGTCCGTCGATCAGCGTCCGAATCAACAGGTTTTGTTGGTTCAGCCTTGCCTGGACCGCGTTGACCTTTGTAAACGGTCTCTGCACAATTGACGCAGTATGCGCAAAACATATGGTTTACATTGCCATGTTCATAGCAGTTCTCGCACTGCTCCGGTCCCGTTCCTGGAAAATGGCTAAGTGCCCAATCCTTTGAGAAACTGTTGTCGTATTTGTAGTAACCGACTGTGTAGAAGTTTCCACAGTCGATCGCCTGACATTGCCAATCCTCTTCCTCCTCAATTTCCCCATTCTCACATTTGATCTCGTAAAGAGAGGGGCCATTGTAACTTGATCTTGACATATTGTCTTGGTCTTTTGTAAAGTAAAAAATGACCCCCAACAGTTATTCAATTTTTTAGCAAAACGAGAGCATGACATATAAGTCTATCGTTATTTTACACCTTCCCAACGCATTAAACTTCTTGGTGTGCATTTGAAAATTCTACAGGTTTCTAATTGAGAAGTATCTTCTGTCAAATAATAATTTACAGCAGATAATTTATAATCTTCGCTCTTATGGTTAGTCATATATAATATGAATGTAATAAAATTGAAACTATTTATTATATAAAATAATAAATATATAACTAATAAAATGAGTAAGTGCGAACACGGAAAAAGAAAAACATTTTGTAAAGATTGTGGTGGAGGTGGATTATGTGAACATGGTAAAAGACGAACATATTGTAAAGAATGTGGAGGTGCATCTATATGTGAACATAGTAAATCAAAGTCACAATGTAAAGAATGTAGTGGTTCGTCAATTTGTGAACATGGAAAAGTGAAAACATATTGTAAAGATTGCGGAGGTTCATCATTTTGCCAACATGGAATATATAAAAAAAGATGTAAAGAATGTGATGGTTCAGCATTTTGTCAACATGGAAAAGATAAACGACTTTGTAAAGAATGTGGTGGTTCAGCATTATGCGAACATGATAGAGATAAACGATTATGTAAAGAATGTGGCGGTTCGTCTATTTGTGAACACGGGAAACAACGACATCGTTGTAAAGATTGTGGTGGTTCCGGCATTTGTGAACATGGAAAAGAAAAATATCTTTGTAAAGATTGCGGTGGTTCAGGGATTTGTGAACATGGAAAAGAAAAAAGACGATGTAAGGAATGTGATGGTTCTGGATTTTGTGAACATGGTAAATTAAATCATTTATGTATAAATTGTGGAGGTGGAAAAGCGTTTTGTGAACACGGAAAACAAAAATATAATTGTAAAGATTGTGATGGAAAAGCATTTTGCGAACATGGGAAACAAAAACATCGTTGTAAAGAATGCGGTGGTTCAGGTATTTGTGAACATGGAAAAAGAAGAAATTATTGTAAAGAATGTGATGGTTCAGCATTTTGTCAACATGGAAAAGATAAACGACTTTGTAAAGAATGTGGTGGTTCAGCATTATGCGAACACGGAAAACGAAAAGATCAATGTAAGGAATGTGGGGGGTCAGCATTCTGTGAACACGGAAAAGTAAAATCACGATGCAGAGAATGTAGTGGTTCATCATTTTGTCAACACAATAAATGGAAATCTCATTGTAAAGAATGTGGTGGTTCAGCATTATGTAAATCTTCTTGGTGTCATACTACCACATCAAACCCGCAATATAATGGTTATTGTTTGCCGTGCTGTATTCAACTTCATCCAGAAATAGAAGTATCAAGAAATTACAAAACAAAAGAAAAAGATGTTGTTGACAGAATTACCCAAACATTCAACAATTTCACTTGGGTTGCCGATAAAAAAGTACAAGATGGATGTTCCAGAAGAAGACCAGATCTATTATTAGATATGGGTTCACATATAATAATAATGGAAGT
>Ga0114976_10002488_pt1 | contig 11556 bp, 15 predicted proteins | sample S_130805_EF_Meta_FD_87319 | JGI IMG/M metagenome (GOLD analysis project Ga0114976, IMG submission 87319) | Freshwater microbial communities from Lake Simoncouche, Canada to study carbon cycling - S_130805_EF_MetaG | ecosystem: Environmental > Aquatic > Freshwater > Lake | place: Lake...
GACGAGCTGTGGCGCGTGGCGACGGGCTTGCAGGCCAGAGTGGACAATACCAGCCCTATCGGTATAATAGGCATTAACCCCGCAGACGCGCTCGGCGCAGAAGGCACCTGATGGACCCCGAGAACGAAATGCCCGACGGCGAGATGGTGCCTATGGACGCCGAGCCTGCGCCTGACGTTGAGGACACCGAAGACGGCGGTGCCATCGTCACGCTGGACGAGGATATCCCGAGCGACGGGTCGTCGGACTTCTACGTCAACCTTGCCGAGGACCTGCCCGAGCCGCAGCTTGCCAAGCTGGCCTCGCAATTCCTTGAACTGATCACGCGCGACCGCGAGGCGCGCAAGAAGCGCGACGAGCAGTACGAGGAGGGCATACGCCGCACGGGTCTGGGCGACGACGCACCGGGCGGTGCCCAGTTCCAAGGCGCGTCCAAGGTCGTGCACCCCATGATGACCGAGGTGTGCGTGGACTTCAGCGCACGCGCCATCAAGGAACTGTTTCCGCCTCAAGGCCCAGTGCGCGATTTCATACCCGGCACGCTCACGCCCGAAAAGGTGGAGAAGGCCGAGCGCAAGACCAAGTACATGAACTGGCAGCTTACGACGCAGGCCACGGAGTTCCGCTCCGAGCTTGAGCAGTTGCTGACGCAGGTGCCGCTGGGCGGCGCGCAGTATCTGAAGCTGTCATGGGACGAGGGGCGCAACCGCCCGCAATTCCTGTTCGTCGCCATCGACGACATGTACCTGCCGTTCGCGGCCACCAATTTCTACACGGCGCAGCGCAAGACGCACGTGCAGTATCTGACCGAACTGGACTACCGCCAGCGCGTCAAGTCGGGCATGTACCGCGACGTGGACGTGGGGCACACGGGCACCGAGCCAGACCGATCCGCGTCTGACGTCGCCAATGACAAGATCGAGGGGCGCAGCGACACGTCCTACAACGAGGACGGCCTGCGCACCGTATTCGAAATTTACTGCTACGCAGACGTTGAGGACGACACGGACGGACCCGCGCCGTACATCATCAGCGTGGACAAGACGTCCTCGAAGGTGCTGGCCATATACCGAAACTGGGATGAGCAGGACGAGACCCGCGAAGAGTTGCAGTGGGTCGTGGAGTTCCCGTTCGTGCCGTGGCGCGGTGCCTACCCCATCGGCCTGCCGCACATGATCGGCGGCATCTCTGCGGCGGCCACGGGTGCCCTGCGCGCCCTGATGGACGCGGCGCACATTAGCAACAGCCAGACCATGCTCAAGCTCAAGGGCGGGTCACGAGGCGGCCAGTCCCTGAATATCCAGCCCACGCAGGTGGAGGAGATCGAGGGCGGCCTGAATGTGGACGACGTGCGCAAGATCGCTATGCCGCTGCCATTCAACCCGCCATCGCCGGTCCTGTTCCAACTGCTCGGCTTCTTAGTCGATGCCGGTAAGGGCGTGATCCGCACCACGATGGAGGAAGTCGGCGACGGCAACCCGAACGCGCCAGTGGGCACCACGCTGGCACGCCTCGAGCAGGGCATGGTGGTGTTCAGTGCCATCCACGCGCGCCTGCACAACTCGATGGCGCGCGTTCTGGCGATCCTGCACCGCCTCAACGGTATGTACCTCAGCGACGCCGAGGAGAGAGAAGAACTGGGCGAGGACATCGCCAAGCGCTCGGACTTCGAAGGGCCGATGGACGTCGTGCCGGTATCGGACCCGAACATCTTCTCCGAAAGCCAGCGCTATGCGCAGGTGCAGGCCGTGGCGCAACGCGCGCAGCAGATGCCGCAACTGTACGACGCGCGCAAGGTCGAGGAGCGCGTGCTCGAAACGCTCAAGGTGCCGAACGCCAAAGAGCTACTGGTCAAGCCAATTGAGCCGCAAGAGCAGAACGCTGTGCAGGAAAACGTGGTGGCCACGATGGGCAAGCCCGTGGTGGCGTTCCCAGAGCAGGATCACATCGCGCACCTCAAGACGCACTTGGCGTACATGCTGTCTCCCGCACTGGGCATGAGCCAACTGATCGCGCCGACCTACCTGCCCGTCATGATCTCGCACCTCAAGGAGCACATCTCCATGTGGTACGCGTCCGCCGTTTCGGACTTGGCGGATCAGGCTGCGGGCGTTGACGTGGGCAAGGCCCTCGAGGAGATGAAAGACCCAGACCAGAAGCGATCCGTGGATCGCATGCTGGCCGAGGCGTCCCAGTCAGTGGCGGCAGAGGCAGGCAGCGTCTTTGCGGCCCTGCCCGACGCCATCAAGCAGGCCACGGATATGCTGGCCAAGTTCCAACCGCCGCCTCCCGCCGATCCGACGCAGAGCCTCATGGCCGAAGTGCAGCGCAAACAGGCCGCAGATCAGCAGCAGATGCAGCTCGAAGGTCAGAAACTGCAAATCGCGCAGCAAAAGGCCCAGACCGACGCACAGATCGCCGCGCAAAAGCTGCAAAGCGACATGCAATCCGAGCAAATGCGCGCGAGTGTGGACCTGCAAACGGCCCAGATCGACGCGCAGACCGAGGCACAGCGCCAAGATCGCGAAGATCAGCGCAAAGCCGCCGAAATTCAGGCGCGTCTGGACATGAACCAAGCCGACAATCTGACCGCGATGCAATTGGCGCAGTTGGAAGTCACATCTGGTGAGAAATTCGCGGTGTCTACTGGCACCGGGATCAACCCGTAACGGAGGAATGACTATGGCTGTAGACACCAAATCCCCAAAAGCTAGCAAGCCTGCGGATAACGAGGGCATTCGCCTGCACAAGCGTCTGGCTATGGGCCAAGACGCCGAAACCGGCGCGGGCAAGGGTCCGTTCGGCACCGGCAGCACGGGCAAGAAGACGCCCGCATGATCAGAATTGAGGTGTTGTTGCGGCGCTTGGAGGACGAGCAGACCCTGCTCGCACGAGAAGCGCTGCAACAGCCTCAAGGTCGCGATGCGTTCGATTACGGGCGCAGCGTCGGCCTATACGCCGGGCTGGAACACGCCAAGTCAATTTTGGTTGACATGGTTGCGGAGAAAGAACGGCGCGACTTCGACCTCTAACCTGCATGGGAGCACGCATGCAAGAACTAGCCAATAAGATTTCGTTTGACTACTCAAGTTTGGATGACGCCTTCCCGCCCGCAGACGCAGGCGTGACGCCCTTTGGCTCGCGCGTACTGGTTCAAATCCGTACACCCAAGAAGCAGACCAAGGGCGGTATCATTCTCACGTCGGAAAGCCGACAGGATGAGATTTACAATACACAGGTGGCCAAGGTTATCGGCGTCGGCTCGCTTGCGTTCAAAAATCGTAACACTATGGAACCGTGGCCCGAGGGATCGTGGTGCGAAGTCGGTGACTTCGTGCGCGTGCCTCGTTACGGCGGCGACAAGTGGACGGTGAAGACCGACGACGGCGAAGATGACGCCATTGTCGTAATTTTTAATGACCTCGACTTAGTGGGCAAGGTGACCGGCGACCCGCTGGCCATCAAGGCCTTCCTATAAGCCTGAAAGGAGGCAGTCATGTCAAACAACCAACTGAACGAAGACGACGACGAGGAACTCGTAGCCGTAGAGACGCCGCTAGATGACGACGGCGAAGACAGCCGCATCGCCGATGACGAGGATGACGACGAGGACGAGCGCCTCTCCGAAAGCCAAGACGACAGCGACGGCGAGGTAACCAGCCGCAATCGCCGCAAGCGTATCAAGCGCCGTGACGTGCGCAAGAATGCCAAAGAAAACGCCGAGCGCGAGTTGCAATACCTGCGCGAACAGAACGAGGCGCTCATGCGCCGCGTGTCGGCGGTTGAGGGCAATGCCCTTGATCACAATGAGCTGGCAATCGACCAACGCTTCAGCCAAGCCGTTCGCGAGGCCAAGCAGGCCGAGACGATCATTGCGCGCGCTGTGGAGGCTGGCAACGGCGACGACGTTGCGGTGGCCATGCGCCTGCGCGACGAGGCCAATGCGCGTGCGCAGCAGCTATACGCGGCCAAGCAGCAGGTGGCTCAGGCCAAGCAAGTCGCAAGCGCGCCCGCCGTGGACACGCGCGTGACGTCTCTGGCGCAGGAGTGGCTGGCGGCCAACACTTGGTACGACCCGCAGGGCCGTGACGAGGAAAGCGCCATCACTAAGGCCATCGACAGCCAACTCGTGCGCGACGGCTACAACCCCGCGTCCATAGACTATTGGCAGGAGCTTACGCAACGCGTATCTGCTCGGCTGGGCACGGACGACGCGCCAGCACGCAATACCCAAAACGGTCGCCGCAAGGCCCCGCCTATGGGAAATACCCGCGAACACGCACCCGCGAGCACGAAGCGAGAAGTGTACGTGACACCCGAGAGAAAACAGGCTATGATAGACGCAGGTATATGGGACGATCCGGTAAAACGGACCCGTATGCTCAAGACTTATCAGGCCTACGACAAAAATTCGGCACGCTAAAGGAGTATGCCAATTATGATCGAAGCTGATGAACGTCTTAAAAAGGAACCGGGTGCTGGACGGCGCTCCCGCGCAATGAGTGACCGAGCGGTCACCGAGCGACGGGATATAAGCGATGACGACCGGCTTGAAATGTTCCGAATGTCGCTACACAACGATGCACTTCCTGATCTTCCGTTAATTCCCGGTTATCATGTGTGTTGGCTGACTACCTCCAACCCGCGCGACAGTATCCACCGTCGCATGCAGTTGGGCTATGAGCCTGTAAAACCCGACGAAGTGCCCGGCATGGAATATGCCACACAGAAGACGGGCGACTGGCAAGGGATGGTGGCAGTCAACGAAATGCTTGCGTTTAAGCTGCCCTTGAGCTTGTACAACAAGTTCATGCAGGAAGCTCACCACAATGCACCTGCTCGCGAAGAAGATAAACTTGCAGATACCGCAGACTTCATGCGGCAGCAGGCGCAAGCTTCAGGCAGCACACTGTACGAAGGAGACGGGATGCAAGACTTGCATCAGAAAAATCCCGCCCGAGGCATCTTTGATGACTAAGGCGGATCACCGTTAACTTTTTCATGAGGTAAGGCTATGTCTACTGTTTCACAGCCGTTCGGCCTCCGTCCCGCATTTTCGCCTTCCGGTGTGGTCCGCCCCACCGCGTATTCGATTTTGACTGGGTATGCGGCGAACATTTTTGGTAACCAGCCCGTTAAGATCGGCACCAATGGTACCATCGAAGCTGCCGCCATCGGCGACCGTTTCATTGGCTCCTTCCAAGGTGTTGAGTTCACGGACGCAGACGGTCGTCGTCGCGTGTCCAATAAGTGGACAACTGGCACCGCAGCCACCGACATCGTGGCCTACGTTACGCTTGATCCTACCATCGTGTACGAAATTCAAGCCAATGCAACCCTGACCGTGGATGACATTGGTAAGCAATTTGACTTCACCGTGATCACCGCAGGTTCGACCGTCGTTGGCCTTAGCCAAATCATGCTCGATGTTGCTTCCGCCACCACCAACGCCTCGCTGCGCGTGATCGGTTTGTCGCCCGGTCCTGACAACAACTGGGGTGATAACTTCCCCATCGTTGAAGTTCAGGTTTCCGAGCATCAAATGGTCGCCGACCGCGCCGCATTCTAAGGAGGGCTTAAACTATGGCTACGCCAATGCGTTCAACAGACTTTAGGTCTATTGTTGAGCCGATCTTGAACGAAGAGTTCAACGGCATCTATGAGCAGCGCGCTGATGAGTGGAAGCAAGTCTTCGACGAATTCACCGGCATTCCCCGCAACTACCACGAAGAGCCTGTCCTGTACGGGTTCGGCGCGGCTCCCGAGCTGCCAGATGGCATGCCCGTCACCTACCAGTCCGGTGGCGTTCTGTTCATCCAGCGCTACGTCTACAAGGTCTACGGTCTGGCATTCGCCCTGACCAAGGTCCTCGTGGAAGACGGTGACCACATCCGTATCGGCCAGACCTACGCCCGTCACTTGGCGCAGTCCCTGATCGAGACGAAGGAAACCCTCTGCGCCAACGTCCTAAACCGCGCCTTCAACGCCTCTTATACCGGCGGCGACGGTGTGGCTCTTGTGGCCAACAACCACCCAATCGTGAACGGCACCTTCTCGAACGTGCTGTCCACCGCAGCCAACCTGTCGCAAACCTCGCTCGAGCAAATCCTCGTGCAAGTTCGCAACGCGGTTGACAACAACGGCAAGCGCATCCGGCTCACGCCGCAGAAGCTCGTCGTCGGCCCATCCAACGTCTTCCAAGCTGAAGTGCTGTTGAAGTCTGTCCTGCGCGCAGGTACCGGCAACAACGACATCAACCCTGTGAAGTCGATGGGCCTGCTGGACGGCGGACAAGCCAACCTCTCGCGTATCACCTCCACCACCGCTTGGTGGGTGCAGACCGATGCGCCAGAAGGCTTGAAGCTGGCCAAGCGTCGCGGCCTTGAAAAGAGCATGGAAGGTGACTTCGAAACCGACAGCATGCGCTACAAGGCTACCGAGCGTTACGCTGTGGGTTGGACCGATCCACGCGGCGTTTACGGCACCGCTGGCCTGTAACTGAGACACGGGGCCGATCTGAGAAGGTCGGCCCCATCTCATAGGAGAAAAATATGTCTCAAACTCTCTGGTCCGGCCCCCTCGCCTCTGGCGATAAGCAAGCCGGTGCTGCCGGTGGCCCGAATGTCGGCTTTGTCGTTCTGTCGCAAAACGTACTGATTAACTTCGATACGACCCTTGTGCAAAACGCCACGCTGAATTTGCCGCTAGGTTCGCGCATCCTTAACGTCTTCTCGGACGTTATCACGGCCTACAACAGCGCCACCTCGGCCACGCTGTCAATTGGTACCTCAACTGGTGACACCACGTATGTGAGCGGCGTCAATGCAAAGACTGCCGCGCGCACCACGCCTACCTTTACCGCTGCACAGCTAACCGCTATGGGTAGCACGGCTGCGGCTGCCGTCGTGACTACCGTGACTTCGGTTGGCCAGCCAACCGCCGGTCAGGTTCGCGTTACTATCCAGTACGTGCAAACCACGTCGCAAGACTAAATTAAAGGGGCCGTCTTCGGACGGCCCTTTATCTCTACAAAGGATTGAGCAATGATCCCTATCGTACTCTCCAAGACAGGGGCAGGCAACAGCGCTACCGCGCCGCTTGACATGCATGGCCGTCCTGAGATTTCTTTGCAAGTTAACGTCACGGGCACTGTAAACTACACGGTGCAGCAGACCCTTAACGATCCGTTCGGTACCGCCGCGCTAGTTTGGATTGACCATCCCGACGTCAACCTCGTGTCGCAGACGGTTAACCGGCAGGGCAACTACGCGTATGTGCCTCGAGCGGTGCGCCTCGTCGTGAACAGCGGCGCTGGCACGGCATCGCTTACAATTCTGCAATCTGGCATCAGAGGCTAAAATATGTCCACGGGGCTGTACAGCGGCGCGTCTGGACTTTCGTTCGGCACAGGCCTGTATAAAAACCGTTTGGGGCTGTTCAGCGGCGCGTCCGGTTTGATTACCGGCACGGGGCCGACCCCAGCCCTGTCGCTATATTTTTTGAGCGGCAGCACGCTAGACCCTCGTATCACCTTCTCACGCGGCACCAACGCCACCCTGATTGACAGCACTGGCCAACTGACGTTTGCGCCCAGCAATATGCTGATCAACAGCGAAGGCTTTGGCAGCACCAGTTGGGTCAAGGGAGGCACAACAACTGTAGCCTCAAACACAGTAGTTGCGCCAGACGGAACGACAACAGCCGACTCGGTTACATTACCGGGTGCTTCATTAATACGTCAAAATGCCACGGGCATAGTTGGCGTAAATTATTCCGTTTCAGTTTGGCTTAGGGCCGACGCCCCCCAAAGCGTTAGGCTTGTGTCCAATACGGATACGGCAGTTGTTGTTGCCACCACTTGCTCGGTAACTACCGCATGGCAAAGATTTTCGTTGGTCAGGGTTATGCCCGCTGGCGCGACAACCGTAAGCCTTCAATTGGATGTAAGTGGATTAACGGGAGGGTTAACCTTTTATGTTTGGGGCGCTCAATTGGGTGCCGTCACATACGAAACCGAACCTCGCGCCTACAATAGCACCACGCCTAAAAATCTGCTGGCTCGAACTGAAGAATTTGATAATGCAACTTGGGTTAAAAATACATCTAGTATAACCGCAAATGTTGTAGCTGACCCAAACGGAAATCAAACCGCAGATAAATTAGTTGAAGATAATACAACGGGCGGGCATTTTTTTACTCAAAGCTACACGTATGTTGCGGGCGTTCCGTATACATACAGCATTTATCTTAAAGCGGCTGAAAGACAATACGCTCAACTTGTGTTTATCAACACATCATTTGGGGTAAATTTAGTTGCTGGATTTGATCTGGTAAACGGCGCAACTGTTGTAAGTGCCGGAGCTACATCCTCAATTACGGCTGTGGGCAATGGTTGGTATCGTTGTTCCATTACCGCAACCGCAACCGCTTCGGCTGGGTCTAACCTTCAGATGCGCATGACCAACTCATTAACCACGACTACTGGCTCTTACGCAGGGGACGGTACGTCTGGTTTATATGTTTGGGGCGCTCAATTGTCCGACAGCGCGTCATTAGATGCATATGTCTATAATCCCGTAGCGGCCATAGTTTCAGCGGCCTATTATGGCCCACGCTTTGACTATAACCCAACAACCCTTGCGCCGTTAGGCTTGCTAATCGAAGAAGCACGGACAAACCTGCTGCTTAATAGCCAAACCCTGTCCACGCAAAATGTTACAACCACGGCCCAAGCCTATACGCTTTCGTTTTATGGGACGGGCACGGTCACGCTTTCTGGTACGTCCACGGCGGGTCCATTGGTCGGCACTGGCGCATTCCCCAATCGCGTAAGCCTTACATTTACGCCAACGGCTGGCGCATTGACGCTTACGGTAACTGGCACCGTATCCAATGCCCAATTGGAAGCGGGCGGCTTTGCCACGTCTTATATTTTTACCGGAGGTGCGTCCGTTACTCGCTCGGCTGACGTTGCCACAATGGTCGGCAATAACTTCTCCAATTGGTACAATCAAACCACCGGAACGCTTGCGGTTTCGTTTGATGCTTCGGCTAATGCCAATGCAACGTATGTGTCGGCCTCAAATGGTTCAATTGTACAGAACTCCATACATATTGATAATGACAGCGGTAACATGAGGGCCGTGTACTATTCTGGTTCCGCAGAAGTAGCTGCGCTTGTGTTAGGCGCAATTGGCACAGCAGGAACGGCAAACAAGATCGCCACGGCTTATGCGGTTAACGATTTTGCGGCATCGCGCAATGGCGGCACGGTTGCCACCGATACGTCCGGCGCATTGCCTGTTTCGCTGACCCAATTGAACATTGGCGTAGATGACCGCTTGTCGGCAATCTACTACACATCCAATCACATCAAGGCCATCACGTACTACAACACCCGCCTTAGCGACGCGCAATTGCAGGCAATATCGACATGATTGACCTTTATCTAAAAGCCACCAGCAAGGCCAAGATGGACGCCGCGCTATTGGCCTCGGGCCTGTTTGCGTATTTCGATGGCGAGCTTTATCCAGTGGACGCAACTGTCCTTCTGGATAGGGTGGGATCGTCGCCTGCTGACAGCACCGAGCGCGGCCATTTTGTTAATTTGCGGCTCATCTACGCGGATGAGGTACCGGCGGCTCTGGTGGACCTGCAAACAAACCCCGCAACCCCTTGGCGCGTTTGGGCCTAAAGGATATTTAGATGGCTAACGTAAAAATATCGGGAATGACTGCCGGTTCCGCGCTAGACGGAACCGAAAAGTTTGAGGCCATACAGGGCGCGACGCCAGCCACCGTGGCCCTCACCTCTCCGCAGCTTAAGACTTTCACGACGAAGTACGACTATACGTACAACGTGCCGGTCACCGGCTTCACGCTGACAATCGGCGCGGGCATACAGGCTCTGGTCCTAAACCCTGCGGGCACGCTGGCCACAGGCACGGTGACTATGCCCGCCGCGCCCGTAGACGGGCAGGTGACGAGCGTGAGCAGCACGCAGACCATCACGACGCTGACGGTGTCCCCCAACGCGGGGCAGTCCATCGCCAATGCGCCCACCACCCTTGCAGCCGGTGCAGGCTTTCGGTATCTTTACCGCGCCGCCAACACGACATGGTATAGGGTTTATTAAATATGGCCGATCTGTCTTTTGCACCTAAAGCGGCGGCGGCCAAGGCAGAGATTGACGACGCGCTTGCGTTCTTGAAGCCCGCCGTAAACGCCGTCGCGCAGCACACGCAGGTGACGCCGCAGGGTCTTAATGTTGGTGGAACGCTGCCTGTAGGGCCGGGCCAGCTTAACATGAACGCGGGTGTGCAATTGCCCGGCGCGGAGCAGGGCGGTCCTGCGCAATTGCAAAACCTAGCGGCACGATATCAAATGCCTTTGGCCGGTGGCCAACTGGGCATAGGCGCGCAAGGCTTGCCCTCGCAACTCCAAAATTTGGGTGTCGATTTCTCCAAAGGAAACACCCAACTTGGTGTAAACTACTCTCCGCAGCAGCAGGGCGTTAACCTTAGTGTACGTAGGCAATTCGCAAAAGGCGGTGCCGTAAAGACCCTAAGCGTCAAGCGCAAGGCTCTGACAGTCAAACGCAAAACCGCCTCTGCGGCGAGCAAGAAAGGTAAGTAAGATGGACGGTTTCAAGAACAGCACGCGCACCCAGTACGACACCGGCTGCGGCTACGCCAAAGGCGGCGCGGCCAAGATCGGCAAGGTTATGGGCGAGTTTGCGGCTGGCAAGCTACACAGCGGCTCCAAGAAGGGTCCCGAAGTCACCAGCAAGAAGCAGGCTATGGCCATCGCCATGAGCGAAGCCAACAGTTCCAAGAAGCCGGTTAAGAAGGCGCACGGCGGGCGTCCTATGACCGAACAGGAAATGAATATGGCCTATGAAGACCGAATGATTGGGCTTCAGCCAGAGCAGCCTTTGCCCCGCAAGGCGCTCATGGTACGCAACGCGCGCGCCGCCGCCCCTAAGCGCGAGCCAATGGTTGTGGCCAAGAAGACTACGGTCACTATGGCCCCTAAGACCGATATGATGCCAAAGAACGCCAACGCCGTTGAGCGCCTGCTGGCCATGAAGGCAGGACGTCCTTTGAAAAAGGGCGGCAGCGTTAAGGGTTCTAAGGTGCCTGTAAGCGAAAAGGCTACGGGCGAAACCTACGTCTCCAAAAAGGCCATGATGAAGCACGAGGCCTCCGAGCCTCGCGCCACTAAAATGGCCGAGGGCGAAATTAAGAAGCAAGTTGGCGGCATGGCCACGTCTGTGCGCTCTACGCCAGAAGCAGAGGCCCGTGATCGCGGCTTTATCGAGGCGCGCTCCGTTCCTATGCGCGAAATGGTTAATAAATCTGGTTACAAAAAGGGCGGCAAAACCGGCTATAAAATGGGCGGCAGCATCCCTTGCTAATTTAGATACTAGGGCGTTCAGTTTACACTGAACGCCCATTACGATATACTTTAACCGCCAGAAAGGTCCGCTCTTGCTAGTGGGCTGCTGCGTTAAACAGCGAGCAGGACCATATGGCATTTTCTAACACCGTATCTCAAA
>Ga0114976_10002491_pt1 | contig 11546 bp, 12 predicted proteins | sample S_130805_EF_Meta_FD_87319 | JGI IMG/M metagenome (GOLD analysis project Ga0114976, IMG submission 87319) | Freshwater microbial communities from Lake Simoncouche, Canada to study carbon cycling - S_130805_EF_MetaG | ecosystem: Environmental > Aquatic > Freshwater > Lake | place: Lake...
AGGGCCGGTATATCACCTGTAAGAGTCAGTCGCCTATCAAGGTGTTTGACGCAGACGGTGATCTGATTGAAGAAGCCATTGGCAATGGAAGCAAAGCTAAGGCTTTGGTTGGTGCGTATGAGTGGTCTTACAAAAACAAGAAGGGCATCAGTCCATCCTTGGGTAAGATTGTAATTACAGAGCTTGTTGATTTCGGTACTGAGTCTGCTCTTGATGATGAAGATATTTTGTAAAGGAAAACTGGAATGAACATTAGACTAAACCTCCACATCGATACCGTTAATACGATTCTTACGGGTCTGGGAGAGTTGCCTTATAAGGTGGCTGCTCCCCATGTGAATGAGATTCACCGGCAAGCTACTCCTCAAGTTGAGCCACCAGCTAAACAGGATGACATGCCTGTGCAAATGGAACTTCCCTTGGAAGATCCTAATCAGTAACAGCAGTGCAAAGCAAGGTGATAGCGTTAGTTGACTCTGACATTATTGCTTATCGCATAGCGTTCGCTTGTAAGGATGACGATGGGAAGACAGCTAAGAGATCTCTTAACAGTTATCTCACCGACATCCTACTGATTGGCGTTGATAATACATACAGTGGTTGTTATGCCGATGAATGGAAACTCTACCTAACAGGTAAGAATAATTTCAGACTAGACATAGCAACCACTGCTGTGTATAAAGGTAATAGAACAGCACCTAAACCACAACATTTACCACTGTTGAGAAAACATTTGGTAGATGATTGGGGCGCTGTTATTATTGACGGTCAAGAAGCCGATGATGCTATAGCAATAGAAGCAACTAAGTTGCAAAGTAATTTTGTCATTGCTTCTGTCGATAAAGATTTAGATCAGATAGCTGGCTGGCACTATAATTTTGTAAAGAAGGTAGGATATAACATAACTCCTGAAGAGGGTATGTATAGATTCTACAAACAAATATTAACAGGGGATTCCGCTGATAATATTATAGGCATAAAAGGGATTGGCCCTGTCACTGCTGACAAACTCCTATCAGAAGCAACAGATGAAATGGAAATGTATTCTATTTGTCTAGAGCAGTATGAGGGGAACGAGGAAAGAGTTATTGAGAATGCCAGACTGCTCTGGCTTAGAAGATATGAGGATGAACTATGGCAACCACCAATAAAGGATATGGCATGAAAAGGAATCCCAAGAATGATCTACAGCCCAATGATGTTGCGATTATCTTGCGCCCTCATGTGGGAAAAGATGAGCAATGGGATCAAACATACGAAGTTATTATTACTGGTTTTGGCCCTGTCACTATTTCTAAGGAAGCGATGGATGACATGATTGGTATGGCAGTATTGCTAGCCTCTGTTGTTCCTCTCATGGAAAGCAACGAAGAAATTGCAGCAGATATTATGGATCACTGTAGTAAGTTCTATGCACACAACGCAATTGATGTTGACTACGATGTCAATCACAACAGCTTTGCTGACCTAGACAAAGACCTCCGCTCTTTTGATATCAATACTCCCACTGTGGGTGGAGTGCAGTGACTACGGTAGCTGAGATATTATTGCAGCGAGGCCATCGTTATGGCGAGTACATCAATGTAGCAACCACTAGCCAAGAGATAAAGCGTATCATAGCTAATGGAGCCAATGTCACTGGGGGTGACGATGATATGTGTGAAAGCTTGGACATGATTGCTAATAAGATTGCCCGCATTGTTAATGGTGATCCTTTCTACAAAGATAGCTGGCAAGACATTGCTGGATATGCCCAACTCATTGTTGATAAGCTCGACAGGATGGGACTATAGATACCGATGGCCTCTAAGAAGCAAACCATCAAACCCCGTAATGGTGGTGAGTGGACAGAGGCTAGGTATCGAAGCTTCGTAACATCAGCCCTGAGGTCTGCCTCGCGTAGGTGGCCTCCAAAGTATGCAGCACTAAGGGATGCTCTGTTGGGAAGAAAAGAAAATAAGAAGACAGGTAAGTTAGCACAGCATTACAGATGCGCTGCATGCACTGGAGAGTTTGTAGCTAACGATGTACAGGTAGATCATATCCATCCTGTAGTGGATCCAGATATCGGGTTTGTTAGTTGGGATAAGTACATTGAGAACATGTACTGTGAAGTGGTAGGCTTTCAGATATTATGTCTGGATTGCCATAAGGTAAAAACTCTTAATGAGAAATTGAAAAGGAAATCAAAATGAATATTACTTGTACACACCTTGAAGAACTGGAAGACGGTGGCGCTATCGTTAGCTTGGAAATGGATGATGAATCCAAAGTGGAGTTGATTAACATGGGCTTCATTGCCATGTTGCAAAACTACATTGCTCAGCAGCATGCTGTTGAAGAAGAAGTCGAAGAAGAGGTCGAAGAAGAGGGGCTGTTCGATTGGGACGAAGAGGAAGAAGAAGAAGAAGCTGATCCCTATGCTGCTGTCATTGCAGAACTGAAAACCTGCTATGAGTATTACGCATTGGAAGTGGACGATGAAGAAGGTAAAACTGCTGAGCTTGCACATGCAGCATCACAATTGCTCACCCTTTACATGGGGGAAGAAGCAGCTTCTGATTACTTCTGGAACCTCACTGCTAATGTTTGGAACGATTGGGCTGACTAAGACTAGCCCTTGATATGGAAACCCTTGTCCTTTAAATGGTGGGGGTTTCCAGTTATGGGTAGTGGGGATGAGCGGTAAACTCTAGTATAACTGCTTTCCCTATGGGAGCATCGGCTCCCTTTTTTTATCTTTCAAAACAGGAGAATTATGAACGACATTCAAACCCCTTGGTCATCTGTTGGCTACCTCACATATAAGCGCACCTACTCACGCCGCCTTAACGAGACTGATATCAATAGCCCAACAGAAGAATTCACTGACACCATTAAGCGTGTAGTGGATGCAACTAATGACCAACTAGGTTGTAACTTCACAGCAGAAGAACAAGCACGACTCACTAAGCATTTCCTTGAACTCAAGGGTAGTGTTGCTGGTCGATTCTTGTGGCAGCTTGGGACTAATACAGTGGATAAGCTAGGGCTTGCAAGCCTACAGAATTGTGCTTTCACTGTGGTGGATAAGCCTGTCGAACCTTTCACTTGGGCTATGGATTTGTTGATGCTTGGCAGCGGTGTTGGCTACAACATTCAGAAGAAGAATGTGGACAAGCTACCTGCTGTCAATGAAAACTTTAAAGCACCTACCAGAGTGGACAGTTCTGGTGCTCAGTTCATTGTTCCTGACAGCCGTGAAGGATGGGTTGCTCTGCTTGGCAAGACACTGAAGGCAGCGTTCCTCGCCCACAGCAGCGGCAATCAGACATTCACCTATAGCACACAGCTTATCCGTAGCAAGGGCGCACCCATCAAGGGCTTTGGAGGTACTGCCAGCGGGCCTGAAGACTTGGTGTGGGGGATAGGTAAGATCAGCGAGATCTTGGCCCGCCGCGCTGGGCGCAAGCTGCGTCCTATCGATTGCTTGGACATTATGAATATCATTGGTGCTGTGGTGGTGGCAGGTAATGTACGCCGCTCTGCTCAGATTGCTATTGGCGATCCTGATGATGTTGAATTCTTGTTGGCTAAGCGCTGGGACATGGGCAACATTCCCTCATGGAGAGCTATGTCAAATAACAGCGTTGTCTGTAATGACATTGAAGACCTGCATGAATTCTTCTGGGATGGCTATGAAGGTAAGGGAGAACCCTACGGTTTAATTAACCTGCGCCTGTCCCGCAAGACTGGACGCTTGGGCGAAACTCAGTATTCCGATCCTGATGTGCAAGGCTACAACCCATGTGCAGAGCAGAGCTTGGCTGATAAAGAAACCTGCTGCTTAGCAGAAATCTTTTTGCCAAACATCACTTCTAAGGAAGAGTTGCTGGATGTAGCAACATTGCTATACCGGATTAACAAGCACAGCTTGGCTCTGCCTTGCCATCTTGAGTCCACCCAAACCATTGTCAACAAGAACATGCGTATGGGCATTGGCATCACAGGCGTACTAGAAAGCACCAAGGAGCAGCTTAGCTGGCTCAAGGACACCTACACCTACCTGCGTGACTACGATGAGCAGTACAGCGCTCAGCACGGCTTTAACAAGTCTATCAAGCTAACCACCATCAAGCCTAGTGGTACGTTGTCCCTGCTGCCGGGGGTTACACCGGGTTGCCACCCAGCATATGCGCGTCATATGCTGAGGCGTATCCGCATCAGTGCGAATCATTCGCTGGTGCAGGTCTGTCGTGACCACGGATATCCAGTAGAGTACCAACAAAACTTTGATGGCTCTCTAGATCACAGCACTGTGGTGGTATCGTTCCCTTTCCGTCATACGGAATTGGCTACGCTTGCCAGCGAAGTGGATGCACTGGATCAGCTTGATACTGTCCGTTGGTTGCAGGAAAATTGGAGTGACAACAGCGTTAGCTGCACTGTCTATTACAAGAAGGAAGAGCTTCCTGAAATCAAGAAGTATCTGAAGAAGCACTACAAGCACTCGCATAAGAGCCTGTCTTTCCTGCTACACAGTGAGCATGGCTTTAAGCAAGCTCCGTTGGAAGAGATTACCGAAGAGCAATACGATGCTTTGGTAGCTTCTACCCGCCTCATCACACAAGTTGCCGAAGCCACCATTGGCCTTGATGATGAGTGTGCCACTGGCGCTTGCCCCATTAGATGAAAGAGGTAGTCATATCTCCAGCCATGCTGGTCGAGGCCAGAGACAAGGCTGCTGAGATGGGACAGCTACGCAATAGCATCATCAGAGGGGCTGGCAATATTGCTGGTTTCATTGGTGAGGCTATTGCTCAGCAGGTCTTGGGTGGTGAACTATTCAACACCTACGACTATGACCTTGTGTTACCTGATGGAATTAAAGTGGATGTAAAGACTAAGCAGACGGGCTATGTCCCGCTGCCTAGTTACGACTGTTCTATTGCTGCTCTGAACACTAAGCAAGACTGTGACTACTACGCCTTTGTTCGTGTGAAAAATGACTTCTCTATCGGGTGGTACTTAGGTGTGTATAATAAAGATCAGTACATGAAGGATGCTGTCTTCATGCAGAAGGGTACAGTGGATCCAGCCAACGGCTACACTGTGAAGAGCGATTGCTACAACATCAAGATAAGTCAACTAAAGGAGAAACCATGACTATCAAACCAGAACGTACCCCGCCTTTGCGGATCCAGTTCGATCAAGGCAGGATGGCCTTTTACAAGGGCTGGCTTGCCAACCAGTACGATCCTGACTCAGTGCAGGGTAAGGAGTGGCAGCGTGGCTTCGATAGAGGCTACTTCGAAAACATCTACGCTCTGAAGCAAGGCTTGTAAGACCTCTTGTCCTTAGCTCAGTTGGATAGAGCAACAGCCTTCTAAGCTGTAGGTCATTGGTTCAATTCCAATAGGGCAAACCACTATCTCAAGGAAACAATATGACTATCAATTTAAACTTTTTAAATATTCTTACTTTAGTATTCGTAGCAGCCAAACTATTCAATGTCATTGATTGGTCTTGGTGGCTAGTGTTGTTGCCTACACTAATCCCACTGGCTATCTTAGTGGTAACATTGATTTTATATCTCTGCTTTGCTAAAGACTAACTCTGCCTAGAAGCTAACCCGCCCTTAGCTAACTTCTGAGTTAGCTCTCTCACTTTATTAACAGACTTTACTTGTTGTTGTGGGTCTGTTCTAAATCCATACTCAAGCACTCTCAACTCAGTCTTCAATGCCCTGAGTAGGGAGGCTTTTTCTTTAGAGCCTTTCTTTTCCAAGATGGAACTAACTGTAGTTAGTAAAGAGTCAGTGGACACAACATCCTTCTCTCCTCTGATAACACCCAAGTTAGTAAGCTCTTGGTGATAGCGTTGCCCCATCCCCGTATTGGTGGATGTTAAGCTAGACTTCTCTAAGAAGTTATTGAAGAGATCTTTTATCTCAGTGTATATTTTATTAGCAGCAACAACACCCTTTTCTGTATGCAAGTCTTTAGACAAAGCAATGATATTTTCTTTTGTCTTATCTTCTGCTTTTCTTCTCTCTAAGAAACTAGCAGACTTGTCAGTCACCTCGTTCTTACCTGACTTAATTTCAAGCTGACTGCCTATTCCTTTTCCCTCAGGACGAAATTTGTCTGTCTCCGTAATCATATCCTCTGTTTCTTTGAAACTACCAGATCTAGGTATACTAACAGGTCTAACTACTCTGTCAGATCCGTTGATTGATTGAGCAATGACATTTAAATTCTTATCTTCATATGCTGTCGGTGTCATGTTAATTCTTTTGAACATGTAATCAGCATATGGCATTTCGGTGTACAAGAACTTGTTGGGATTTGTACCACCAAAAGATGATGTTTCAAAATTGAGGTTAAGATCTCTGGTAAAAGATGTGCCACCCACTTCTAGTTCGCTATGATATTTACTAAACTTCTGCGGATCTTCAAAGCCTGTTATAAATCTATTAGTGGGAGTATCATTCCATGTGGCATCTTTGCCATGATAGAGCTTGATAGGTGGCGTATCTTTATATTCCACACGCAAAGCATCCAGCCTCTTCTGAGCAGAAGCAGCCATGTCTTCAACAACAGCAATATCCTTAGTGTTGGTAGGGTTAATCTCCCTACCTTCTTTTAAACGGAAGTCTCCCTGCACTACAGCCATTACATCTTCAGCGTCTGGCAGTTCTTTTACTTTGGGAAGATTGACAAGGTCATCAAATGTATTAGTTCTTATTTCCCTAATGGTAGATAGCACTTGCTTTCTAGCGGTAGGCCCATTTCTAGCAAAGCTTGTGTGATCTAGATTACCTTGAATCACTTTAGACTCAGGGATAGCTGGCTCTGCTGGTGGTCTTGCTGGTGTTGCTGCTTGCTTCTCAGGGTTGTTCCAAGAAAAAGGTGTGTCAGGGTCGAAGTCCCCAACATCTTCTCCTGCTGCTTCATACTTCTTATACAAATCATATTGCTGTTTCCAAACAGGAACTTCTTCGGCTGGTGGTGTGGGTGCTGGTGCGGCTTCCTGCTTAGTAAGCACAGGCTCTCCGTTGTCCACAAAACGTCCTTCTTTTTCCACCTCACCTAGGTACGGCCCTTCGTCTTTTACCACCTTAGAAGTAGATGTAGGCTGAAAGACGGGGCGCTTAGTGGATGAAAGGGGAATGTCGGGGATTACAGCGGTGGGCTTCTTAGATAACGCTGTGGCTGTTTGCTCTACTGCTGGTGCTGGTTTGGTAACAGCACCTAGAACATCATCAACGGCAGAGGCAGCTTCTTGCTCTAGCTGTTTTTTAGAAACAGATATAGCTGTTTTAGATATAAGAGGAGTTGGCTTAACAACTTTAGAGGCTATAGTAGTTGCCTCTTTTTTAAGCACATCTGCGCCTACTTCCTCAGCAAGAGGAGCAACTAGTTTACCAAGTAGTGCCAAAGGATATCCCCTATCAATTCTTTACATTAGCCAGCTTAGCTTTGTAAGCCTTCACTCTATCGTAGTCGTTAGCCTCTTCCAAAGTAACACCTTTGTGTTCCTTAGCATAGCGCTCATTAATAATCTTACGATCATCAGCAGTGAGCTTATCAAACTCCATCTTGTTCAGCATTGTCCTGCCTTCAGGAGTCTTCATAAACTGTGCTTGAGTCTGCAATGTAGCAACCTCTGTTGCTCTAGACAGCACAGCCTGTACCTTCTCTCTCTTCTCAGCTAAAGACAAGCTCTTGTAGTTGTCCTTCTCAATAAGTTTCTCGACATAGGCAATGGCGCGTGGATTAACTTGCTCAATGAAAGCCCTATCATAAACTTTGTTGCCGCTGCTACCACCGTACACTTTGAACGGATCTGCATTGACATCAATAATCTCCTGCTCTGCTGGTGATTTCTTCGGTATAGTTCTAATGCCCACCAAGCTATTAAAGAACTCTCCTTCTTTGACAACTGGCCCTTCTCTTAAGCGAGGCACAGCTTCGGGTAGGTTCTCTTTCAAGATGGGCAATTTACCTTGCACCCGATTAGCAGCCGCCTCTGCAATCTTTCCAGCAGTGGTGTCGGCAGTTATAACATTTGGATCACGTTGGATATTACCCTGTTCTCTGAACAAGTCTAGGAATTCATAGCCACTCTTGAACACAAACGGGGCAGAGAAGCGGGCAGTGAAGTCTCCCAGCACTTTACCTACAGCAATCTCCATCTTGTCTGCATCTTTCTCAGACGAGAAAGCAGCAAACAACTGATCTAGGAATTGACTCTGTGTACCTGCTGGCATCTTCATTCCCACCACAGCTTCCAAAGCACCGGCAGTATCGGGCTTCTCACCAAGCTTCACCTTAGCCATGACATCAGCCACAGCCAGCAACGGGCCAACAGGGAAGATGGCTCTCATGTCTACAGTGGAACCATCGTCCTTCTTCATTTCTCCCCAAGTGCTGTCTTGATTGTTCAAGCGGTAGTCGTAAGCCGCTGCCAGTGCAGCAGTTCCAACAATACCCTTAGCTAGGTTCTCCTGCCCCTGACGCTTTAGGCCAGCACCAGCAGCATCACCTGCTGCCTCCATAGCGCCGCCACGGAGCATAGCTTCTGCGCCGCTAGCAGCACCCAATACACTGTATCTATATTGAAACGCAATTGCATTACTCATAAAGCGGGGGAATGTTGCAAACAAACTACCGCCCGGGACTTCAGCAGCTTTGATGAAATAGTTAGCAGTGGTTTCAGCGCCAGACTCCAGTGTATTTAATCCTTTAGCTTGTACTTTAGGTTGATAAGAAAACGTAGCCTTGAGTGCATCATCAGCAGACTTCTGAAGAATAGAAGCAGGGACAGATTTATTTTCTGCCATAATTAAGAATGGATCTAATCCTGCTCTTCTTGCATTCTTTTCTACAGAAGCATTGAAGATGGCTTTCCTGAACCAAGCATCTTGCGTAGCATTCAAGCTGTTGAATAGCTGTGCTGCTTGAGACAGTTCTTTGTTGCTGCCTTCTTGAGTGGCGCTTAAAATGTTGTTTCTAATGGAGGGGTTATGCTCAAGCAAAGCGTGAGTAACTTCATCAGATAGGTCTGTCTTAGCTAGGTAGCCGTAGACAGAGAATGCGTCCCTCATTGTGTCAGCCATTCCCCGCTTGAGGGTTTGCAGACGCTGACCAGAAGCACCATCAGACAACACCTTGCCCGCTGTATAAAGACTGCCTTCAATAACAGATGCAGCAGATGTGTAGGTAAGGACAGGCATAGTACCAAGCACATTTCGTACAGTGGTTCCAATACCGCTGACAACAAACGCTTTACTTTCTCTTTCTACTCTGCTAATTCCTTTACCAATCCACCCCATTGTTGATGTGTATTCATCAGGCTTACCAAACAATTCATCAGCCATCTTCTTAAACTCAGGATCTATTTCCTTGAGTTTATTCATGGCCCTTGAAGCCACTGAGTATTGCTGCATGATAGAAGCAGCCTCTGTCACTGTAAGCTTGTTGGCTTGAGCAAACTCTCTAGGAGTAAGCCCTGCTGCATTGATAGCTTGCTCTAGCAAAGCATCATTGATGTCGCCAGAGTCTAGCTTAGAAAACACATTGGAAATAGCTGTGCTTATTTTTTCATTTGGCCCAAGTTGAAACGCTGGATCATTCTCAATGATATGACGGGCAACACGAACAGCCCTTGCCGACATGTCATTAGCAATTTTTGCATCCATCAAGGGAGTTGCTGGTGACACTTCATCCAGTATACGAGCACCCTCTCTCTTCATAAATTCTTCGGCTTCCAAATTCATTTGAGCAGCTACAGGGTCTGCTAGCCTTCTTTCAACTGGAGTGATGGGAGCATTGGGATTGGTAACAGGGGCTTGTGTCTTGGCCTTCTGCATCAGATCGTTTAGTTCATCTGCACCCGACTTACCATAAGTCTTCATTGATCCCTTAGCGCCAACATAACCAAAGGCTGTAGAGAAGATGGCAGCTACAGCCATTTGAGAAGCAGACAAGTCTTCTACTTCTTGGCCTAGAGCCCTCTGTGTTTCCTGCCCCATTCGCTGTTGTAGAACATTCTGTCCAACACCAATGGCCCCTTCACCAACTGTAGCCGTAGCTAATACCTTAGCTGGTGTAGCAGATACAGCTTTAGCAAGCCCTGTCTGTGCTACCTGCTCTCCAGCTAGTACAGCAGCTTCGCGGCGCGCCGCACCTTTAATCATTTGCTTACCAAAGAAGCCAGTGATGCCACCAAAGTAATTAACAGGGTCTGTAGCTAGCGCCTTTAGCACATCGTAGTAAGGACTAAAGCCTTTTTGTCCACCGCCCCTAACATCAAAGGGAGAAGCTGTCTTCTCATACAATGCCTTAGCCATTGCTGTCTTAGCAGCATCTTCAGGCTTAGCATTACGCATGTAATTAAGAGATGAAATCAAACTCAAAGTATTGAAATCATCGTTCCTCATGTCAGTGAGAAACTTATCTACAAATTCTTCTTTGGTTTCTCCCTTAGCTGGAACACGGTTGTACCTAGCTTTACTAAAGTCAAGAATTGTTTTGTAATTCTCTGGGTTGCTAGATAATTCAGCAACAGAAATCTCAGCAGCCTTGGGCTTCTCATATGACATGAGAGCAGAGTCTGATCCGTCTGGCTTTGCGTATTCAATTATTCCAGAGCTAGCAGGGAAAGGAAGAAGCTCTTGCTCTTCTGTCAAAGCCTTTGCAGCAGCGCTTCTTCTTGTGAGTAAGGGAGCAGGTGCGGCAGGGGTAGCAGTGGCGGCTGGGGCAGCTTCTGGTGAAGTTGCAACGGTGGTTCCTCCAAACTTATTAGCTAGTGCGCTGTAATCTATGTCATACAGAGCAGGAGTACGCTGCTGTCTTCCGGGAGAAACCTGTGGAGCAACAGTTTCCCCACCGTACTTCTTAGCCAGTGCCTCATAGTCCATTATTTAATCCCTGCTGCTGCCTTGAATCCTGCTGCTTGCTTAGCTGCGTCTTTCCCTTTAAATACACGGGAAGTGCCTGTGGGATCAACAACAGTTACCACTGTATTGTCTCCAGATCCTGTAGTGGTGGTATTAGAAGCCGCCGCTGCTGGTGCTGCTGCTGGTGCAGCCGCTGGTGCTGCTTCAGGCGCTGCTCTAGATCCTAGTCCACCTGATTTTGCTGGTGGTGCAGAAGATCCCGTCCAACTATTAAGGACAGCTTGAACATTCCTATCTAATGGCAATCCGTTGTTATCCATGTACACTGACAGCGCTCTCTTAGCTGCTGCTGCCTTAGTGTCTTGGATCTGTTTCTTCAAGGCTGGATCATCACCAGTGTAGTCGTAGTCTTGATAATATGTACCATCACCATTAGGCTTGCTAATAATAGCCATATCATTCTTCAAGTTGCCGTGTTTATTCTGCACTGCCTGAGCAACGCTGACAGCAACAAAACTATTCAAAGCTCCTAAGCTTGGCACTTTATCTGAAGCAGATGGGGGGACATGTTTAGCTCTGGCTTCTTCAGCAATAAGCTTCAGTTCCTTAGCCATCTGCGCCTTAGCTGTTGAGACTTCCTTTGGATCCTTGGATGTGGTGATGG
>Ga0114976_10002496_pt1 | contig 11539 bp, 16 predicted proteins | sample S_130805_EF_Meta_FD_87319 | JGI IMG/M metagenome (GOLD analysis project Ga0114976, IMG submission 87319) | Freshwater microbial communities from Lake Simoncouche, Canada to study carbon cycling - S_130805_EF_MetaG | ecosystem: Environmental > Aquatic > Freshwater > Lake | place: Lake...
ATGCCTAATAAATCAAGGGCTAATGTAGCTTATTCGGCTATTTTTAATGAATTTAATACGATTTGGGGAAAAAAATGATAGTGAGTGGACAAACCAGTATGAAAAAAGAATTTCAAATAGCACCCGCAGGGTCGCATTTAGCCCGTTTATACCGAATTATTGGTCTTGGTACGCAAAAGACCGAATGGCAGGGCAAAGTCAATATGCTTCCTAAAGTGAAGTTTTTTTGGGAACTGCATGGGGATGACCTCAAAATTGAGGATAAACCCCTAATCCAAACCCGCAATTACACATTATCGCTAGGCGAAAAGGCTTCGTTACGGAAGGACTTGGAGTCGTGGCGAGGGAAGTCATTTACCGATGACGAATTGCGGGGTTTTGATATTTCTAAGTTATTAGATAAATGGTGCATGGTTACTATCCAACATCGAGTCGCTAATAACGGCAATACCTACGCTGATTGTGTAGCAGTAACGCCTGTACCTTCAGTTGTAGTTAAGGCAGGTTTTCCCCAAGGCGTTAATCCTTGTGTCTTATTTGACATTAACAAATTTGACCAGTTTATCTTTGATAGTTTAAGTCAGGGTTTAAAAGACCAAATTATGTTATCGGCTGAATATAGAAACACTAGCTCAGTTGATGCCGCGAATAAGAAAGTCCAAGACCTAACCGATATAGAAAGCGATATACCTTTTTGATGAGTCATCCAGCCCAAATGCTCTTTGTGCAGTCAGTAAAGCACCATTTTCCTGAATACTTTAAGGATAGTAAGGTTTTGGAAATTGGTTCTTTGAATATTAACGGCTCAGTTAGGCAGTTCTTTGAAAACTGTGAGTATTTGGGCGTGGATTTAGGATTAGGTAAGGATGTAGACCTTGTATCTAAAGGTCACGAATTATCTTTTCCTGATAAGTCTTTTAAAACGGTGATTTCCTGTGAGTGTTTAGAACACGACAAAGACTGGCAAAAGACTTTTCAAAAGATGTATGACTTGTCTAGCGGTTTAGTCGTAATGACTTGCGCCACCATTGGTAGGCCTGAACATGGCACTTCACGCACTAATGCGGATGCTGCGCCATTTACGAATGATTACTACCAAAACCTTGCTATTAGTGACTTTACGGATGTATTTAATTTTCACGATATGTTTAAAGATTTTTGTTTTGCAGTCAATTCGGTCAGTCAAGACCTTTACTTTTGGGGGAAAACTTACTAAGGAGCTACTATGAATCATCAAATTAAAGACTTTATCAACCAAAAATATACGGTCAAAACTTTTGTAGAACGAGGCTACGATGAAGAAGTGCCTATCATTGGCTTTGCTCAAGACGATTTAGAAACAGTCATTAAAACGGTGGTTCAAACCTGTGCAGATAAAGTTTCTAATCCAATTGAAAGAAATGATATTCTAGCGTTGTTGTAACTTAAATAGGGGGATGTATGTTAGTGAAGGAAAAAGTAGAAGTATCAGGCCATTGGTACACAGCCAAGGGCGAGCCTGCCTATCAAATTGAGGGGGCTAATGGCAAAGTCAGAAACACGACTTTACGAGATGCTAAGAAATTAGGTCTTTATCCGTCTGTTACCACCATTACTGGGGTTGCCGCGAAAGCAGGACTAGATGCGTGGAAGCAACAGCAGGCGGTCTTATCTGCTCTGACTCTCCCAAGACAAGATGGGGAAGCAGAAGAAGATTGGATATTACGAGTTTTAACCGATGCTAAAGAAACCGCTAAAAAGGCGGCAGAACGAGGCAATCAAATTCACGCCATTATTGAATCGTATTTTGACAATGTATATTTGCCTGAAAAGCCTTTTTATATTGATGAGATTACTAAAGTCCTAAAAGATACCTTTAGAACCGATACATGGGTGTCTGAGCGGTCTTTTTGTAACGAGGAAATGGGTTATGGTGGGCGAGTTGATTTAAACGCTCCAAAGGGCTTAAATTTTGATGGAGTCGTTGTAGATTTTAAATCGACTGAGAAAGACTTAGATAAGGTCGAACCATTCCATGAACATGAGATGCAACTAGCAGCTTATCGCTTTGGTTTAGGGATGCCCAAAGCTCGTTGTGCTATCGTTTTTGTTAATGCCCTGACCAATAAGGTTAAACTATGTGAAATACCCCCCTCAGATTTAACTGCGGGATGGGTATGCTTTGCTCATTTGCTGGGGTTTTATAGGGCTAAATCGGGTTTATAATGGCTACGGGGTGGTGGCTTGGCGTTCCCCTACGCCTTCCCTCACGAGGCTGTCACCCCACCTTTTAGGGCGGTTAAGCAAGCACTAGAGGATGCTTAGGAATAAAGGGTTTTCTTGCTTTCCCCACCAATAAGCCAAATCTACGCCCTCTTTTTACTGTATATCCATACATTAGGGAAAGTCCCTATTAATATTTCTTAATAATTGCTTGAAACTGTGATTGTTGTTTAACTAAGGGGGATTTATGAAACAAATATTAATTGGATTAGTAATAGGATTATTAGCGTTTGGCATACCTGCCATTGTCTATATTCTTAGAACGGGGGGTTTATGAGATACGATGAAAACGATTTAAAAAAGTTTGCATTGATTAAAAGACTATCGGATGCCAACAAAGTAGTTCGCGAAGTTCAAGATATGTTTGATTACGACAAAGACTTTCTTAAAAACAATATTGAGGCCGACCAAGGCATTGTTGGTTTAATTATGGATATTGAAGATATGGATTCTAGTCGTTTTAAGGACTTATGATGAGTAATCGTTCATTTGGCAAAGTAGGAAAAACCTACACAAACACATCAGAAGCCTTTAAAGACGCTGATTATGCTCAAGGTATATGGAAGTGCGAAACCGATTTTGAACGCTCTATGGGCGTTTTTAGAGGGTTTGGGTTGTTCTTTCTTGTGCTGCTAGGATTTATGGCGTTTGCTTGGGTTGTTTATCCGCATTTACCATAATTAAAGCGTTCTTTTTAACTTCCTCAACTCGGTTTAACCAGCCTTTACCGAATGTGGGGAAGTTTTTTAATCCTTGATAAAAGATGCGTTTTTCGTTGGAAAACTTTTCCAAAATAAGCTCAACTGGTAAAGCGTTAATTCTTTCCATTGTTCTAGGCCCAATAACTCCGTCAGGGTGGCATCCCACCGCCTGTTGAAGTATCTTAACTGCTCTGCCTGTTCCCATATTGACTGCACAATCGAATACGGCATAATTTAACCCTTCTTGTAATACATCACAATACGCAGGATTCCAGTATTTCATTTTATAAAGCGGGGTAATTTTTTCAATCGTCAACGACTTCATGTCCGCTTCTGATACTGGATGCCCAACCCAATCTTCCCAAGTCTTTTGCGTAACCCCAAAATTAGTAGCACCCCCGCCATCTTCCTTGTGGTTGCTAAAACCCCCTTCTGACTTTAAAACTAATTCCAAAGACTTTAAAAAGGTCATTTTTTAAGGTTAGCCATAATACGAGTACCAAATAAGAAACCAAAGGCAATGTTAGCAGCCTCAATACCAATCCTTTGAATCTCAGGGGCTACTGGTAGAAATAGTGTGCCGATGCCTACTACGATGACAAACAGCGCCCCTAAATAGCGACTAGAAGCTCTTAAATCCACGACCCATTGGGATGGTTGACCATAAGGGTTATCTAAGCTGGCAATCGCTTGTAACTTGGCTATCTCGTTTTGGTCAAGTTTAATTTGGTCATCAATGTTTAGGGGCTTTACTCCACCCGTAAACATTCCAATTAAGGACTTAATCCCGTCTATTCCTACGGGGACTAAAGCCCCAATCAGCGTTTCTAAAATCATTTGATATTAATATGGCCTGAACCTGCTAACCACATTAGTAAAGAAACTACAATAATTCCTACCATCCAAAAGAACTTTTTAACGACATTTTCGCCTACCGAAGTGTAAAGATTTTTAACGACACGCTCTGTCACTTTTTCGACTAAATCTTCGAGTTCTTGTTCGGTAAGCTGTGCCATCATTATGCTTTCTTCTTAATGGGTTTTTTAACCGTTTTTTTAGCAACAGTTTTTACAGTTTTAACTGGCACAAAACCAAATTTGTCTAATATCCAAGTAAAAGTAAAGTTCATATTATTCCTTTGTTGGTGCAGGTGGTTTTGGTTGATTAGTAGTTAAAACTGTGCCATCCCAAGTAAAACCAATTTGACCAACTCCCATTTGTTCTTGCAAAATGTAATCTGTTTGGTCTGCGTTTAATATCCATACAATTGCAGGTGTAGTTGATTGAACCAATTGAATAGAATTAATTGGTGGTTGCCATGTGTTAGGATTGCCATCCCATAAACAAACATTTTCTACAACATTGTTATTAATTATTAAATAAGGTTGAGTTGTCATATTGATTACCATTCAAAAATTACAATACCAGCCGCACCTGAAGCTCCCGAACTACTATCTCCAGCACCACCACCGCCTGAACCGTATCCAACTCCAGCAGTAGGTAATACTCCTGAAGTATATCCACCTGTTCCGCCACCACCAAAAGATGTACTACCACCAAAAGATGACATACTGGTTGGGCCATCTCCGCCTCTTTGACCATTAATATTAATAGTTCCATTTGTGGCTGTACCGCCAGCACCACCTAAAGTCCATCCTGTTTGATTAGATGTTCCTGTTGTTCCAGCACCGCCTGTAACAGTAGTAATGCTTTGAGTTCCTGATTGAATACTAGAATTTCCAACAGCAGCGCCAACAGTTACACTAATAGTATTTCCTGAAGTTAATGAAGTTAAATAAGAAATAGCAGTTCCACCAGCGCCACCGCCACCGCCTCGTTGACCACCACCCGCATTACCACCATTACCCCCGCCACCAATAACAGTTACTTTAACCGCAGTAATGCCAGTAGGAATAGTAAATGTTCCTGAAGATGTAAATGATTGCCCTTTTGCACCAACAATTGATGGAGCAGTAGAAGCCCAAGTAGTACCGTTAGAAGTTAATACATTGCCTGAAGTACTAGGGGCTACTGTAGTAACTGCGCTTGTACCATTACCTAAAACAACTGCATTGGCAGTTAAAGTTGCAGCACCAATACCACCTTGGGCTACAGTTAAAGGCGTTGTTAAACCAGTTAAAGATGTAATGTCTGAATTTGCGCCTGATTTAGCGGCTGTTAAGTTACCTCTAGCCGTAGTTGCATTAGCAACATCAGAAAGGTTATTAGCTTTTAAAAGTGCTAAAGCATCAGCAGTATCTACATAAGCCTTAGTAGCACCATCTTGTGCAGAAGATGGGTCTGCAAGGTTAGTAATTCGGTTGTTGTTTACATTAAAGTTACCAGTAACAGGGGTTTGACCATCTGCGGCTAATGAGCCTGTTAAAGCAGTAGCAATATCATTTAGGGTTGTATTAGCCCAAGATGAACTAATCGTAGTTCCTGTAACTACTGGATTACCAGCAGGAAGGTTGTAAGTGCCTGAACCATTGCGGGACATGATTATTTTCCTTTTCTCAATACTTTTGCTAAGTTTTCAGGCGAATAATTTAAAGATTCTTTAATTTTCTTTTTTAAAGCCTGTTCTTGTGCTTTTTCAAAACTATATTGTGCAATTTTACCAATTACAGGGGTTTTTCCAATAGGAGATTTTGATACCCTATCTAATGCTTGAACTAAGGCAGATGATGTATTGGAATAATTGGCAGCACCTTTTAATGGCGCATTAACCAATAAAGTGGTTTCCATTAAATCTCGAATTTCTTGTGCGCCTTTTTTGCCAAATAAATAGTCTAATTTGCCATCTTGGTCTAATTCACGAACCGCAGATTTAAGTTTAGCGGGGGAAACTAAAGGATTTCCAAAAGAATCAATATCAACTGATTTGGTTGCAATATCTTTTAAATGCTCAATAGTTTGCCCTTGTAATTCACGCCATGCTTGTTGACCTTTTGGCCCACCTTTTTTAAGGGCAATTCCAAGATTTCTAACATCGTCTAAAGAACCATCTAAAACGCTATGTTTAAATACATCTTCAAAAGCCACGGCACGGTCAGTTGTACCTGCTTTAGTTCTTAATAATTTGTCAATAGCACCAATGTTTTCAAATTGTTTGGCATATTCTTGGCGTAATTTTCTAGCCTGTTGATACAATTCCCCACCTTGGTTTTCAGTAATTGCGTTAATAATATTACGCATTTCTTTGCCATAAGTAGCCGATGGAGTATTGGGTTCAAAATTCTTATTAATAACTTGATATATATCTTCCAATGCATTAATAGAAATTTTGCCTGTGTTTTTAACATCGTTTTTGCTTAATTGTTCGTTTACTACATCTAAAATTGGGGCTATTTTTGCACGAGTTGTAGGGGTTTGTTCTTCAATAAAAGTGCGTAATTGAGCATAAGGAACGGGTTGTTCTGTTTCGCCTTTTTCCCTAGCAAGGGTATAGGCTTCATTTACTTTGGCTTTTGCTTTATTAGCACTTTCAACCAAAGCCTTATCTACAATTTGACCCGTTGCTCTTAAACCATAGGCTTCTTTGCCTGTGGCATCAACAAAAGCGTCAAAGTTTTGCAAAATAGCATCATTGCGCTTGGCTTGAGCTTCAATTAATGGTTTGCCTAATTCGGGGTAATTTTTAGGCGTTTCAATTTCAAATTGTTGTTGTCCTAATTCTCTTGTTGCTTGACCTTTACTTAATGGAACAGGAACTCGTAATTGTTGCGCCATTTGAGTTCTTCCAATTGCTTCAGGCACTTCTGCTGCACCAACCCCTGCCATAGTTGATTCTGCTTTACGCAAAACATTAGGCATAGTAGCGGCTTGTTTAACTTGGGGTGGAACGCCTTGAGCCATACGAGCATACGATGGAATCATACCTACCGATGGAATTACAGGCGGGATTTTACTTGCTTCTAATGCACTACCAATGCCTTGTAAAACTTCGCCAGTTACAGGGCTAGTAGGTTGATAAGTCATGGCTTGAGATAACTGTTGCCCTGCTGCACGACCTTCTGCGGAAGCGGCTTGACCTGTTTGTGGGCTTGTAAGGGCTTTATAAACAGCGTATCCAGCACCTACGGGTTGAGCAATCATAGAACTACCAATAGTGGCAGGAACTTCGTAAATGGCTTTCATTTTTTCCATCATAGAACGCTGTGGTTCTACAACAGGGGTAGATGGTGTAGCCGATACTACTGTAGGAACATCGGTATTAATAACTTTGTTAGTTATCCCTAAATACGCATCAGGGTCAAACGCACTTGATTGGGCAAGATATTTGTCGGGGTCAAACGCCATTATTGAACCCCAAGTTTTTTCTTAATAGCAACAGCTCTTGGGTCATTTGGATTTGAATTAGCCCAATCTAAGGCTTGTTGGTCTTGAGAAGTTCCAACAGATTTAATTTGTTTAGCACCGCTAGGCCCTGCTTGAATTTCAAGGGCTTTAATAGCTAAATCTCTTGCTTCTTGTTTTTGTTTTAATACAGATTGAGAATCACCAACTTGAGGAAAGTATTTTTGTGCTTCATTATAAAATTCAGAAGGAGAAATAGCAGCACCCGATTCTTTACGCAATACAGCCGTTATAAAGTTGCGTCTTGCAGCGTCTACTTCTTGTTGTTTTTCATTTGGCCCACCCAAAACACTAGGCAATACATTCATAGCAGAATGAGTGGCTTGTTCTAATTTTTCACCAACAAAAGGAGTTAAACCTAAAGTTCCACCAACCGCAGAACGGATAATTCCTGTATTAGTTACGCCTTTTGATTCTAAATTTTTAAGAATGGCATCTGATTGTTTTGCTCTCATGCCAAAAGCAGTAGCATTACCTTGAACCTCAGTTAATGGTTTTCCACCAGCAACAGGTTGTCCACCTGCCATAATAGGTTGTGCTTGACCTGTTCTAGTATTAACTAACATTGGGCCATTTTCTGTTTCTAATACTTGTCCAGCAGGGCCTTCTCTGCCTTTTTGAACCATTTCACGCCTACCGTCAGGATAAATTAACATTGTTCCTAATGTACCCATATCAACCGATGTAGGAGCATGGTATTTTTGTGCGCCTTCTGCAATGGTACTAAATCCACCACCAGCTAAATTACGCTGAATTACTTTTTCACCTTCTTTTGTGGTAATTGGTTCAAGCATTTTATAACCAGCCGCTTGTAATGGTGCAGGAGCATAACGACTAGTTGCTGCTGTAAATGCTTTTGCGTAATCAGGTTGATTTTGTGTCATTAATGGTGCATTAGTTGGGGTTGGCCCTGCTAATTCGGTTTGTGCTGGGTTTAAAGCAGCCATGTAATTTTGTACGGCTTGGGCTTCTTTACCACGCAATTGTTCGGCTAGTTTTAAAGATTCTTCATCGCCTTTTTTGCCAAGATAAGCACCTGTTAGCATTTGAGCAACAGGCACTAAGTTTTGCGCCCATGAGTTAGGAACATAACGACCACTTACCATTTGACCTGCGAGTTGTCCTTGCGAACCTTGCGCCATTAACAACTCAGCCATCTTTTGTTGGCGGTTTAATTGCTGTTGTTGGTATTGTTCTTCAGTTAAAGTTCCAGCCATAATTAACTCCCAATAAACCCACCTGATTCGCCCCATGAAACATCAGGATTAATTGATGTAGGAACTGTACCCATACCACCATAACCATAAACATTAGATGGGCCATTTTGTAACATTGCTTTAGCAGCACCCAAATAAGGGTTGCCACCACGCAACATTTGAGCTAAAGCCATAGGGTTCATTCCACCACCGCCACTAGGTTTTTGACCCGTTTGTTGAACTTGCTGATTTTGTTGAGCAAGAGCTTGGTCGTGCATTAATTGTTGAGCAGCAATGTTTTGATAAACGGGTTGTAATCCGCTTACATCTTGTTGTTGTTGGGGCATTAAAATATAAGGGTTCATAGTATTAATCCATAGTTAACGACTTTATAACCATCATCTAAAGTAGTAACGGCATACGGGAATACTTGTTCTACCTCTTGCGCCATTACACCAACATGAACACCATGACCTGCTTGTGGGTGGTTTTTAATTTCGTCTTTGTATTCAAACGAATACACAGTCAAGCCGTTAGGTAAAGTGCCAATCGGTTGAATGTTTTGTTTTAAACGAATGTCTGAAATTAAATAACCAGCACCTAAAGTACCACCTAATCCCATTAATCCTGCATTTAAACTACCTTGAGCCGCTTGTTGAGCATTAAAGTTACCCATTTGAGCGTTATAACCCATTTGAGTTGCACCTAAAATATCAGGCCCAGCCGTGGTTGCTTGTTGAGCAGAATTAACAAATGATGGCCCTGTAACTTGAGAACCTGTACGCAACGCATTAAGCGTGTTAATCGGTTCGTTACGACCATAAGCCAATTCTTGAAAGCCTTGTTGTCTTGCTTGTTGTCCAACTCCAAATCCTTGAGTTGTAGCGGCAGCCAATAAGTCGTTTTCACGCTGAGATTGAGATAATTGCGCTCTATTCCAAGCCTCTGAACCTAGAGGAATACCTTGATTGGCTAATTGTTGATTTAATTGTTCACGCCCTTGCTGAATCTGAGGGGCAAGTCGTTGCATATAAGCGTCTTGATAAGACTGACTTGGATTCATTCCCGTAGATACCAAACCGCTAGTATCAAACGGCTTACTAATCATTTCGCCTACATAACCTACACCTTGTTGTGCCAATTGACCTGTTTGGGTACTTAATTGGTTTTGAATATCTAATAGATTTTGTTGGGCTGGGGCTAAATTTTGAGTGGCAGTCCAAGTCGGATTTCCATAGGGGTCTGCACCTGTAATGGCGTAATTTAGGTTTCCATAAGGGGTAACTTGATTAACACGATTAGCGGCAGTTGCTTGACGAGCAGCTTCTAAATTACCTTGTGCGGTTTGTTGTGCTGCTCCAGTATAATCGGGTGCTGCTGGCGCACTTGGCGCACCACCTAATCCTAAAAATCCACCACCACCCATGTCATTCTCCTTTGTTGAGAGGGCATCGGATGTTAAGAAACCGACAATCCTCTTTACGCATAGCCATAATCACCAAATCGCCATCCATATGAGCGTCAGGTATTTCAGCTACCACTTTAAAGCCTAAATGTCGGTTTAACTTTAGGGCTTCTGTGTTATCAGCACAAATTTGTCCTAGTATAACCTTAACGCCTAGTTTTTTAAAGGGGTAATCAAATACCGCCCACAAAAAATCCCTGCTTGCCCAATGCTCTCCAACGCTACCAATGTGCATTTCACAAGCATTTGGCATGAAATTCGTATAACCCGCTACTGCAACTAAATTGCCGTCTTTAATCTGTCCAATACATTGGGTGGTTTCAGGTAAAGGAAAGTTAAGTATCCTAACCAACCATTCCCCCAAATACTTTTGGTTTTCGGTAATAACCGTTCTCACAATACCCCGCCACGCTCCATTACAAAATCGCTACTTGCCCAATGTAAATCAATATTTTGCGATGCAACATTTAAGTTAATACCGCCTGAATAACCAATTCCGCTAACGCCTTGCCAAACTTTAGTAATGTTATTTCCACCGCCCCAAATGTTTGAATCCCAAACTGCGGTATCCCATGTAGAACCTAAAGTATTAGCCGAATTAAAAGTAACCGACCCTAATTGGTTTTGGGTGTCAAAATCTACATTTAAACCGCATAATATAGAAGGAGTGCCACCGCTAGTTTGAAGAATAGGGCGAACCATAGTAAAGCGTTTTAACTGCCCACGACTATCAAAATAGGAATAAGCCTGTTGTGCCGTAGCCGTAATGTTGGTATTAGCGTCAGCATTAGTATCGTAAAAGTTACCAACAAAGCCTGTAGAACCAAAGTACATTCCCGCTTTTCCGCTAACCTCAAAACAATACGCATTAATGCCTGTAAATTTAGCCCATGACTTTGTAATGGTGTGCATGACATATTGCTGTTTACCTGCATCCGTAGGCACATTTAAAATCAGCATATTTTCACTAGCAAAATAGTTAATTTGCCATCCAAAATTATCGTAATAATTGGTGGCGGCTTGACTTACCGCATAGAAAATCTTGTCTGTTAGGTTAATTCTTGGGTCTAATCTACTAGATTGTAGGGCAGAAGCTAGTGGTACTAAACCATCTTGGGTTAGTAGTAAAAGGTCACCTGACCATTTAAAAAAACATCTACGATTAAAGGTTTGACCTAATTGCCATACCCCTTTTAATGCCCAATCGGCAGAAGACGAAGGGTTTGAGCCGTTATAAACTAAGACTTCACCCATATTAGTAACAAAGACTGCGTAATCGTCAGCACCTTGACCAGCATCAAGAGTCCAAGTACCCATTGCTTGTAAATAACCGCCATTTCGGGCAATTGAACCAAAATCAAAAGAAGTGGCTGCTCCTGAAATAGCATTAGTATCTAAATACCACATTTTTAGGGTATTTTTTTCGGTGAAATACAGTCTGCTTTTAAAAAGGTTTACTTGAATAAAGACATTGGAATTAACCCCTGTAATGCCTACTACTGTATAGGCAGGCGTTCCAGCAGCAGAACCGCTTGGTGTTCCTGTCATCGTATAAG
>Ga0114976_10002497_pt1 | contig 11537 bp, 7 predicted proteins | sample S_130805_EF_Meta_FD_87319 | JGI IMG/M metagenome (GOLD analysis project Ga0114976, IMG submission 87319) | Freshwater microbial communities from Lake Simoncouche, Canada to study carbon cycling - S_130805_EF_MetaG | ecosystem: Environmental > Aquatic > Freshwater > Lake | place: Lake...
AACGTTCTTGGCGCTCTTGCTGGCGCGGCAGGTTTGGGTGGATTCTCTGATGTTGCCAATGCGGCAAATTTTGCTGGTGCTGTTAAGAGCGGCAACCCACTGGGTATCTTGTCTTCTGGCGCCAATCTTGGTGGTACTGATTTAAGTGGCGTTGCTAATTCAGCAGGTCTTGGTGATCTCAACAACATTGGCGGATACAACGTCAACGATATTGCCAAAGCTTATCAGGGCGTTAAAGCTATTCAAAGCGGAGATCCTTCTGCCATCATTTCCACGGTAGGTGGATACATGAATAACCAAGGCGACCAAAGACCAGCGTCGCCATTAGACTCACTTGTTCCAAGCGGCTACTTCGACGTTGCTTCTGACGGCTCCTCTAACGCTTCTCCTGTTGCTTCTTCTGACATTCCTTCTGACACTTCTTCTGGTGCGCTACCTAGCATTGAAGAACCTACAAGTAATGCTCCTGTCGAAATGCCAATAGATTCAGCAATTGGTGGAGTTAACCCATACGAGATCCCAAGCGTTGTTAGCAATCCTATGGAATCGCCTCAAGCGCCAGCGGTAGATCAACAAAAAGATCTGTCTGACAAGTCTTTTAAGTCAGCATTTGCTCAGGCCCGAGCTTCTGGTGACAAAGAATTCTTGTGGAACGGTAACGTCTACAACACCAACTTGGCTCCTACCTTGAATGCTGGGCCAGCCAGCAATAGAACCATCAACACTGGTGCAGGCATGAACCCGGATGCACTTGCAGGATGGGGTGGAAGCAAGGTTGACCCTAATTTGATAAAAGCCGCCGCACCTTACTTGGGTTGGGATCCTTCGACATACTTCCCCAAAGTTGATGTTCGCATGGCTGACCCAACTTCTGCTTTGGGTAACGTGCCTGAGACTGGCTACAAGTCCAATCAACAGACATACATCAACATGGCGCCGTACGTAACTGGACTTGAGCCAAAGTACCCCGGAACGACTGCTGATGTGTTGAGTCATGAATTGGCTCACGTTGGTCAGGTTTTAACGTCAAAGCCCGGCGAAGATATTTCAAAACAATATTTGCGCATGGCCAATGAAGCTGGCATGAGTTTTAGTGATAGATTTAACAAGCCGTCTGACATTACAAACTTTGACAGAACGTTGAATGATTCGATTGATTACATCAATAAAACATACGGCACAACCGCAGGAACTTATTTGGGAAATCCAAAAGCTCCTTTGTTTGAAAAGTTGACTGATTTAGCCGCCATTGAGATGCAGACTGGAAAAGATTTGACGCAAGATCCTGTTTTGAAGGAAACTTTGTTCAAAGATCCAAAGGCTGTGGCAATGTATAACACAATGACAATCCCCCGCATGTCTCGTTTGGATCCCCGTGATCTACCGCCGGGCAGAGTCACCGAATCTGACTTTCCTAAAGGTCAAGTTCCTCTCGAGTTCAGAATTAAAAACATGATTAGAGGCAAACGATAAATCATGGCAATTCTGCAAAGAAACCCAATGATTCGTAGCGTCTTTGAAGACAGTGGATTTGTTAATCCATTGGATTCAAGTCTGAACGATGAAGAAGCTAGAAGGCTTGCAGAAGCTTATAGATCTGGTGACCCTGATGTCATTGATGCTGTTATAAAGGGCGAGAGCACTGCTCAAACTCCTGTTGAACCATTTCGTCAATTCACCAACAATACGCCCACTGGTTTTTCTCAGGTTGGCGCTGACCTTGTAGAGCCATTTAAGGTTGCTTCTTTATCTGAAGTTACCGATGATGAATCACTTGCACCACAAGAAAAAGTTGAGACCCAGCAAGGTTCAGATGCGTCAATGTTTGCCAATGTTTACAACGAAGATACGAAGCTTTATGGCGGAAGTGGTGGTGGTGGCGGTGCATTGGAAAGTACAAAATATTTAGAGCCTACACCTATTACACCAACAGTAGATGCAGGTTGGGATAGATGGGGCCGTGCTTGGAAAAATAGATTGACTGGTGAACTTGCTAACGGTGCTTCTATTCCTGCACCTTTGCCTGAAGCTACGATTAAAGCATTTCAAGCAAAAAACTCAGCTATTGATGCACTAACTAATCAGATCCTTGATCAAAAATTAACGGCTCATTGGACGGGTGAAGGCGCTGGATCTCCTGAAGCCAATGCTCGTTTAATGGCAAAGTACTTGGCAGATGCTGGCATTACTGATATTAAACAGTTTGGCAGAGTTCCTGTTTATGAGGCGGCGGACTTTAAAGCAGGTTTTCAAGGGAAAATAGCCACGCAAGATGAAGATGGTAATTATTACATCATGGTTCCCGGCGGTGTAGATTCAGAAGGAAACAACTACAACGTTCGCCAAAATGTAGATCCAAGCCAGATAACTCGTGTTTACGGAAAAACGGTTATTACACCTGAAGGTGAAACTTATACCAGTGCTTTTGAAGCTATTGACCCGTCTCAACTCGTAATGAAAAACGGTGTCCCCATGTACAAGTCTGGGGAAGAGATTGGTAACAAAGAAACTGGGCAAGCTATTACTGTAGATAATCGCCGCCAAGGTGGTGAAGGTTTATTTGGTGGTACGGGAGCGGGTAAGGGGAACACTGGCTATCGTGTTCACTTTGGCGACGATGGGACTCCATACTTTTACACAACATACGCCTCGTCTAATGACTTGTTCAACCTATTTGCTGACAACCCAATACTTGGGGCAATTGCAAATGTTGCCGCCGCCACTTTTGGTGGCCCACTAGGCGTAGCCGCTCTTCAAGCCGCTCAAGGCAAAAATATTCAGGAAATTGCAAAGTCAGCTCTTCTGACATACGTTGGAGGAGAGGTCGCTAAAAACATTGCTGGTTCTCAGTCCCTTGTAAGCAGTGTTGGCCAAAACACAGCTAATATTGTGGCCAAAACTGCTGGCCAGATTGTCTCTAGTGGCGGTAAAGCTGATATTGCTCAAGCACTTATTGGCAATGGGCTTGATGTTGGAACTAACGAAGTTCTCAAAAATATCGATGGTTTTCAAAACCTCAGCTTGGGCGAAAAAACATTTGTTACTAACGCTGTAAAAACAACTATCCAGAACGGTGGAAATTTATCTATTGAGAATCTTGTTAATGCCGCTCTTGATGCTGGCGTAACGGCGATGAATGAGTCCAAGAAGGGTGTCAACGCTGAGGCAATCAAAGCTGAAGAAACTGTAAATAACGCTGTCAATGACGCGGCAAAAAATCCAGCTACCACTGAAGTTACAAGCGGAACCACCAGCGAGGTTACCAGTGAGGCTCCTGCGACATCTAACTTGGCTACCAAAGAGATCACATCTAGCATTACAGCGCCAACAACGACTGACACGATTACTGCACCCCCTTTAGAGTTACCAACTGTGAAGGCTGACCCCCTTGAAGAGATCAAGGGTATGCCTAAGTTCAATGACGCATACGCCGCGGCTAGGAAGCTGTTAGGCCCTAATCAGACCTTTGAGTGGAACGGTAAGCAATACAGCACAGCAACCGCTGAAGAGCGCCCTGAGTTATCTGGTAAGACAACAGCTACTAGCTCAACCATCACAAACTATGTGACGGACAAGTTGGCCAAAAACATTACCAGCTCTGAGTTCAATCCTGCCGACCTAACCAAAGACGAGATGGCAAAATTCGTTAGTACTTACGCTAACGCAACTGATGCACAGAAAGCTCAGCTTCTTCAAGGCGCAGATCAGATGACCTTCAAAGTCATCGATACGATGCTGAAACAGACAGCCGCACTCAACCCCACTGGTGCTGGTGATCAGCCTGTTCCCGCTGGAACAAAAGAACTTAAAGTTTGGGACAAGAGCACCATCTCTACGGCTGTTGATGTTGCTAAGGCGGCTGGCAATATGGCCGCGGCTGACATTGCAGGCTTGGGTGTTCGTGGTGCTCAGTTCTTGGGCGACTTGATGGGTCAGGACACCGATACTTTTGCTGGTGTGCAGAACTTGTTGGTCAACGACAAAGACAAGTCAATGTCAAAGTTGGTTGGCAACGAGAAGGTTGTTGCTGGCGGTATTGCTTCGGGCATTGAATCAGCCGTTGCATGGACTCTAGGCGGCCCTATGGCAGGCGTTGCCACGGTTGCTGGTGTGGTGGCTAACAACACATGGGTTGAGGGCGCCAAAGAGGGTTTAAGCGTAATTGACAACGCCAAACGCACTGCCGCCATGACCGCCCTTGAGGTGGCTGGTGAGATGCTGGGTATCCCCGGCATGAGAAACATTATGAAAGGCATTCCAATTACTGGATCTGTTTCCGATATTGTTGGAGCCATTAAGAGATCTGGCGCTGGTATGCTTAATGAGCAGGCTTCAGAGCTGATGACAACTATTGCTCAGTTCAGCGTGGACAAGTTTGCCTCATTTGGTTTGGCCAAGGACGCAACGTTTGAAGACTTCCAGACGGCTTTGAAAGACACCATCATTGCCACCACTGCGGCTGTGGGAACATCTAGCGGCATCTCTACTGCCACACGCTCGGCAAGTGGATCTACATCTCAGATCTCTGACGCTGATCGCACTCCTGTATCTCCAGACATGTCCTTGCTGACCAAGGGCTCTGAGTTTGGAGCCAAGGCTGGTGACACCTCTAACCAAGGTGTTAACCCTATATCCAGCGAAGCGATTGAATTTAACAAACTAGATAAGTCTGGCCAGACATCTATTTTGGACAATCTGCGTAGTCAAGTGGCTAGTTTAGGATTGACTGCGGCTTTGACGCTTGGTAGCGTTGGCGCTATTGCAAGCCCTGTGGATATTGATTCTCAAGTCACCACTAGCATTCAGTCAGCAGTTGATTCTGGGACTAGCATAACAACGGCAATTGATTTGTCTGTTAGTACGTCGATTAGTTCTGCAATCGGGAACAAGGTTAGCTCTGATTCGGCAATTGACTCTGCTGTTACATCTGCGATCACTTCTGCTGTCAACAACAACACAAGCCCAGCCACAGCGATTGATTCATCGGTGTCTGCCGCTATTAACTCTGCTGTGGCCAGCAACGTAAGCGTTAACGCCGCCGTTACTTCTGCGGTTAATTCTGCTGTGACAGCCGCTATCAATACAAGCGTTGCCAACAACACAATGACAACGGACACCGTTAACACAGCGGTCAATTCAGCGGTCAATTCAGCCGTTACTGTTGCTGTCAAGAATAACGTGAACGTCAACACAGCCGTCAATGATGCGGTGACTGCCGCGGTAAATGCCGCCGTGACAAACAATATCAGTGTTGCCGATGCCGTGAATGCCGCTGTTAGCGCTGTGACAAACTTGAATGTAAACGTTCAAACGGTGACTGCAATTGCTACAAAAGTAGCAAACGACACGAAAGAGAAAAAGACAGTACTTGACGAGATCAACACACTGATCACTCCAGCTTCTGTTACCCCACCCGTTACGCCCCCAACAACACCAACAAAAAAATCAAAGCCTAAACAAAGTGCCGAAGAATCTTTGGCTGGAATGGGTGGGTTTACTTTTGCTGGATCTGGTGTAATTGACCCAATCAAAGAGAGCTTTCTGAAAACTTACATGACCAAGGATAGCTTCAAGGATCCTTTAGAAAAACTTCGTGAAATGCAAGGAGCTGAGCAACCAGCGGACAACAAAATGATGCAACAACAAATTGACCCATACTTGGCCAGCATTCTTGCTGAACGCAACCCAACTCAACCTGAGACAGAGGAGCCGCAATCTCCTCCACTTTGGAATTTTGGCCAAGAGCCAGACAACATCGATGCCATGCTAAGCCCCAAGACTCAGCCCGTCCCAGAGAAGGCGTTCAAGTCTGGCGGCTTTGTGGCTCCCTTGCAGATGGCTTCTGGTGGCGCCATGCCCCTTCCCCTGCTTGCCAAGGCTGGGGGTTTAGGCGCTTTACCTCGTACTGATGGCCGTATGGACTTCCGCGACGGGGCACACGTTGCTGGTGATGGTGATGGGCAGTCTGATGACATCAAGGCGATGCTGGCTGATGGTGAGTTTGTTTTCCCTGCGGATGTAGTTTCTGCGCTAGGAAATGGCTCAACTAAGGCAGGATCAGATAAACTATACGAAATGATGCACGCCATCAGGGATCGTGCTAGGTCTGCGGGTAAAAAGGACTTGCCTCCACCAGCCCTGAAGTCACCCCTAGACTACCTAAAGAAAGGGTCTAAAAAATGAGCTTGTTTCAAGGAACTGCGCCACCAAACGTAGACACCACCAAGTCAACGGCGACCACTGCGCCGGGCTTCTACACCGACTATCTTAGCGGACTGGCTGGTGCTGGACAGCAAGCTCTGGCCAAGTCCCCTGCCGAGCTGGTTGCGGGTTTTAGCCCTTTGCAACAGCAAGCCTTTGGTAACGTCCAAAATGCCGCAACGTCCTACATGCCTCAAATGCAAGCGGCTCAGGCTACTGCTGGTCTAGGCGCTCAGGGTATTACCCAACAAAACATCCAGAACTACATGAACCCCTACGCTCAGAACGTGGTGGGTGAGATGGGTCGTCTGAATCAACAGAATCTGACTCAGAACCTTCTGCCTAACCTCAAGGCTGGCTTTGTGGGTACGGGTGCTGGTGGCTCTCAGCGTAATGCTGGCGCCTTGGCTCAGTTCTTGGCTCAGAATCAAGCTAACCTAACTGGTCAGCAAGCTGGTGAGTTGTCCAAGGGCTATACGTCTGCATTGAATACAGCTCAACAGCAAGCTCAGCTTCAAAACCAAGCCGCTCAGATTCAAGGTCAGCTTGCCGCACAGCAACAGCAACTTGGTTTGGCTGGCAATCAGGCGATCATGGGTGCAGGCGCTCAACAGCAAGCTTTGGAGCAGTCACGCATCAACTCACCTCTGGTGCAGGCAGGAAACGTTGCTCAGCTCATGCGTGGTTACACCATTCCTACAAGCACCACAGAGAAGTACAGCGGCCCTGCCGCCGCCTACGGCCCATCACCTTTGGCTCAAATCGGTGGCTTGGGTACTTTGCTTGGTTCGGGCTTTAATACAAAGAGCGGTTGGGGTAATCAGTTGGGGGGATTATTAAAAGATATTTTTAGTGGAAGCCCAGAACAGTTATCAGGCCCTGTAGATTAACGAGGTAAAGCATGGCTGAAAAACAAACAAATTATGCTTTGTCTGAGGGTACGCCTGCGTATCAGGACTATCTTGACGCTCAACAAAAATTCAAAGATCTTCTTGCCGAACGCGAGAATCGTTTGTTTGATCCAACTATGTTGGCAATGGCACAAGGATTCTTGGCGCCCACAAAGACAGGTAGCTTTGGTGAGTCTCTTGGTAACGTAGCCGCATCCGTCCTTCCTGTTCAGCAGGCTGAAGACAAGCGTTCTATGGACATGGCCAAGATGCGTCTTGAGATGGCCCAGCAAGGCTTGCAGACGTCGATGGACGTTGATAGGGTCAGCAACATCAAGACAATGTTCCCCGGCTTGTTCCCGCAAAAGGGCGGCCCTGCTGGTGCTCCCGCTGGCGCTCCTTCTATGGGCGCTCCTCCTATGGGTGCTCCAGCTCCTGTTGATGCCTCTACACTGCCTGCTGGTGCTCCTATGGCCGCTCCTGCTGGCGCTCCTGTGGTAGCTCCCGCCCCTGCTGGCGCTCCCGCTCCTCAAGCTGTCGTTCCTAAGCCTGTAACTCCCGTAGTTCAAGCGGCGCCTTCTGCTGAGCCGCCTTCTGGTGGCCTGCCTTTGGGTGTTGTTGGTAACCAAATGTCGATGTTAAATCTTGCACCTGATGAGCAAAAGTATGTTGCCGCTGGTATGTATGAGAAAAAGCCAATCACTGATCTTCTCAAAGACATAGACAAGATGCGCAAAGACAACATGGTCTACAAAGAGAACTACGGCATCCACGTACCATCGAACACCATCTATCCGTTCCCAACAAGCAAGATGGAGGACGTCACGTTCCCGGGCATGAAGGGTGTGTACAAAGCAAATGCTAGTGATGTGATGCGTCTGAACCACTACGCTCAGACCGAAGATCCACGCTACAACATTGTCAAAGATCGCATTATCAACGGCCCCAAAGTTGGTCGTCCACCAGAACCCGAAGTTGGAGCTCCTTCTGCCGCGCCAGCAAAGCAACCAACAAAAGGTGAGATTGATGCTGAAGAGGCCAGACAAAAAGCGTTGGCCACTGGTGAGGCACAAACCGAAGTTGAGCGCCGTAAAGCTCTTCCAGAGGACATAAAACGCGCCTCTGATTTGTCTCGTTCTGCCTACTCTTTGTATGAGGTTGTGGACAAGAACCCTAAAGGTTTTGGAACGTTTGACAAGCCCGGAATCTTGCCTGCGATTGGTACTTTGGTTCGTGATGGCATTCGCGCTAATGCGTCTTCTATCAACATGGGTGGCTTTGAAGATGCAATTCGACAAGCCAATCCAAAGATTAAAGAGTCTGACATCGTTGCTGTACGTTTGGCCGCGGCTGACCAAGCTACCATTGAGTTGTACTACGCCAAGATGTTCCTGTCTGGAGACGGCGCCATCACTGAGGGTGAGCGCATGATTGCAAGTAAGGCTGGCGCTGGTAACGTTTCTATGAATCCAGAAACTCTAAAGCTTCGCGCTCAGTTTGTAGGCAAACGTGCAGAATTTGACAAAGAGCGTTTGGACAACTATCGCAAGTACATCTCTGGTAATAAAGACGGTACGTACTTGGACTACATAGGAACGCCCCAGTACAAGAAGTCTGCCGAGACTTACGACAAGTGGGTTCGCAACATGGCTGGTAAGACAAGCACAAAACAAAAGTCTGGTGCTCCAAACGTTGGAACAGCTCGCGAAACAGTTGACGGTCTTTTGAAAGATTGATGATGGCAAAACTTTCATTTTTGGAAAAGCTCGATAAGGAGCAACTTGAGTACGCCGCCATGGTGGGACGTGCCGCCAAAGAGGCTGGCGTTCCTCCTGCGCTTGCAATCTCTATTGCTTACAAAGAGAGCGAACTTCGCCCAAATGTAAAGAACGGCGCCGATGGTGAGATTGGCTTAATGCAAGTTATGCCTGCTACAGGCAAGGAGATGGGTTTTTCCGAGAAAGATTTGGGTAATGTAGAGACAAACATTGCCGCTGGCATCAAGTATCTAAAACAAGGCTTAGATGCTACTGACAACGATCCGCGCCTGACTGCGGCTTACTACAACGGTGGCCCCGGAGCTTTTCAAGCTCTATCTGCTGGCAAGAGCCCCGATGACCGTGTAATCAGCTATCTCAAAGCTCTCAAGGGTTTTGGTACGTTTGAGGGCTACACCCCCGGCGCCACTTCTGAAGCTCCCAAGCCTCAAGTTCAGGTCAATGACCCGACAGAGGCTCAGCTCAGGCAGATCAAGCTCGATGAAGAGATGGCCAGCTCCCGGGAAACCGCCGCTGAACAAAAGCCATTGGCCGCTTTAATGGGTGCTGGCGCTGGCTTGGGTGCGGCTACGGCTAAGTCTGCTGTTGAGGTTAAACAAGGTCTAACTAAGTTAGCTCAAAATCTAGCCCAGCAAAGCCCTCAAATGCCCCCTACAGGCGGTCAACCAGCTCCGCCTATGTCACCCCAAGGCATGGGCAACAATCAAGCCACAAGGATCCTGCAAGGAACCACTGGCGACCAAGGAACCACGGGTCGTGCACGCATGACTGGGTTTAATGTTGAGACCTCTCAGCAGGCGGTGGCTAAAGAGCAGGCTGAGAAGATTGCCAACATGTTGCGTCAGTCTGGCCAAGTTCCACAGGGCGCTCCTGAGTTCTTTTCCCAGCAACCGGGCATGACCTCCACCCCTAGCGGTGTGCTGGCGCCTAGATCTGATCTGCCCCGCTATCTTGGCCCCCGTGGCCCACAGGGTGAGATCGGTGGTGTTCGCCCTCCAGCGCCTGTTCCCGTGAAGATGTCTGGGCTAGATGCGACAAAAGAGCTGTTCGTCAACATGATGAAGTCCGCAGGTAATATGGCTCCCACCATGGGCGAGTTCAAAGACATGGCAGGCAGTGCCAGTCGCACCTTGGGCAGACTGCCATACATCTCTGGCCCCTTGGCTGGTGCGCAGATTGGCTCCGAGTTTTCTGAGCTTGAGCAGGCCCTGAGAGTCTCTCAGCCTGACTACACTGACATTGGCTTGACTGGGTTTGGTATGGCTGGCACGGCAGGATCTTTCTATCCGCCTCTTGCTCCTTTGGCCATTCCTTTGTCTATGGGTGCTCCGATGCTTCGTGATCTGCGCCGTAGAAAGCAAGAGATTGAGCGCAATCCTTCTGAGTACAGAGACACCATCATGAAGTCTTTGTCAGACACAGACCCAATGGGTAACCCCATGCCGTAGGTTCTCCTCTCAAGTGTCTTTTAAGCAGTTGCCACTTGATTAGCCCCCCTCAGACGGGGGCTTTTTTTATGCGTTCCCAGCAGGGGTGCAGAGCATAAACAAGACCTGCTTGCGATCTTGCTCTACGTCATCCATGGCAACGTCATACCCATGCTCAAGAACTAACGAGAACAGCTTCGCTTTGTAAGCCTCTTCAGACTTACAACCCTTGTCAAAGCACTTGGCTAACCGATCGATGGTGTCCCAGTCAGCTTCTAGCTTGCCTTTTTCATCAATTTTCATCAAGATCATGTTCAAAGCGCTTGGCGTCCACGAGGTCGTCAAACTCTCGGCACTCCACGCGATCTCTAGGGTTTACACTGAATTCTAACTTTTTAGCAAAGTCTCGTACAGCGTAGTACCTCTGAGAGTCTTCTGACCACCCCTTGATGGTTTCGAGAAAGGAAGCAAGCTGGGAGGGCTTCCAGTCCTCGCCAAACAGCTCATTGACGAACTGCTTGGGTGTCATAGGTTCTCTCTGTACTCACCAAGGGCACGGGCCACGTTGGTGTTTAGAGTGTTGACAAACTTGATGCACATGTCGCGCTCTGTTCGGATGATCATGGGAAGAGCGGCCATGATAAAGCCGTCAGCCAGCTTCTGTAGGTCTTCCTCAAGGAAGTTGTAGCTCTCCTCGAGGTAGATCTTGCGGAAGGCTTCTTTGATTTCGTCTGCGTTTAGGTACGGGTTCATTTTGTTGCCTGTGCTAGTTTTTCTGCGCGTTTACGTGCCGTGTACTTTCTCATGTACTCGGCTTGTTTGGCTCTTTGCTCTGCGGTTGTCTTTTTCTTGACAGGCGCTCCGTTAAGCACTTTGATCTTGGCTGTCAGGTACAAGATTTCAGTCTTGAGTTTTGAAGTTTCTGCAAGCAAAAACGTGATGCTTTCACGCATCTGATTTTTTTCTAAATTTGAAATAAACATAATTACCACCATCCAAACCAAATACCAGTGCCATGAAGATTAGCAACTGGAAAAACAATAGCTCCTGCGATGAGGAACCCCCAAGACATGGTCTTGATACAGACCACAATGTGTGTGATCCATGAGGCAAAGAGCCAGCAGACCAAAATTACAGGTAAAAGTTCGTCCATATATCCTCACGTGTGTTTGTTTTTAGCTTGCCAGTACTTGAGGAGGTGATAGAACATCTCCTCCCCGCGTTCAAGGTCGTCTTCTGAC
>Ga0114976_10002499_pt1 | contig 11530 bp, 9 predicted proteins | sample S_130805_EF_Meta_FD_87319 | JGI IMG/M metagenome (GOLD analysis project Ga0114976, IMG submission 87319) | Freshwater microbial communities from Lake Simoncouche, Canada to study carbon cycling - S_130805_EF_MetaG | ecosystem: Environmental > Aquatic > Freshwater > Lake | place: Lake...
AAAGATCACAACCAGACAAGTCTGTGCTAGATAAATTAGATAAAGATAAGTTAGAATTTGAGAGCACAGTATTCGAAATATCTAATCCAGATAAGTCTATTAGTTGTAAATTCAAATTAGGACCTAATATTTTATTACTAACTTGTTTATAGTTACTATTTGGTAAATTTAATGGTTTGGATATAACAGGCCATGATTTGGTATAAAATAAATTAGCCCCAGATAAATCAGTCCCAGAAAGATCACAACCAGACAAGTCTGTGCTAGATAAATTAGATGATTTTAAATTAGAACTTGACAGCACTGTATTAGAAATATCTGATCCAGACAAGTCTATTAGTTCTAGATTCAAATAAGGACCTAATATTTTATTACCAACTTGTTTATAATTACTATTTGGTAAATTTAATGGTTTGGATATAACAGGCCATGATTTGGTATTTGTTAGCACAGCACCAGATAAGTCAGTACCAGAAAGATCACAACCAGAAAGATCAGTATTGGATAAATTAGATAAAGATAAGTTAGAACTTGATAGTACAGTATTAGAAATATCTGATCCAGACAAGTCTATTTGGAATAGATTTAAATTAGGACCTAATATTTTATTACCAACTTGTTTATAGTTACTATTGGGTAAATTTAATGGTTTGAATAACACAGGCCATGTTTTGGTATTTAATAAAGTAGCACCAGATAAGTTTGTACCAGAAAGATCACAACCAGATAAATCTGTATTAGATAAATTAGCACCAGATAAATTAACACTGGATAAATTAATATTAGGACCAATTATGTAATAATTTGTATTTCCATTTCCATTAATATTTACATTTCCATTAATATTTAATTTTCCAATACAATATTGACCACCGGGGATTGTTACTATAAATCGAAAATAAGAATAATAATTTAAATTTGTTGTTGTGTTAAATGTTATTGGTGTTTGGTTTGATGCAACCCAACCAGAACCTTGTCCTGTATTGGTTAATCCTGTGTTTGTTATTGTTGTTATATTCGACCAAGTAGAACCATCATTTGAACCTGCAACTACCATTGCTTGTGCTGAATTATAAACAGAATATGTTGAAAAACTAGTCATTTGAAAACTAGTAGGTAATTGAATTTGTAACCATTCACCATTGATAGTACTACCATTAACAATAGTAGATGAACCATGATTGTTAACTGCCCAATAACCAGCATTTGATGAATATACATATGCAAATGCTTGATAATTATAAAATGTTGGACCATAATCACCAGAATTATATGAACTTGTTATATTATATGTTCCATTTTGTGCAGAATATAATTGTCCACTTGTAGTAGTAGTAGAAGCTTGATTTAATGTAGGTATAAAATTTGTAATATATTGTTTAACTATTGTAGTTATTTTATAACTAGATGAAGGGAGAATGGATGGAAAATTAATTAAAGGACCTGTTTTTGTATTAGTTAGATTTACTCCAGATAAATCACAAGTAGAAAGATCACAACCAGAAAGATCAGATCCTGATAAATTAACATTAGGTCCAATTATATATTTCCCAGAATTAGTAACTATATTTTTATAGTTTGAATTTGGTAGAATAGATGGAAAATTAACAAGTGGACCAGTTTTTGTATTAGTTAAATTACAATTAGTTAAATCACTACCTGAAAGATCAGAACCTGATAAATCAATACCAGATAAATTAAGATTAGATCTTGATGGTACAAATGATTTATAAGGATGTAAAGTTGGTAAATTCGCTTGTAATCCCCATTTTTGTGACATATATCCTTCCATCCATTGTCTTTCTGAATCTGTTAATGCACGATTAAATACAAAAATTTCTGATATTGATCCTGTTAAATAATTAGTATCAGTAGTATTATTATCTGCTCCAATTGTATAATGACTTATGTTAAAAGGACCACTTGATGTATGTCTAGTTATTTGTGTACTATTACCTTTCTGTACAGTATTATTTGCATTTGTACCATCAAACCATGTTTCAAACAAATATGGTCTTGAATAAGTAGGTGGATTATTAGCAGGATATGATCCTGCACGATAAGGACCAATACCTTCATTACCAATCCTTACAAAACAAAAATAATTATTACTATCATAATCATTTCTATCAGCTTCACTTGAAAATCCAATCAAGCGCATATATATACCTGATGTTTGAGCAAAAGACATTACACCTAGTACAGTTACTTCATTTCCAGTTATAGGTACTGTGCCTTTTAACCATCTTACATTTGTTGGATTTGTTGAATCAAAAGTCAATGCAGGATATCCAGCTAATCCAGATGTATTATATGTAATCCCATTACTATTGGCTGTTGCATTTCTCCCACCCCCAGATTTATCATACCATGTTGTAATTTTACTACCATTTGCTGGTGCAGTGCCAGTATTGTTTGGATCTTTTGCATCAAACCATAATACCATTCCAGATGGAAATATACTAGTATCAGCTGCTGCCAACACAGATGTAAAGCTTTCTATATTAGAATTAAAATAAATTGGTTTAATATCTGTACCAGAAGATTCCATAATCCAATCACCATAAGGGGGATTTCCAGTTAAATTAACAGAATAATCAAATTTTATATTGGGAATTTCTTGACAAATCAATTCGAGTTCATCTTTAAAGTTTTGTGAAGAAAGTGAACATGTGATCAAATCAATTTGAGTACCTGTGTTTAAACTTTTTAAAAAATTAATTAGTTCTAAAGAGAAAAAACAACTAGATTTTCCATTTGATAATTGATATTCAGAAGTACCAAAAGGAAACATTTGATAATTATTTTCCCATATAAATCCAATTCTTATAATTCCCATTAAATCAATATTTGAAACTTGATCAAATGTATAATGAGAAACTATTAAAGAGTTCTTAATTATATCAATTTGTGGAATTTTAGAGTCTAAGAAAGCAATTATTGACATCTATTATAATATTATATAATATAATATAATTTAATATTTTTTTATCAATATATTTAAACTATGCCAGAAGGTCCAGAGGTTCTTTATCTGAAAAATAATTTACTTAAAAAATTTATAGGTTTGAAATTAAAATCTGTTAATATACAAGCTGGTAGATACAAAACACATGGACCCTTGCGCTGCTTAATTAAAAATGAAATCATTTTTAATTAAGCACCACCTGAAAATTTTAGAAAATTTGTTAAACTACTTCCTTCAAAATGTATTAATGTGTATAAAAAAGGTAAAGTTACATTTATAGAATTTGATAATGGTTATACTGTTATTTCTAAACTAGGTATGACAGGTTGGTGGTTTTCAAATTTTTATAACCCTGAATGGATTGATGTTACTAAAAAGAATGTGGTTTTTTCTTTTGTATCAAACAAAGAACTTGTTTTTAGTGATTTTAGAAATTTTGGAACTTTAATATTTACCAACAACCCAGATCTTGTAACCTATGAACTGAATAAAATTTCTTTTGATATAGCTGGGGATGAAGCTAAATTTAATCCCGAAGTTATTTAAAGAATTGAATTTATTACAGAAAAAAAACCTGATGAACTAATTGAAGATGTTTTAATAGATCAAAAAGCAATATTTTCTGGAATTGGTATGTCTATTTAAGCAAAGCTTAAATAGCGACAAAGCGCAAGCGGTAATTATTTGAAATCGGAGATACTTTACTTAGCAAGTGTGAGCCCATTAAGAAAACTCAAATCAATAGACATTCACACTTGGAAAACTATTTTCAAGTGTGCAAGAAAAATAATAAAAAAAATGTATAAAATACTTATGGGCGATAATCTAGATAACTATATTGATGCAATGAAGGTCTATCAGAAAAAAATAGATCCTTTTGGGTTTCCAATTAGCAAACACAAAACAAAAGATCAAAGAACAACATTCTATGTTAAATCTAAACAAATCTAGCTATCCAAAGTTTGAGTTTCGATATCCTCTATTTGATCAGGATTTAGTTGATTGAATTTAATTAATGCAAATGCTGCTGCTTTTTGTTCTGCTCTTTTTTTAGATGTATCTGTAGCTTGGGCTATTAGCTTGCCTTGAAAATCATTCACACCCATTGTATAAAATTTTTTGTTATTGGTTGTTTCTTCTTTAACACATGGATAAATTGGATGTGACCACTTATTAGAATGATAAAAACGTAGTAATCGATCTTTATAATTTGTATCTTTGTATAGAATTTCCGAATAATCAATTTCTGATTCTAACAATATAGTTAGCAGTTTTTTACAAACTTCAAATCCTTGGTCTTCATAAAGTGCTCCAATAAAAGCTTCAAATGTATCTTCAAGTAACTTATCTGAACATCTACCATTATTATCTTCAATCTGTTTAGAAACAAGCATCCAAGTTTCAAGTCCAAGTCTTCTTGCATATTTGGCTAATGATTTAGTATCTTCTAACTTGGTTTTTAACCGAGTCATAAAACCTTCATCTTCTTCATAATAACGATTAAATAAGTATGAAGCGATAATACATTTAATAAAAGTGTCACCTAGAAATTCGAGTCTTTCATTTGATGAGTCTTGTAGATCAACAACATTTGATAACTTGTCTTTTTCTGTTTTCAATACATTTGAATGTATTGAAAAGTACTCTTTTTTAATGTATGATTTATGAGTAAATGCTTCTTGAAAATGTTCTAACTTTCTCACACGAATATTTGGAACATTAAACTTGGTCAAAATATTCGTAATGTCTATTGCTTTTACAAGCACATTAGTTGTGTTATATGGTATAATTATAACCTGTGGTTGATTCATTGGATTAGTATATTTATTTATTTAATCCTTAAATAAATAAATTGTCAATTTTTTATTAATAAGTTTAGAAAAAATTGTTAAAATAGTTATATTAGAGTTAAATTATTTAGATTAACAAATGACAAGTTTATTCACATACTTATTTTCATTAATATTTCCAGATTTAAATGAATATTTAAATGAATTTAGATCTCTATCTTATTTAGAATCAGATTTACTATATGATTTAGATTCAGAATCAGATTTACTATATGAGTTTGATATAGACACAACAGATCCACAACATTTTTTAACGTATGGATAACTGTTATTAAATTTACTCTAATATTTCATCAACTAATCCATAATCTAAACATTCTTTAGAATTCATCCATAAATCATGATCTAATATATCATTTAATCTATCTTTAGGTATTTTTGACTTCTTCAAATACAAATTACGAATTGTTTCCATAAATTTATTTAAATTATCCATATTATCGTCAAGATCATTAAATTTTCCTTCTCCTAATGTACTTGATAATTGATGTATCATAATAAATGAATTTTTTGTCATAAATCTTTTTTTACCAACAACAGATATCAATGAACCTGCACTAGCAACATATCCATCCACATAAGTGTTTACAGGAGTTTCAAGATTATCTATCAGATCAATTGTATAAAATGTATCCATTAAAGAACCACCTTCACTTTGAATATGTAAATTAATTGGAGGAGGATCTGTATTAAAATTTATCATAAATTTTTTTGATTCATTATCTAAGGATAGAAGAACATCATTTAATTCCTTACAAGACTGACTTGTTATTTGTCCATAAAAATAAATATCATTATTTATAATCCTAATAGAACTAGAATATTGGTTTATATAAGGATTTTCTAATTGGATAAAATTATTATTTGTTGGCAGATGATTATTATTTAAAGATGTTGATAATAGAACAGAAGCAGCAAATTTTTTTATGTCAAAAGAGTTGACACAAACTAACTGACAAATAATAAAAATTAGTTTTTTTAACATATATAAAATATTAAAAATTTTTTTTTAAATAATATTTCCAATTATTATTTTTCAAAAATTTTTTTAACACCATTCTTATCTAAATTACCAGATGTGTTTGCAAATTTATATTCTGGTATTTTTGCTGACTTGGCACCATCTGGATCATAAGTAAAAATAAGTCTAGCACCTTGAGCTTTACGTTTCATTAATCCTAGTCTGAATTCCCTACCTTGATCTATTGTATCACCAGTACACCTAATTATAAATTCTTTATATGGGGTCGAGTCCATCACTGTTAGTGATTTTGATTTTAAATAATCATTTCTTACTGTTAGTATTTTTTTAATTAGGGTTTCTACTTGTTTATATTTATCAGATCTAGATGTATACCAGTAATGTCTTTCAACAAGTAGATGTTGAAATAAAACCATAAAAGTTGCTAGTTTGATTGCATTGGCTTCTTTTAATCCACCTTTTTGATTAGATTTTTTATAATATCCTCCAAGTTGAATTGAATCAATTTTAGTATAAGATGAATTTTCCATATTCAAAATATTATAAGGTACACATTTACCATTTGAACCCATAATTCTGATCAAACAAATACCATTTAAAACAAATTCTATACTTTCATCTCTAAATTGAAAATATGGTCTGTATCCATTTATCACAATGTCTTTGTACTTTGACCCTAATATTTTTTCAATAATTCCAGCAATTAACTTAACATCATTTGAAAAGTTTGTTGAGATAACTTCTATTTTAGATGTTTGAATAGTTGAAGATCTTGTTAAATAATATGTTTCTGCAACTGATCCAAGATGAATCAAAGTATGTAATTTGGCAATTTCTTTAAAAATCTTTTCCTTAATTGAATCTAAACTTGTATCTGGTTTAGGTAGACTTACCTCTATCAGTTCTAAAGGATAGTATTTAACTAAGATATTTGCTCTAAAAAATGTTTTGTCTTTTAATCTCCAATAAGATGTAATTGGATCATTATACTGTCTTAAAATATCAACTAAAATCCAAGTAGGATGAGCATAATTTATACCATCAATTGTAGACACAGGCATATTTAAAAAAATATTAGAAGGCATATATGAAACATCACAGTATTGTTCAAAATTAACAAATAGAGTGTATGTTTCAGCATGCATTGCCTGTCTTACTTGAACAAATTTAAAATTTTTTTCATGGAGAATATTTGCTAGTTCCATTACATCTTCAATGGGTTTAGGAGAATAAAACTCTATATCTTTACATTCATTTGGTCCATAAATTGCATCTTTTTTTGATTTTTGTATAATTAAAGTATTATAAGCACTACCACCATAAACAATTCTTTTCTTTTTCATTATAAAATCATTAATTACTTCTTTAACCTGTTTACATTCATCAAGAGTTGGTTCTAGTGTTTTCTTTTTAATAATAGTTGCTTCATCAACAATCTGATCTAATTTGTCAGTAATTGCTTGAATATCAATATCTCTATATAATTCCATAGTATAATATAGTAAAATAAAATATATTTAATTTATTTATATGGAAACTTATAAATTTTTGTAATTCCATCTGGCATTACTGATTCTCATGAAAGACTTGAATTCAAATTGATAGATGCTTTGACTTTATAAAAGATTGTGTTGTAGAATCAAGTAATTTATTTATATTCATAAGTAGTTAGTTGATGTGATTAGAAAATCATTTAAATTTATTTATATTTACAAATATAAATTTATATTTGTAAATAAATAAATATAATTTTTAATAAATTAAATTACATTCTCAAAATATCTAGACTTGGTAAAGGTCTGATATCGAGGTTATAGTACTTTTCAAGACTTACGATATCCTTTGGCTTTGAATTATTAGGTTCAACAACCAAGTTTACGGCAACTCCCAAACGTCCATATCTACCACATCTTCCAATTCTATGGATGTAGTTTTCCATAGAGGGTGGCAAATCATAGTTGAATACAACAGAAACACTCTGAACATCAATTCCTCTAGCAATTAAATCGGTTGCTATGAGCACACGAATATTGCCAAGACGAAAATCTTTCATAATTGTATCTCTTTCACTCATTGAAAGCTTTGCATGAATAAAACCAGCACTAAAACCCTTCTCTTTCAAAAGATTATAAATGTACTCGGCTTTAATTGCTGTATTTGCAAATACAATTGATGTTCCAATTGATGCGTTTGAATAAATATCTAACAAACATGCTGCCTTGTCCTCTTCATTCTCAAGACCTACATAATATTGCTTGATAGTCAAGATATTAATATCTTCCTTTTTCACAAGAATTTGTACAGGATTTTGAAGAATTTGTCTACAGATTTCTAACACTGGGTCAGTAATTGTAGCAGACACAATAATCTTTTGACAAAATTCAATAGTTGGAATATTGGAAAAGATCTTGGCAATTGTGTCTTGGAAGTCAGTCTTTGGAGAAAGAAGATCGTCTGCCTCATCCATTACAAACAAACGAATAAAACTTGTATCAATCTTCTTTATCACTTTGAGTTGACTGATACGAACTCCCTTTTCATTTGTAATAATATCTAAAGCTCTTCCAGGAGTTGCAATAATAATTTGCTCTTCTCCCTCTTTGGCATTTCCAAAAGTAATATAACTTTCAGACTTTACAGAAGTTCCTCTTAAAAAACTTGTTGGCTCCTTTTTAGTATTGTTTCCAACACCTCGATGAAGTGCAACAGAAACACCTGAAAATGTTCCAATATCACATGCTACCTTAAATGTTTGAGCTGCTAGCTCTCTGGTTGGAGAGATAATCATCACTTGAGGCTTCTTAATATCAACCTCAACACAATTGAATGCAGCAACTGTGAAAAATAAAGTTTTTCCAGAACCAGCCTTTGCTGCAAGAATCACATCTCGAACAATTCCAGTTTCTGGATGTGCTAGTGCAGAAGGAATTGTTTGTTGGCATGGAGATGGTATTTCAAAACCAGCCGCAAACAAACCTCTTAAAATTTCTCCTTTAATTGGCATATTATCAAATCTATTTGATGTTGCGATAATATCATTAGTTACTACAGAATTTTGTGCTTGATTAGCACCATCAATTGAACCAGTTGATGATTCTGTTGATGATTCTGTTGGTTGTGGTGGATTAACTGGAGTGTTCCAGTCATCCTCCTCCTCAGTGGTAAAAGTTGTTGATCTTGAATTCATTGCTGTGCTAGATCTAATATTTGATGAATTTGTTATATTTGAAGGATAATCATCAGACCTTCTTGAACTTCGTAAATCATTTTCATTTCGCGACATATTTATGTTTATATATATATATATTTTATTTGTATAATCTTTAAATATCAATTTTTTTATATAATATAGGTTAAATGAAACTTTCTACTCATCTTCCTCATCTTCATAATAGTCTCCATAACTAGTACTTCTGACTACTTCTCCAGAATCTGATTCATATTCATAATATAACTTGTCATCATTGTCATCATTGTCATCGTCATCCTCTTCCTCATCCTCGTCATAATATTCAGTTTTCTTAGTCTTTTGCACTTTCCTGAATAAAGGAGGAATATTCTTTTTCATTACTACTTTTTCTGTAAAAGGTTCACGTACAGCAGCACTATTTGATGCCCAAGAACCGATATTCTTTGAAGATGTAGATGTACTAACTTTTGATCCTCCTAGGGAAGGAAATTCCTCTTCAGTAAAAGTAAGTGGTTTTGTTCCATCTTGCTTAAAATTATAAGTTCCTTGAGTATTACCTACTGAACGCAATCCTGATGCACCGAGGTGCAATCCTGTAGTAGGATTAGTACCAGAAGTATTAGTAGGATTAGTACCAGAAGTATTAGTAGGATTAGTACCAGAAGTATTAGCCCCACCACTCTTGCAAAAAGTATATACTTGGCTCATTGCTATGTATATTTGGATATATTGATACTATTATATATTAGTATCAATATAGTTAATTAGAGTTAATGTATAAAATTAATTTTTCAATTTTTTACACCTTATTTAATACTTTTATAAAGTTGGAAAAAACTATAAAACATATTATGGTAAATATTGTATTGATTATATTTCAGATAACCATGAAGGATTAAATGAGTATTATCTTTTTCATCAAACAACATTATTCCGACTTATTCAACTGATGATGAAATAAAATATATATTGTTTATTTCTTAGAGCTAGCTTTCTTGGATCCAGACTTTTTGGATCCAGACTTTTTGGATCCAGCTTTCTTAGATACAGCCTTCTTGGATACAGCCTTCTTGGATCCCTTTCTACCACCAACTAAATCTGAATCTACCTTAGCTCCGCCTTTAAGTTCATCTTTAGCAAACTTTAGTTTTGTGTTTTTAAGTTCTTTTTCAAGACCTTTTTCATCAAGATCTTTTTCAGTGATTTCACCATTAATATTTGTTTTCATTTTGTATACACCATCTTTTCCTTTAATAATAATTTTTTCTTTATTGTTATCATCTTGAAGAAAATATTTAATTGTTAATCCTTTTTCTCCTTTAATAACGTATTCATCACTCTTAACTTTTTTACCCTTCTTAATAGTACTAATTGCAACATCATGTAAAACTTCAATAACAGACATATTTGTATATTTATTAATTAGATAAAAAAAAATTTAAAGGTTTTTAATTATTTATTTTTTTTACACCTTTAAAACGCCAAAAGGATAATTTCAAATTTCATACCTTACCATAGTTATCTCTTTTCTGGTATTGTAGGTTATTTTTCAAAGCAATAAAATTCATTTCTTGTTTTGTTAAACTCCTAAACTATATTTGTTTCATGACAGTCTTTTATTTAATAATTTCTATCCCAGGTAAAGAACTTCTTAATCGCTCAATACCTGCATCTGTTATTCTATCACATCCATGTAAATTAAGATTTGTTAAAGATGTTAGGTTAGCCAAGTATCTAAGACCTGCATCTGTTATAAAGTTACAATATCTTAAATCAAGACTTTGTAAAGATGTTAGATTAACTAAATGTACAAGACCTTCATTTCTTATTAGATTACAATAAGATAAATTAAGATTTGTTAAAGATGTTAGACCAACTAAATGCACAAGTCCTGCATCTGTTATTTGAGACCAACTTAAATTAAGAGTTTTTAAAGATGTTAAACGACTCAATTGTCCAAGTCCTTCATCTGTTATTTGATTACAATCAGCTAAATTAAGAGTTTGTAAAGATGTTAGGTTAGCTAAATGGACAAGACCTTGATCTGTTATTTGATTACAATGAAGTAAATTAAGAGTTGTTAAAGATGTTAGGTTAGCTAAATGGACAAGACCTGCATCTTCTATTAACCTACACCAAGCTAAATCAAGAGTTGTTAAAGATGTTAGATTAACTAAATGGACAAGACCTGCATCTGTTATTTCCCTACATATCTCTAAATTAAGAGTTTGTAAAGATCTTAGGTTAGCTAAGTGGGAAAGACCTGCATTTGTTATTCTCTCACATCTATGTAAATTAAGAGTTTGTAAAGATGTTAGATTAGCCAAGTGTACAAGTCCTAAATCTGTTATTCTTAGAAAATTAGTTAAATTAAGAGTTTGTAAAGATGTTAAATTAGTCAAATGTCCAAGTCCTATATCTGTTATTTTAGTACAAAAACCTAAATCAAGAGTTTGTAAAGATGTTAGGTTAGCCAAGTGTCCAAGTCCTACATCTGTTATCAATCTACAACTATCTAAATTAAGAGTTTTTAAAGATGT
>Ga0114976_10002500_pt1 | contig 11530 bp, 9 predicted proteins | sample S_130805_EF_Meta_FD_87319 | JGI IMG/M metagenome (GOLD analysis project Ga0114976, IMG submission 87319) | Freshwater microbial communities from Lake Simoncouche, Canada to study carbon cycling - S_130805_EF_MetaG | ecosystem: Environmental > Aquatic > Freshwater > Lake | place: Lake...
AACGTCAACGAGATTCATTTACAAATTAGACATATATATTACTTGAAAATGGTAAAAAAATAATGCTTCCTCCAAATGTGCATAATGTGCCTGCCTTATTGTTGGTAAAACAAAATTATAGAGTTGTTTTAGGAGACGAAATACTTCCTATATTACATCCTTTAGTAAAAAGACAACGCGATGCTGCAGTTGCTCACTCTGGTGGAGAACCAATGGCATATAGTATTGGCGGCGGGTCAGCTAATGTAGTTTCAGAGAAATATACGTCATATAATTTGACTCCAGAAGAACTGAGTGCAAAAGGTAGTAGTAATAACCGGCAAATGGCAAATTATGTACCAGCGGATCATAGCAATTTTACAATTCCCACTCCCCCGGATAATTATCGTCCAGATAAAATCGGTAGCGGAGTATCTTTAGACGATTTACAACAAAAACGAAATGCAGATGTAAACCAGTTTTTTCCAAATACATCGCCTTACATGCCGGGTCAATCAACTTCTATATAATGTCTATAAAATATAAAATAAATATCCACAAAAACAAATTAGTTTAAACAAATATAAATAATAATAAATATATTGTATATTCTAGACTATGGCGGATAAAAAAATATTTTTGAGAACTTTCAACACACATCTATTTGAATTTTTAGATGATGTTATTCGTATTTTTCCAGATAATTTAGACATACAAACTGCTAAAACATCATTTTTTGCTATTAAACAAGCAAATCCAACTATTATTATCAAAACATGGTTTCAATTTATTTACATGCCTTACAAGGATACTATTGATTCAGGTAATATTGAGTTTTTTTTCAATAAAGATTACTCAGATGATTTAGCAAATCTATCCAATTCTAAAGAAGTTTTAAAAATAGTAGATACATTAAGAGATCCAGTTTCAAATATGACAGAACAACAAAAAAAGTTTACTATGGAATATTTGCAAAACTTGAGTAAAGTCTCTGTATTGTATTCTAGTATGTAATGTCTGGACTGTATAAAAACACGATAAATCCAAACTATATAAAAAGTAAAATACTAAAGTTTATATACAATATTTATAAAAATACAAATACTTTGCATAAAATGGAAACGCATAAAATTAATGACTTTGTTACTATGCTACTTATGTTTTCGCTTCCTGGCACTTTAGAAAACTTAATGGAGACATCATCGTCATATGGTAATATGGGACTACATGGTGTATATAGGGATATTTATATAAAACGCAATGTATTGTATACCTCTCCAATTGTAATAGTGGTAAGCTATCATTATGGTTATACATTACTCGGACTGCTTCTTTATCTTTCATTTTATTCGTCATTTATTTATACGTGTTATAAATGGAAGGATATTGTAATGTATAATACAATATATAATAGGACCCAATAAACACTTGGTGCGATAATTAGCCATACATTTACTAATAAATTATAGTAATATAAAAGGTAGTATATTACTATATTATTTGCGATTATTTGCGGCGTATGAAAATCACAGGGGATAACGAGTATCGCATATTAACAAAAGATGATAATACAATTCATAGGATTTGTGACAATGATATTGTAAAATATACAGGTATCTATTACATACCAGACCAATCTAATAGTTTATTACGACAACAAACCGAGGCTACATTTATAGGGAAAATAGAGTGTGAACGATCTAGACATGACACTGGCACTACTGGTATATACATAAGTCCAATGTATATATTATACGACAGTGACAAGACTGAAACCGACGCAAAACGGTGGTATAGAATAACAAACTATCAACCGCCTTCGCAAAAATATTTTTACTATCCACATTTACTTATGCTACCAGGTAGTTTCTATCATTATCTTCCACTATATTTTTTACATACTGTAGAAAATATTTCACTAAGCGAGTTTGAAACCACAACTTCAGATATCGGGGAAATTGAATTATTCTATTTTTAATGTCTGGTCGTATGGATTAAAAATCCATATTACCAGAATGATGCTAGATGTATGGTATGTGATGCCCGAGGGAATCATACAACACACCTAGACATTAATCCACACCCCTAGACATTAATCCACACACCTAGACATTAATCCACACACCTAGACATTAATCCACACCCCTAACATCATGCTATCTGTTCATTTTTTCTATAAAGTTTTCTTTATTTTCGTCATATGAAAATGATTCAGTCCTAATACACAACAATCTACGATGACAATTCACTTCATTTTGCATAAATTCCGGGGTTTTTAGCAATATGCACCTCTGAAATAGAAACCATATAGTTTCTCTCAATTCTTTTATACAATACATCATCCAGTATGATATATTATAATATTATTTATGTTGTTGTGGTTAAATAACATTTTTACAGTAATTATCGCGTTCTCGTCTTAAATATGAAAATATAAACAACTGTTCACGTGGCTCCATTTTGTCAAAATATTCACGCACTACTGCCTTGTTTATTTTTACAGGATTTAGTGTATGAATAGTGGGTAAATATACGGTTTTATGCAGTTTATACACATGGGGTCTAAATTGGAGATTGATATTATTTAGGAGTTCCGTTTTATACACATAAACGTTCATATAGCACATATGTAACGTTTTAACAAAATCGGTATAGTTGTTCTCCATTGTCATAATCAGTTTTTTATTTTGAGGAAAATATTCTAAATATTCACTTAATTTCCCTACACGTTTTATACAAAGATATTCATATTGAAACCCAGGAGATAATGCACGTAATTTAATTAAATCCACATAATTCGGATTATTCAGCAATGTTCTCTCTCCCGTTGTTTCATTCCACAAAACAATACCTTTAGACAAACGGAATGGATGTTGAATATATTTAGACACATATTTTTGCAAATCCTCATATGTATCTATATTCAATTGGCGTGGGAAATCAATCACCCCTACCATACTGGTCAATACCGGCCATTTTTTGTATTCATTAGACGGAATGTGTATAGCAGAATTATCATGTATTTTGTATACGGCAACTAACCATAATTTAGGCGATTTTATAGGAATAATTATTTGGTTCTCCGGATGTTGCAATACAAATGAATAACAATGGTGTTTAGATAATTCACTTATCCAAGGGTTGTCATTCAAAGGAGTATCTCTTGGATGTATTAATGCATCCAAAAACATATCATAAAATGTAGACTGATTCTCATTGTAATTTGTATTTATAACTGACTGCAAGAAATACCAATAATTTCCCCCAATGTTTGTTTTTGTACTTATTTCCCAAGATTTAATCCGCGAGTCGTAAAATAAATTGATACTAATACCCTCTATTTTTTCAGTGGCAGTCACTGTATTTGTCATTTTAGGATACTTTTTAACAAACTCACAATATTCAGTAGATTTAGGTGGAGAATAACTTAGCATTTTATTTTCGGGATAGCTGAATACAACAGAGCGATATTTATCGTGAATTGTGTCAAGAGATGATAATATAGTTTTATCGTAATTGTATATTGCATAAGTTGCTTTCGGAGAAACGCATATTTTAGTAGAAACATATCTTTTTGAAAATTGGGAGTCTTCTGGAAATAAAGAATATGTTGCATACTTTTCCATAGTTTTATTTTGTTCTCCTTTGTCTTCTATTTGCATATTACTAAATAATGAAGCATTTTGTCTCTATTATTATTTATTATAAATAATAATACGAATAATAATACAAATAACTAGACGTTAATAATTTAGAACTATTATATATAATTATACTCATATGAAGACGGAAATAAATGAAATACATAATTATACGGACCGAGAAATACCACTAAAAAGGGGGGGAGGAATATCTCTAGAATTGGGTGATATTATTAGAATTGAAGCCCCTACAAATGATGAGTTCAATGAACAAACCTTTTATGTTATTTATATTGATACGGATATTCCAGAAAATGTTAGTGTTTCTATTGTAAATATTGCCAATTTTGATAAAAAAGAATTACGTATAATAGATGGACGTTATTTATCCGATGAATCTATTACAAATATAGCTTTATTGGCACGTAACCCAGAGAGTGGATATGCTAGACAACATGGATTGTTGCCAGATACGTGGATAGATATTCGGTTTGGTGGCGAGTTTCCCACAGTTATTACTGGTCAAATCACCAATTTAGAGGATGATATGATTGAAATTACCACCTATCCGGCTATTTCTGTATTATATATTGATTTTGGATATAGAGGTATTCCACCAGAATTGCCAATAGAAGAAATCGTTATTCGCGAAAAACCAGCAAGTGTTTCACAAGACAGTTATGTATCATATGGAGATGAATTGGAAGAGGGTGAAGTATCGGAAGAAGCCACTATGGAATACACCGACGATGGTGAGGCTATTATTACTATCCCACCTTCTGCTCAACCAAACAAAAAAATAGACGATACCTTGCAAGAATTGTATTTGGAAGGAGATGATATTTTCGGTGAAGAATTGGGCGAAGTTGTTTTAGAAGTGGAAGTCCCCGAAAATCAAAAGCGTTACGGAATTGACGCACAGACAGAAGCATTAATGGATGGATTTTTATCGGATATACCACAACATAAGAGAACCAAACGGGTGCTAGACAATGTGCACCGGTTAGTGGAACGATTTAAGGAATTGCGTTCATTGTATTCAGTATTTGACGACAACGGCAATGTAAAAGACATACGAACATTAGGTAAGCTACACAATCCTCTTCACAATGAACTATTGAACTTAGAAGTACAAGTTCCTTGGCTTATGCCAGTTGTAAATAATTTGAAATATGTTTATTCCGATGAATCGGTTGATAATGTGGATTCTCCTGATATACTCAATTCTACCGTTTCTGATATATTACACGAACAACAAGCCATACAGAAAACATTTTCAGATCGCGAAATACAAGGTGATGAACTGAAATACGAAAAAATGTTGAAAGATATGAACGCGGTTATGGGAGTGTACAGTGATAATATACAAACTCGTAATAGATTACTTGTATCAAAAAAAGTGAAACAAAGTATGGATTGTATTGTAGATAACATCGGGGATTATGATTCCACTGCTAGACATACATATGTTAAGGGGGAGTATCAAGATAAATTGAAAAAGTTTGCTGTAATTAGGCATGCGTCGTCTATAGCTAGACCATACAAGTTTGAAACTGAAAATGGGTCAAAAGTAGCCATCCGGAAGTCGGTTATGTCCGGAGACAAGGCAAATATACATGGATTTTTGATGCTTACCAAAGAGGCCGTGTTCTTTTCGCGGGCCGGATTACCTGGAACAAATATGATGATAAAAACCAATTTAGGGAGAACACAGATAGAGCCATACCGATTCTTGAATAAACGTACCCAAAAAGAATATGCTCATATTGTGGATTTAAATGACAAAATCGCTTATGCACCAAATGTGAAATATAACGATCGCGATAAAGAGGCGGCAAATGCTAAAAATGGGAAAAAATCGGATAAATCCAAAGAAAAGGAACCGGTGGAACCTGAATCCGAAGGCGGCCATTTGCCACAATTTTTAGATAAAATTATATCGTTTTCAGTGTCTGATGATATACCACGAACATCAACTACATATTCCGAAACTCTTTATAATATTTTACCGGATATAGCAACTTGTATTGATTACATGGAAAATTATATGAGGGATAATTTATCTATTGCAAACGCTATAAAACTACTTGAGCCGTTTCATGTTTATCCGGAAGATGTAAATTATTCGCAATATAACAAAATACGCCGATTTATAAAACACAAGATATATGACTACAATGACCATATGAAGGAAAAATCCGCAGAATATAGCAAATTACTTTCAAAACCCCCTTCCAAAAATATAACTAACCTATTAAATCGTATATTAACCGACAAAAAGCAATATATGGATCTTATTGTGGAACTGTATTTATTGGATACAGATAAAATAGAAACTATGTCATCAAGTGAGCTGCTTTTGTATATTGAACAGTTGGACGGATATTCTCTATTTTATTCATTGATTTCACGGGCTCTTTTAAATCTATATACACCCAATGCTTTACTAAAAGCATTTGAGTTTCCTACTTTAGAAGATATGTCGGCAGTTGATAAAATACGGCCTAAAGATTGTTCGCGCAGATTTTTGGCTAAAAAATATACGAGTATTTCCGACCTGCAGAAAGATAACAATAAAGAAGATGTATTCTATGACAAAGACATGGATGATACCCCTTATCATATTTTGAAAAAATACGAAAAACAAAAGAGTAAAATGACTGCGGAAACATTTGTGGATTTTTTAGCGGAGAACTTGGTACAAAAACACGATTGCAATACCATTCTTTCTAAAGAATTGGCAAAAACACTTATTGCTGGTAAAAAGAAAGTGGTTGATGGTGAATATGCGGCATTAGAAATACCAATTGAAATACCGGAAGGAAAGAAACTGGATGATCTTACAGTGGCAGAGTTGGTTGGATTAGGGTTTGATGGCCGATTATATTCAAAGCAAAATTATTATGTGCGAAAAAATAGTAACTGGGTTCGCGATGATTCTATATCCGACGAGGCATTTTTAGATACACAATCACTGTTTTGCAATATTGACGCCAAGTGTTATAAAAACACTGTGAGTAAACAGTGTGATACAACTGAGCGCGCCGAATTAGGGGTTAAACGTTCATCCAATGAACGCTTAGTATCTGAAATGAACAAGCGTATGTCTTTTACAGTGGAAGAATTGGAAACAGACCTAGAACAAACAATTAACAAACAGAAAAAATCGGTATATCGCAATTCCGTTTTGCGGGAAATGTATATCTATAAACAAAACACAACTGCCCTAAATATTGCGAATCAAGGAGGTATAATAGAACAAAAAGAAGTTTCTCCTAATGCCAGTGTTCTGGATATGATACTTTCGCTAAATGATTTTGTTCGGCAACAGAAAGATATTTTATGGTTTGTTGAAGAATATTGCAGAACGCCTTTACCAAGCGAAGACCAATCATGGTTGTATTGTAAGGAAACTAATACAAAATTAATGCCATATTTCCTATTTTTATTGGCAGAAGAGTTTGTAAATGGCGGTGATTACCAATATTTATTGGATAAAATGTGTGCAAATGCGGAATTGAGCGACGACGGTGATTATTATGTAGATAAAGATACCGGATTTCCATTGAAAAAACGCGATTTCGTTGATGAAGACGAATATGATGATGCCGGATTTAAAATAACAAGTAATGCTATTTTGGAAAAAGATTTAGGGACAATTGTATCCGAAGCATTGGCCAAAAAAGTCCGGGTTTTTGACAATGAAACTGACCAAATGGCATACAATGTGTTTATGGCTATAGTAAATGCATCCGGTGTTCCATCGGAAAATATTGAAGAGTTCACCCTGAGAGTATCACTGGAATTGATTCGTAACCCGGCGGTTATTTTAGATGACGAGAAATACAAACAACGGGCGGCTAAACAGGAAAAGGAAACTGGCAAAACACCAATAGCATATCCGATTTATAAAAACCAGTCCATTATATCTATTGTTGCTGGAGTTCTCCTAGTAGCGATACAATGTGTAATACCATCCATTAAGACTAGGAAAACATTCCCTGGATGTGTAAAATCCTTTAGTGGATATCCTTTAGCAGGAGGTATTGAAGATGTAAGTGGTCTAAAATACATAGCATGTTTAATAAACGGCATCAAGTTTGACGAAGAACCTTGGAAATCTATAATGAAGTTGAGTGCGCCTCTTATTGCAACACGTATTCGTGATGCATTAGAAAAACATATATTAAAACGAAATGATGTAAATGACCTCTATGTCAAAAAACGCGAATATTTATTGATCGCCCCGGACGAAGCCGTCCCGGAAGAACATAGTATTGAAAAATGGCGTGGGTTTTTGCCACCAGTAGTAGAGTTCTCAGTTATATCCAATTTACATAATGTGGCGTCTGATTTCAAATCCCATTTAATAGAAACTCTAAAACGTGGACACAAGGACCAGTTTTCTCTATTGGGAGTTGCGAGTTCTCGTATTAGTATGCATACATATGGCATAATAGAACAAATCTATAATATAGTGAAAACCAAATCCAGTATATTGACTACCTCGGGAGGTGTTCCATTCTTGGAAAATGCGTGTTGTAATAATCGCAATAAACCCACTCACCCAATGCTTTATTTTATTGGTGAAAATCCGACTATACGCCAATATGTTTCTATAGCAAACGAATTATCTAAACTTACCAATGAAATCCGTATAGCAACTGCAGCAAGTATTTTATATCATGAGCCTTCTACGATAATTGTGAGAACTGAAATACCTACTACGGAGACGGAAAAGAATATTTACGCGGCAGTGATTCATTATGCCAAGTTTGATAGAGAGAAACCCGTTCCAGCTGGATTGGTCAATATTTGCGGAGAAAAACCGGCTGGATACAGATATACATGGTCTCTTGACGAAAAAATAGAGTATTTGAAAAAACATGGGAAGAGATATGACCAGCATACATTGAAACGATTAATGGAATATATCCGCATGCAGAACTTGGTTCATATTCCACCGGGGGAACCATTTAATCAAGTGGTTAAATTGGTGGGGTTTTTAGAATCAATGGAACTTAATAATTCGGAAGTCATACCGGGCCCATTGAGAGAACTTATGTTAGCGGCAATACATGCATACAAGCCCAAAGAAGTGAAAAAGGATGGGTCTGTAAAAGAAATTATGCAATTGCGTAAATATTTAGCAAAAACCAATGAACAAATGTTGAAAGAAATAATCAATATGAATCGCGGAAGTTTCATTAAGAGTTATGGAAATCTGAGTTCCCGAGAACTTGCAAATCTACAGACGTTTATGTCAAATATTCATGTATGGAATATGGATACGGAAGACGCTGGATACAATGGTATTTATACGGTTTCCCAGTTTATTAAAAACTCAGTAGAAGCGATGTCTAAAGTATATCCGTCAATAATTATGAACAATGCATCTTATAATGTGGTACACAAACATTGGGGATTGTCTAAGTTCCATGAATCGGATATATCCAGAATATTAAACAAGTATTTAGAAGGATTAAACAAGTTCAAAGGTGACAAAACATTGCGGTTATTTTTACAAGCTGTTCAAAAGAAAACGGTAGATATACATTTACTCTTACAACACATTCCAATGGAAACCCCTATATCTAAAAATGACACCACTTATTTTGAGCTGTTTGATAAGAAAACTATATACTATTTGCATGTGTATTGCTGGTATTCGGTGTTATACGAATATATGAACCTGGCATCGGACGTAGACTTGCTAAATATTGATATAGAAGAAACTAAGCGAGACCGCCGGAAACAAAATGCGGATTTATCGGACCCTTCTAATAGTCTTTCTAGTATATTTAGCAGTTCTTCAGAAGAGATTGAAGAAGCTCAGTCTGAATTATATCAAGTGGAAATACTGGCTGGTGAAAAGGAGGATTTGCAAAAGCGGGTTTGTGAAATGATGGTTGCATTCCTACGTATAGACGAACATAACAAAAAAACATTGGACAAATCTTATTCGGAAATTGCAAAACGTGTGCGACGATCTAAAGACGAAGAGAAAAAGGAAATAACCGACTATTTAAAAAACATGCAAAAAGATGAGCGCAAGGTAGAAGACTTACTAAAGCAATTGCACCAGGGTAGATGGAATGTGGGTATTCAAAAGGGTGTTTTTATTTATGACAAAGCTGCGTATGACAATGAACATACTGCAGCTGTATTGCGGTTTGAACAAGATTTAGTTTTAGACGAAACATTAGAACCAGTGCAAGAAGATGTGGGGGTAGAGCAACTAGACCAAGAACAAAATGCTGAAAATGATGAGTTCTATGACAATGAAGCCAATGATATAGCGCAATATGGCGATGACTATCTAGATGGTAATTATTATGGTGAGGATGGCGACGACGATTTTGCATATGATGATTAATGTCTAGGTGTGTGATATGATGCCAACTTGCATCATATATCATATATCATATATCATATATCATACATCTAGTATCACACTGATTATATGTATTTTTAATCCATATGACCAGACATTAATCCAATACGACAAGTCATTAATCCAACGGTCGTATTGAACATAGTTGTTAGGTTATATTAGTACAATTTTATAGTATGATTATATACAATGAAGGCGTTTGTAAATACACATAAGGCAAATATAGCTATTTTACTATTTTTAGCACTTTTTTCGGTAGTTCATATTACAAAACCATCGCTATTATATACAGAAGAAGGCGGGTTTCGTCAATTTGGCGTAGGCTATAGACATAAAACTGTTATTCCTATATGGGGTGTTGCGATTGTTCTGGCCATTTTTAGTTATTTAGCAGTTTTGGTATATGTTAGGTCGGATATGTAATGGGCAGGTCATTTTCAATTTATATAAGCATATATTAGTTTATACTATTTATTTATTGAATAAATAGTATGTATAGTAGTAATAATAGCAGTAAAATGGATGCACCAAAATTAATTGAACCAGGTGTAAAATACCATTTGTATAACTCATTAAGTAAATGTCATGACACGCGAGTAGGTTTATATACATGGGTTTTCAATATTGTTATTTTTGTGGCATTTGTATCTGTTACTGGCGCGGCATTATATTATTGTTATACCCATAGACTTTCTCCAGAAGAGAGATATAACAAGATGATGAAAGACCAGGCATATATATTATCTAAAATCCGGTTTTATCAAAATGAGCGAATGAATATGCCATTATCTAGTTTAACAAGTCTACCAGTTGTAAAAGAAAATCCATACGACAAGTGATTAACCAAACTTTAGGTATAGGAGTCTAAAAGTATATATAAATAATGTATATAATGAGTATTATTGATAGTCGTAGAGAACAAATTATAACAGAAAACAATACTGCTCAAGATGAATTGGAAGGTATTATATCACGTCTGGACCCTCATACAAAACAAATAGTATTTTCAACTCCATTACATGGAGATGTGGATTTTGCAATATTAAACCGTTTGGGATTTAGAAATATTGAAACAATTATTTTTGAAGAGGGTGAAGTTACTACCATTAGAAACTTGCCTAAATCGCTACTGGTTCTAAAATGCCCGAATCAGTTGTTGATTGAATTATTTGAATTGCCAACATTTTTGGAAGAATTGGATTGTGATTATAATTATTTGGGAAGGTTCTCCGGAGCCGATGTTAAGAATCTAAAAAAGCTCCATATTTCGCACAATAGATTGGAGAACATGGATGAATTGTCGGACAATTTAGAAGAATTGTATTGCACAAACAATAAATTGAAATTGCTAAATCTAGAAGGATTGGATAAATTGAAGGTTCTCCATGTATCCGAAAATCCTACCTTAGTTATAGAACATGTGCCGGAAGGGTTATTGGATTTTCAATCCGACAATAGTCCTTTTGCCGTTGTGCGATATGATGGTACTCACGAACCCGGAGCGGACACAGTAATT
>Ga0114976_10002501_pt1 | contig 11527 bp, 11 predicted proteins | sample S_130805_EF_Meta_FD_87319 | JGI IMG/M metagenome (GOLD analysis project Ga0114976, IMG submission 87319) | Freshwater microbial communities from Lake Simoncouche, Canada to study carbon cycling - S_130805_EF_MetaG | ecosystem: Environmental > Aquatic > Freshwater > Lake | place: Lake...
CTATGTGCTGGGGCCGATCTTCGAGCGCTCGGTTCGCCAGGCCCTGGCGATTTCAGACGGCGATCCGATGATCTTTCTGCACAGCAAGCTATCTGTCGGCTTCGCACTGGCCGCAGCCATCATCCTGATTGCCGGCTTGTGGCCCAAGCGCGGCGCAGTGCCCAAGGGCTGATCTGATTCGACAGGAACCCACCATGCGCATCACCGGACGAGACGCCTTTCTGAAACTCCTGGTCGACGAGGGCGTGACCCACCTCTTCGGCAATCCGGGCACCACCGAACTCGCCATCATGGAAGCCGTGCCGCGCTTTCCCGAGCTCAAGTACGTGCTCGGCCTGCAGGAGTCGGTCGTGCTGGGCATGGCCGATGGCTTTGCGCGGGCCAGCGGCAAGCTGGTTGCGGTGAACCTGCATTGCGCCCCGGGGCTGGGTCATGCGATGGGCGCGCTGTACAGCGCCAAATTCTCGGGTTCGCCGATCATCGTCACGGCCGGACAGTACGAGGTCGGCTACGGATTGCAGGAGCCGCTTCTGTATGAACCGCTGGTGCCGATCGCCCAGCCGCTGGTGAAATGGGCAGTTGAGGTCACGCGCATCGAAGACCTGCCGCGCATCGTGCGGCGCGCGGCAAAGATCGCCATGACGCCGCCGATGGGGCCGGTGTTCATCAGCCTGCCGGGTTGCATCCTCGATGACGAGGCCGATCTCGACATGGGTCATCCGACCCGGGTCAGCCCGTCAACACGCCCCTCCGATGAAGGCCTGATCGAGCTGGCGGACCGGCTGCTTGCAGCGGATCGCCCGGTCATCATCGCTGGGCGCGAACTGGCTCAGCGAGATGCCTTTGCCGATGCGGGCGAACTCGCCCTGCTGCTGGGTGCTGCGGTGTTTCAGGAGCCGATCGCCTACAACGCCCGCTTCCCGGTCGAGCATCCCGCCTGCATGGGCGACCTCACCCGCAACCAATCGAAAGCGCGGGAATCCCTGTCACCCTACGATCTGCTGTTCTGCCTGGGCGCAGACCTGCTGCGCATGTCGCCACTGGGAACAGTGGACCCTCTGCCCGATGGCCTGCCGGTGCTGCACCTGACCGAGCGCGACTGGGAGCTCGGCAAGAACTATCCAACCGAACTCGCCCTGCGCGCTGACGTCAAGGAAACGCTGCGTGCGCTACTGCCGGTGTTGCGAGCACGGCGGACTCACGCGCAAGCTGTCGCCGCTGAACAGCGGATTGCCGCGCTGGCTGATCGCAACTGGACCGCACGCAATCGGCGTGCGCGCGAGGCCGTCAGTGCGCTCGACACTCGCCAGCCGATTGACCCGCGATTTGCCATGATGAGCGTGGTCGACGCCCTGCCTGACCATGCCATCGTGGTCGAAGAAGCCCTGACCGCGACCGCCGCACTCAACGAATTCCTGCCGGCCCGCGACCCGAACAGCTTTTTCGGTCTGGCCAGCGGCGGCCTGGGTTTTGCCGCCCCGGGTGCCATCGGTATCAGCCTTGCACAGGCCACCCGCCCGGTGGTTGCAACCATTGGCGATGGCAGTTCGATGTATGCCATCCAGTCGCTGTGGACCGCTGCACACCTGCGCCTGCCGATCACCTACGTGATCATCAACAACCGCTCCTACCGGATCATCAAGGAGCGGCTGCTGGCCGGGCGCAAGTCGGACCAGTTCGTGGCCATGGACATGAGCGATCCGCCGATCGATTTCGTGGCGGTGGCCAGCGGCATGGGCATGGCAGCCCAGCGCATCACCGACCCGAGCGCCCTGCGCCAGGCGCTCGAAGCGGCGATTCGCAGCGGCCGCCCGAACCTGGTCGAAGTGGTGGTCGACGACGGCTTTGGAAACCATGCCGCTGGAACCGCCTGATCCGGTGGGCCAGGCAGGCAGATACCCGCCGGTCCAGGCGACGCTATTCCCGCGGCAAAGCTGCACCTGAGCGGCCCTCTGTGCCGCTCAGGTCCCGTCTGTCTGCATGGGGCGCGCAGGGTCGGCCGACCATTCGAGCAGCGAGTTGTCATAGACCGACACCTGCGTACAGCCAGCCAGTTCCAGCGCAAATCCGGTGGCCGTGGCGGCAATGCCTCCGCCGCAATAAACGATCACCGCATCATCGGCTTTGCTCAATCCTGCATCGCCCATCAGCCCCAACAGCTCGTGCGGTGAACGCCAGCGACCCGAGCTGGGATCGATGCAGTCCCGCGCCGGCAGGCTAAGGCTGCCTGGAATGCGTCCGGGCCGCCCATAGTGCGCCCCGCCAGTACCTCGAAATTGCTCGGGCGACAGGGCATTGAGCAGGATGGGCGAACCCGATCGAATGGCGAGGTCCACTGCATCCGCATCGGCCAAGCGTGATGAGATCCGCTTGGCGCGGTACTGAGCTGGCGCGGGTGTTGCCACAGCACGGCTGGTCGGCCTGCCTTCGCCCACCCAGGCCTCCCAGCCACCATCCAGCAGGGACACCGCCTCGTGGCCCAGCGTGCGCAGCACCCATCCCGCACGGGTCACGACCATCGGGTGACGCGCCCCGTACAGCACGATGCGATGCCGATTCTCGATGCCCAGCCGTGACATCAAGGCCTCGATCTGCGACTCCGACGGCAGGGTGTAAGGAAATCGGCCCATTGGATCCGACAGGTCTTCGACCATGTCCACGTGCTGCGCACCCGGTATGTGTGCCTTCATCCAGTCCGGCCTGCCGCTCTCGATGCGAGAAGGCCCGACCGGCTGCGGGGTCATGTAAGTCGTGCAGTCGAGAATGCGGACATCCGGATCGTCCAGGTGCGCCTGCAGCCAGCCGGTGTCCACCAGCAGACCGCTATCGTTGGCAAGGCTCATCGTTGTCATCCTTGGCAAGGTTCATCATGATCAAGCCCGCGGCGGCAGGATTCGATCTCGCTGCAGATTACCGATCCAGTCACGGAACATGCGCTCGGTATCGATGCAGTCGGCAAAACCGGCCTGTCGCAACTTGATCGTGCTCACGATCACCGGCGGCGGAGTCTGCCGCGCATGGGTGCCGAAGCAGAAGTCAGCATAGTGGTGTGATTCACCGAGGATCGCGGTCAGCGGCGGAGCATTCAATCCGAATCGCCTCACGATCTCATCCCAGACATGCGAATGGGCCGGCAGGTAGTCTGCCAAGGCCATCGGCTCATCCGGCCCGAGCGGCACACCCAGCGCGTCAGCCAGTTGCGCCCACACGCTGCGCCACACGAAGACATCGCCATTGGTGATGTTGAAGATCTGATTGCGAGCCGATGGTGCCTCTGCCGCCCAGGCCATGGCGCGGGCGATCAGCCTTGAGTCGGTGGCCTCGAGAATATTGGATGGCCCACCCGGAAAACTAAATGGCAGCCCCTGTGCGTGGCGAATCGCCGCGTAGACGCCGATGATCGGCACCAGATTCATCGCAACGCCCAGGGCGTCTCCAAAGACCAGCTGTGGGCGCCAGATCGTGAACCCGAAGCCCGCACGTGCCGCCTGTTCACGCAAAAAGTCCTCCTGCAGCCAGTAGAAGTTTTCATGGGCATCGCGGGCCTGATCCTCCCGCGCCGGCACATCGACCGGATGCAAGTGAACCCCATAGGCCTTGGTGCCCTGAAGCAGGCTGACATGCCGCAATCCGGGCGAGGTGCGGATCACCGGTTCGAGCAGGTTGCGCAGCATCGACAGGTTGATCTGCATCTGATCCGACTCACGCCAGCCCCGAACCAGACCAGGCTTTTCGTACAGCGCCGCATAGACCACATGGGTGACGCCGCCAATCGATTCGATCGCCTGCGCGCACTCATCGGGGCGCATCAGGTCGATCGACAGGTGTCGCGCCCGCTGCGCGAGCACACCGTGGGGCGTTCGACGCGAGGCACTCACCACCCTCACGCCAGGCAGGCCCACGAAATGCTCGAGCGCGGCATGGCCTACGACGCCACTGGCACCCAGGATGAGAACGGTCTGATCAGTCATTTTCGGATCTTCATTTACAAACAGGACGCGCACTGACGGTACACTGCGCCGGCAATAAAGACGAAGTCGACACAAGGAATTCGGGCGATTCAGCTCTCGACCCGATCCGCATCCACCCAGGAGGAACACGGCATGAAATCATTCATTCGCGCCTGCGCGTTCGCACTGACCGCAGGCTTGGGGCTGGCAGGCACGGTGGCTGCCCAGCCGGTCAAGGTCGGCGTCATCTTTCCCTTGAGCGGCGGCGCAGGCCCGCAGGGACAGCACCTGGTCAAATCCATCCAGTCGATGGCTGCACTGATCAATGAATCGGGCGGCGTGCTCGGCCGGCAGATCGTTATCGAAGCCCGCGACGATGAATCGACGCCGGCTGTCGGCGTGTCGCGTGCCAATGAACTGATCTCTGCCGGCGTCTCAGTCATCATCGAAGGCTGGAACAGCCCGGTCACCTTGGCCATGCAGCCGGTGATCAGCCGCGCCGGCATCCTCGACATCACCGCTATTTCCAAGGCTGATCCGATCCTCTCGGGCGAAGGCAATCCGCTGGCGATCCGGCTCAACAGCTCCAATTCGCAAGACGGTGCGGTCGTCGCCGATTACATCGCGAATCGCCTCAAAGCCAAGCGGGTCGCCTTTCTGACCCAGAACGACGCCTACGGCAATGGTGCGCAGGCTTCGATTGAAGCCGAGCTCAAGAAGCTGAACCACAGCTACGAGAAGGTGGCTGAGGAAAAATTCCCCTTCACGCAGGCGGACTTCCGGGTTGCGATCACCAATGTGCGCGCGGCCAATCCGGATGTGACCGTGGCCATCAACGCCAGCGAAGGCCTGGGCATGCCGGCGCTGATCCGCCAGGCTCGGCAGGCCCGTATGCCGGGTCAGCTCATTGCGGCCGTCGGCACGATCGCACCGAGCGTGATCGGCATTTCGGGCGAAGCCTCCAATGGCGTGGTCGGTGCCGACATCTATTTCCCGGATGTCGAGCCCTTCGCCTCGAACCCGGTCAACAAGACCTACATCGCCAAGGTCCAGGGCATGCACAAGCTGACCCCGGACAAGTTCATGGCCCTGGGCGCCGCGTCCTTGCAGGTCTGGGCCATGGCGGCCAATGAGGTCAAGAGCCTTGACCGCGAGGCGATCGCCAAGCGCATCCGCGGTGGCACGTTTCGCAAGACCATCCTGGGCGACATGAACTTCGCGCCAAACGGTCAGCTCGCCTCGAAGCACTATGTCTTCAGCGTGCAGAACCAGAAAATGGTGGTTGAGCCGAAGTGACCTCGACTGCGCAGCGAACCGGCGCACCGGTCCTCGAGGTCAAGGACCTCGGGGTTCGATACGGCGAACTGGTCGCGCTGGATGCAGTCAGCTGGTCGGTTGCCGCAGGCGAATTGCTCGGCATCATCGGCCCGAATGGTGCCGGCAAGAGCTCCTGTTATGACGCGGTAACTGCCATGGTCAAGCGCCAGGGACGGGTCCGTCTGCGGGGCGAAGACGTCACCCATGTGTCCGCCCACCGCTTGCCCGAACGGGGCCTCAAGCGCGCCTTCCAGCAAAACGCGTTCTTTCACGAATTGAGCGTGCTCGACAACATGCTCGCAGTGATGCACGACACGGCGGGCAGCAGCCTCGCAACCAGCATCCTGACCCCATGGCGAGCCGCGCAACGGCGCGCCGCGTCGATCGAGCAGGCGCAATCGACACTGCAGCGTTTCGGCGTGGGCCAGGAGTACCACGACCGCCTGCCCACCGCGATTCCATATGGGACACAGCGCATGCTGTCTGTGGCTCTGGCATTCGGCGGCGGCGCCGAGGTCTTGATGCTGGACGAGCCGGGCGCAGGACTCGGCGGAGAGGACATGGAGCGTCTGACCCAACTGCTGCTGACGCTCAAGCGCGACGGGCTTGCGATGATCGTTATTGAGCATCACATGGATCTGATCATGGCGGTCGCCGATCGAATCGTCGTACTCGATCAGGGCCGCTGCATTGCCATCGGCACCCCCGCCGAAGTGCAGCGCGATCCCGCCGTGCTCGAAGCCTATCTGGGACGGGCCGCATGAACTCGGCAACCCGATCCGGCCAGGGCATCACGCTCGAGGCATCCGACCTGAAGGTTCTGTATGGCGGTAACACCGCCCTGAACCTGGATCGCATCGAGGTCCGCGAAGGTGAAGTGGTGGGCGTGGTCGGTGCCAACGGCGCGGGCAAGTCCACCCTGGTCAATGCGCTTGCCGGCTGGTCGCGCGGCGCACCGAAGGTCAGCGGGCAGGTGAGGCTCGATGGGCGCGATATCAGCCGGATGCCGGCCCATGAGCGCGCTCGCGGCGGACTGCTGCTGGTGCCAGAGGGCAAGCTGATTTTCGGGCAGATGACCGTCGACGAAAACCTGAGCGCGCTCGCCGGCACGGTCGCAGCGTCAGGACGCAGGGTCTATGACCAGCAGGCGGTGTTCGAACTGTTTCCGCGCCTGCTCGAGCGACGCAATCACCTGGGCTCGCAGTTATCGGGCGGTGAACGCCAAATGCTGGGCATTGGCCGAGCCCTGATGCTCGGGCCTCGCGTGCTGATGCTCGATGAGCCTTCGATCGGCCTGGCGCCACGGCTGGTCTCCACCGTGCTTCAGACCATGCGCACACTGGCTTCAACCGGTTTGTCGATCCTGCTGGTCGAGCAGAATGTAGCGGCCGCGATCGATGTGGTCGATCGTCTGGTGCTGCTGGAGCGCGGCCGAATCGTCGCTCAAGGCACGGCTGAGCAGATGCGCGGCGACCCTCGCATCGCGCAAGCCTATCTCGGAAGCCATCACGGATGAACCTCACACAGCAACTCGTCAATGGCCTGGTGCTCGGCCACGCTTACGCGCTCGTGGCCATCGGATGGACCGTGCTGCTGGGTGTGGCAAGACTGGTCAATTTCGGGCATGGGCAGATGTACATGGTCGGCGCCTTCGTGACCTGGTTCGCCATTGCGCAACTCGGACTGCCCTATCTGGTCTCGATTCCACTGGCGATGCTGGTGGGCATCCTGATCGGCCTGCTGGTGCAGCGGATCATGCTGCAGGCCACAATCGAGCAGAACCTGGTGTCAATCATGATCATGACCCTGGGCATGGGCTACGTGCTTCATGGCGCAGCCGCACTGATCTTCGGATCCACCGGCCAGATCCTGGAGACGCCGCTGTCTTCGAAGGACATCACCCTGGGTGACCTCTGGCTCACCTGGCAGGACGTGGCGATCGTGCTGGTGGCGATCGTCGAATTCATCATCCTCAAACGCCTGCTCGATCGCACCCGAATCGGCCGTCTGGTGCGCATGGTTGCCGAGGACCCCAAGCTCGCCGAACTGGCCGGCGTGAACATCCGCAACGTCTATCTGGGGGTGTTCGCCTTCGAGGGTGCCGCAGTCGCACTGGCCGGGGCCATGGTCGGCCCGCGCACCCCGATCCTCACCTCGATGGGTTTTGAGGAAGTGATTATGACCTTCGTGGTGGTTGTGCTGGGTGGGATCGGCAGTGTGCTCGGCAGCTACCTCGCCGGCATCGCACTGGGGCTGTTCACCGCGCTTTTTGGTGCACTCATCTCGCCGGCCTACACCACCGCGGCCGCCTTTCTGGTTCTGATCGCGGTGCTGGTTCTGCGCCCAGGCGGCTTGGCCGCACGCGCCCACTAGCATCAGACCGTTCTCGCATTGAACATGACCTCGACCCTTCGTAACCTGCTGCTGGCTGCGTTTGCAGTGCTGCTGTTCTTTGCTCCAAGGCTTGCCGGAGGCTCGGGAGCCGTCTACAGCGCCTTCGTGCTGATCGCAATTTTCGCAGTCATGGCCTATGGCCTGGATCTGATCGTCTCGGATCTGGGCGAAGTCAGCCTTGCACACACGGTGTTCTTTGCAACTGGCAGCTACACCACCGCGCTGCTGTCGACGCAGGCGGGCGCGGGCTCATGGGCGACGCTCGCCGCATCGATCCTGATTGCGCTGGCCTTCGCGGCCCTGCTGGGGCTGATCACGCTGCGGCTGCGCGAATTTGTGTTCTCGCTGGTCACGTACGCGATCGCAGTGGTGGCCGCCACCGTCGCGCAGAACTGGTCTTTTCTGGGCGGATCCGACGGCCTCAGAGGCATCCCGCCACTGGACCTGTCGCTGGGCACCCTGTCATTGAAGGCTGCCAACGACCGTGAGCTGTGGCCCTATGCGTTTGCGCTGCTGATCGTCGTGCTCTACCTGGTGGCCCGCTTTCGCCACTCGCGCCTCGGTTCAGCCGCGGTGATGTCGCACCTCAATCCGCGGCTGGCGATCATGTCGGGCATCGATCCCCAGGCGGTGCGCATGAAGGTCTTCCTGTTCTCGGCGCCACTGACTGCAGCCGCGGGATGGCTCTATGCTTATCAGCGCGCCTACGTCAGCGCCGATATTCTCGACTCCTACTTCCTGATCCTGATGCTGACCGCAGTCGTGCTGATCGGTCGGCGGGTGCTGCTGGGCCCGGTGATCGCCACCGGATTGGTGCTCGCACAGGAGAAGTTTCTGTCGCTGGGCGGCTATGCCGACAAGATCGTGCTGGGCAGCGTGCTGATCGCGACCCTGGCCTTCTTTCCGGGCGGTCTGATCGGTCTGCTAAAGATGATTCGACCGACCCGTCGGGTTTAACCGCCCTGTGCGTACTTCCCACTGAGCTGGGGCGTCAGTCCCTCCAGGCCCTTTTGCTCTCGCTCAAGCCGGGTCTCTCGAGCCCATGTCCGCTTGAGCTCATCGCGAACCGTGATCGCCAGGCGCCCCATGCCTTCGCATTCAAGCTCGATCCGGTCGCCATCCTGAAATGCCGACAAGCCGCGATGGTTCGTGCCGAGGGCCAGGATATCGCCCGGCTCCAGATCGTGAATCGACGACACCCACTCAATGCAGCGACTGATCTTGTGAGCCATGTCGCTGGTGTTGTAGTCCTGCTTGAGCTCGCCATTGACCCAGAGCTTCACCTGCAGGTTCAACGGATCGGCCACCTCATCGGCCGTCACCAGATACGGGCCGATCGGCGCGAAGCTGGCCCGTGACTTCATCTGGTAGAAGACATTGTTCGGCGGCACGACGCCGCGCGCCGAACCATCGATGAAGTTCATGTACCCGAAGACATATTCCATCGCACGGGCCGCCGGCACATGGCTTGCGCGCTTGCCGATCACCAGGGCGAGCTCGGCCTCGCCCTCGAAGACGCTGGCGGGGATATCCGGCAGCACCATCGTGCCGCCAGGGCCGATGATGCAACTCGCCGCCTTGTGAAAGGCATTGATCGGCGCAGGCTCCGAGCGGGTGCCGTCTTCCATGTAGTTGACTGCCATGCAGTCAATGCTCGATGGCCGGGTCAGCGGTGCCCCGATGCTGACCTGCGCCAACGGCAAAGCCGCACGGCTGTTCGCGGCCTGTTCGATCGCCTCACGGTAATCAGCCCAATGGGCGATCAGCGTGTTCATCATGTGACCGGGCCCAGCCTGGGCAATCGCGGCGACGATGTCGCTGACGTCGACCACTGAATCGCCACCGGCCGACTGCTTGACCACACCCAGTCGATCCTGGTTGAACACCACGAGTTTCACGAACGGCTCCCCAATTCAGATGTCGACTCGACTCAGCGGCCTTTGAACGCCGGCTCACGCCGTGCAGCCGACGCCGCGATGCCTTCCTTGAAATCCTCGGTGGCATAGTGCTGGGTCTGCTGCATGCTCTCGTGCGCGACTGCGCTGCGAATCTGCTCGACCAGGCCGGCACGCAAGGTCGCCCGGGTGGCCGTCACCGCGATCGGCGCGGAAATCGCGATCTCGCGAGCCAGCTTCATCGCTTCTTCACGCACCTGCTCGCGCGGCACGAGGATATCGGCCAGCCCGATTTGAACCGCCTCTTCTCCGCCCACACGCCGACCGGTGAAGAACATCAGCTGCGCCTTCTGAATGCCGATCACCCGCGGCAGGGTCACCGACAGGCCAAAGCCCGGGTGAAATCCGAGACGATTGAAGTTGGCCGAAAAACGGGCCTCAGGACAGGTCACCCGAAAATCACCGACCATCGCCAGACCGAGACCGCCACCGATCGCGGGGCCCTGCACGGCGCAGATCACCGGCTTGGTGGCTGCAAACAGTCGGGCGGCCTCGCCGTAGATCGGATTGACCGCTCGCGGGCTGCGGTGGACGTTGCCGCTGGCGGCATTGTCGCGACGCGAAAAGTCAGCGCCCGCGCAAAACGAGGTGCCCTGCGCACACAGCACGATCGCGCGGCACTCCGGATTCACTTCAAACATCTCGAACGCATCGGCGATACCCGAGAGCATGGCCTGGTCGAAGAAGTTGTGCGGGGGCTTCTGGATCTCGACGATGCCAACATGGCCGTCGAGTGCCATGGCAACGGGAGGGGTATCAGGAATTGCGGTCATGTCAGTCCACCTTGGTAGTGTCGGTCAGTCAATGCAGGCCAGAACGCCTCGGAGCGTGCGCTGATCGCGGCACGCCCAAGACGCTCGGCCCACCAGGAATCGGCGCCGAATTCTTCGCGCCAGGTCCAAACTCTGCGGGTTGCGAAGTGAAGCAGATGCTCATGGGTAAATCCGATTGCGCCGTGCACCTGATGGGCGATCGAGGTGCCGCGCGTGGCCGCTTCACCCACCCGACTCTTGGCAACCGCGGCGCTGAATGCGGTGCGGCTGGCGTCAAGTTGCGCGGGCGATGCGGCGTCGTTTGCAGCGACGGTCGCAGCCACCCGTGCTGCGGCCACATCACCGGCCATCAGCGCAAGCTGCTGTTGAATCGCCTGGTTCTTGCCGATCGGGCGGCCAAACTGAACGCGGTCGTTCGCATACTGGACGGATTGTTCGAGCAACCACTCGAGCGCCCCGACCATCATCGCGCTGCGCGCCATCGCGCCCAGAGTCCAGACCGGCAAGCTCAGACCGGCGATCGATACATCAGCCAGAGCCAGCACACGCGCGCTTTCAAATACAAGGTCGTCACTCGGAATCCGGGCATGGTTGGGCCGGGCGGTGGCATGGGTCGTGCCGGGCTCGCGCAGATCGACCAGCGCCAGTGCGCCGCCTGCAAGCGACACCACCGCGGTCGGGCTGTGCCGGGCCCAGGCCACGCGTTTTGCGCGGCCACTGATTGTTTGCGCGCCGCCGATGCCTTGCACCGTGAGCGTGCTGTCGTGGCCCTGCTCGATCAGCGCGATCGGCCCCTCTGGAATCTCGATGCCCGCAGCAGACAGCAGGCAGGCGCCGATCATGGTCTCGGCCAGCGGCACGGGCACCTGCCAGTAGCCTAGCCCCCGCAGAATCGGATAGGCCGCGCCCCAGGTCTGGCCGATGCCGCCTTGGGCTTCCGAAGCCACCGCGACATGGAAACCGCTGTCGGTCACAAGGTTCCAGAGGCGGTCAGCGAATGCCCCGCTTTCAACCGCGTGCAAGACCGCCTTGTCGACGTTGTCCGCAAAAATGCGAGCGACGCTTTGCTCGATCATCGAATCGCTCATCGCAGCCCCAGTCCTTTGGCAATGATGCCGCGCAGGATTTCCCGGGTGCC
>Ga0114976_10002503_pt1 | contig 11526 bp, 11 predicted proteins | sample S_130805_EF_Meta_FD_87319 | JGI IMG/M metagenome (GOLD analysis project Ga0114976, IMG submission 87319) | Freshwater microbial communities from Lake Simoncouche, Canada to study carbon cycling - S_130805_EF_MetaG | ecosystem: Environmental > Aquatic > Freshwater > Lake | place: Lake...
CCTTGCGATACTAGTTGTTTAGGTGAAATTAATGGATTCCAAGGGCTAAACAGTAAAGAGATAATTATTAATTATTAAATAAAAATCAAATAATTCTACTACCAGTAAAATTGATTAATGAGGCATGTTAGCGTTGCAAAAACAGGCATATCAATTATAATTCAAATATGAAGCATAAATCTTATGTGATTACTGGTGGTACGACTGGCTTAGGTATGCACTTGGCAAAAACGTTGACAGAATCTGGAGATAGGGTATTAATTTTAGCTCGAAATAAAAGTAACTTTGATGAGGTTGAAAAATTACTTACTGAAAAGAGAGTTACAAGTAAATTCGTGTCAGTTGACTTTGAAAAAGCATCTCTCAATGAAAATTTAATTATTGATAGTATAAATGATTTTGGTACAGTTGATGTTTTAATTAACAATATTGGAGCCTCACTAAAAATGGATTTGAGTTGCACGGGAGAGGATTTAATTAAAGTTTTGCAAATTAATTTAATTTCAACACACATTTTAACTCAAGCCGTTATAAAGAGTATGAAAAAAAGAAATCTGGGTAAGATTATCTCTATAAGCTCAATGGCGGCTTTCAATTTGGACGGTCTAACACCGTATGTAGTAGCTAAAGGTGCCCTAGATTTATATATTAGAAAGTCTGCTATGGAATTAAGCTCGTCTGGGATTGTTCATGTGGGTATACGACCAGGTCCAGTAAATGTCCCCGGTCGGTATTTAACAAACTTAGAAATAAATTCGCCAATGGAATTCATAAAATGGTCTGAAGATCACAAGTACCTTCCAAAAAGTTTATGTACAATGGCAGAAATAGATGAATTAATCAGATTTATTGTAAAAAGTGATGGTACATTTATAAATGGAGCCATTATTAATTTAAGTGGTGGAACTTTTTAATGTCAATTTTGGTAATGGGAAGTAATGGTTATTTGGCGGAAACGGTTGTACCTTATTTAAAAGAGATTGATAATGTATTGGAATTTGATTTACCAAACTCGATTTATATAGTAGATAAAGATTTTATTATTGATAACAATATTAATGTAATTTTGAATTTCACTAATGTCGGAATAAAGGAGAATATAACACATGAAGCATGGAATACGAATATTAAACTGCCTTTTTATATAGCGAATCTTCTTAAAGACTTGAATAAAGAAATAAAATTTATTCATGTTAGTTCAAGAGAATCTTTTGGTTCAACTTTCAGCCAGAAGCAAATAGATTTAAGCGACCCAAAAAATTTTCTCCCCCTAGATTCATTTAGCGAAAAAGTTGACAATAATCCTAAAAATGAATTTGGATGGAGCAAGCTTATTGCAGAAAATATTGTTAGCACGTATGGTAATTCCATAATTCTCAGATTATCCACACCTTATACAAATTTCTTATATGAAAACCGCGGAGGTTTGATATCAAGAGTTGGGTACAAGGCACTTGTGTGTGGTGAGGTAGACCTGGCTAATGGTGGTTCTCAATATAGAGACCCGCTGCATGCATTAGATTTTGCAAATTTTTGCAGTATCGTTTTGAAATCAAAATTTGTTCCCGGTATATTTCACTTAGGGGGAGGAGAGCAAAATTACCTTTCATTAAGTCAAATTGTAAAAACTATAAATCCTGAGTGTAAAATAAATTCAATTTCTGGTGGGGATTTTGGGATTGTTTTAAATATCAGTAAAGCAATTGATATTTATAATTGGAAACCAATTATAAATATCGCTGATAATAAAAGTAACTTCACCTTAATTCAAACGGTTTGCTAGTCTTAAGTCTTTTAAGCTATCAATAACGTCACTAACTCGTGGCCAATTCGGACGGTTTTTTTGTTTTGATTCTATTTTATGCTCTATTCTCACATCAATATTAACAACAGCAAAACTTAAACCAAGTTTCTTAGCAGTAAGTATTGGTAATAAATGATTCTCATGCGAGCTACATTTTGGCAAAGTATTTAGTAAGAGATCTTTAGGGTAGATATTTAAACCATGAATATCTTTAAATTCATTTAACTTAAAAAAGACATTTACTAAAATAAAGTAAATTTTTCCCGCAATAAATTTACCGAATGGCCTAGATTCATATAAATTAGTACGTGCACCAATAACTATGTCATAATCAATGTATTTATCAATCAATTTCTTTATTTCCGAAGCATCGAACATAAAATGTCCAGGTAAAGGCAGTATATGAGTTGCTGTTGTATCTAAAATTCCAAATAATATTGAAGAAGTAATCCCAAGAGCTACTTTTTTTGGTTTTTGAATTATACGCAAAAAATCTGGGTATAAATACTTATAATATTCTTGAATTACTGAGAAGTTACTTTCTGTACTCCCGTCATCTATATATAAAATTTTAATTTCACCACTAGAAAAATCAATCAATTCGATAATATTATTTATGGTTGAAATAGTTGAATATGGTTCATTTCTAGAGAAAACTAAAATTATAAGACTTTTATTCATATTCGAAATATTTGCTTGGTTGTAAAATTTTATTAATAATTTTTTTTGCCATAAAATCTACAGAAAATCCAGAGTCATCTAAAATTTCATCATAAGAACCATATTTTTTCACAAAAGAATTTTCTAAATTTATCCTAATAACAATTTTGTCAGAGAACGACTCATGCACTCTGGTTGAAATTCTTAACCCAATCGAGCCAATATCTAGATGCTCTTCTACAATTATTATATTTCGATATCGAGAAATAAACGGCAAAATTATATTCCATTCAATTGGATTAACACTTGGCATTGTGACTAAATCACTAGGTAAATTATAATTAGTTAATAATAATTTATTTAAAATTAATAAACGGTGGGATATCATTCCGTAGCAAATAATCAAAGTTTTTGAATCAATATTTGATATTATTCTTCTAAAGTTACCAACTAGATCACCAGGTTTAATCACATCTTCAATTAAATTTGGTTCTCCTGCTTTTCCAAGTCTTAAATATGAAGGACCTTGGCTAGCATTATCACCTAAAATATTTTTCATGACATATTCTACCTCATTACCATCTGCCGGTGAAAAGATTCTCATGCCAGGTAGCAAACTCATAAGTCCAATATCGTCAGTTGTATGATGTGTTGGTCCTAAAGTTGAATATATCAATCCACCACCAATGCCAACAATATTTACACCCAATCCGTTTAGCGCAATGTCATCTCTAATAAATTCGTAAGGCCTTACAACTGAAAAAGCTGCAATTGTGTATGCAAAAGGTATTGCCCCTTCTCTGGCTAACCCTGCGCAAATTCCAATCATTGCTTGCTCTGCGACTCCCACATTAATAAACCGTTCTGGGAATTCTTCACGAAACTTCGCCATCGATCCTGCTGGGCTGATATCAGCTACCACTACATGTATTCGATCATCAGTTACGGCAGCTTTATACAATAATTCTGCAAATCTATTTCTCATTACTTCGCCTTAACTCATCAACAGCTTGCATGTATTCAGTTTTATCAGGAGAACGGTAATGCCAAATCGGTATATTCTCCATATAAGATACTCCCTTACCCTTTACTGTTTTCGCAATAATTATTTTAGGCTTATCACTAAAGGCATTTACTGCCTCAGTTATTTCATAGTTAGAATGCCCATTTATTTCATAAGTTTTCCATCCGAATAAATTAAATTTTTCTCCAAGTGGAAGAAGATTTGGATGTGTTTCCGACATTCGCCCCAAAGACTGAAAATCATTGAAATCAATAATTACGGTCAAATTATTCAAATTTAAAGAGGGAGCATTTATAATTCCTTCCCATGTCGAGCCTTCTTGAATTTCTCCATCCGACAGTAATACGAAAACTCTTTTATTTAATCGTTTTTTAATAATTGCAGCTCCGAGTCCAATATTTAAACCATGCCCAAGACTGCCAGTACCAAAATATATACCGGGTATTTCACTAGTGGGATGCACTCCAAGGTTTGATCCCGGCTTTGAATAACAATCTAAATCAGATGGCTCTAATATCCCTTTTGATTCTAACAAAACATACTGCGCAATTCCAGCATGACCTTTTGAAAGAATAAAGGCATCACCTTTATCTAAAACATCATAATAAATTGCATCAATTATCTCTATACATGAAAATGCACCTGCTAAATGTAAAGCTGAAACTTTTTGCGAAATTTCTAAAAGTCTTAAGCGATGATTATTACATCGAATCTCAGGTCTCATAATATTACAGAGTACACTTGAATTACCAAATAGAAAACCCACCGTCAACAATTAAAGTTTGACCAGTCGTGTAAGAAGAATTTAAGTCTAGTAAATACAAAAAAGATGTTACTAATTCATCACTCGTTCCGATTTTATTCGTAGGCACTCTTCTTTTGATACCTTCCACATAGTCTGGTCTAGACATTCCCCGCTGTGCAGGAAACCATCCGGGCACAACGCAGTTAACTCTAATTTTATCCGGGGCAAGTAAAACTGAGAGGTATTTTGAAATTTGAATTACTGCACTTTTTGCACCCGGTAAGCCAATAGCTGGCTCATTACCCATATCTAAATAAACTCTCGGATCCGGGCTCAGTAATCCCCAGATAGAACCTAAATTAATTATTGAACCACCACTTATAATGTACTTTTTAAAAACTAAAATTGAATTCCAAGTTGGGGCTATTACTCCCTTATAGGTTTCTACCAATTCTTCTAAACTAGACTCAAGGTTTAAACCCCTAGTTGACCTAGAAGCAAAATTCACTATCCCAGAAATCTTAAATTGGCCAAGTTTTAATAAATTTCTCTCGACATCCTTCACACTGCCGATTTCATTCAGATCTAATATAAATTCAGTATACATATCATTTTCAAGTATATTTTTATCATTAATGCTCTTACTTGACAAATTTATCACTTTTGCACCAAGTTCTAAAAGAGATCTAATCAAAGCTGATCCTAAATGACCGCTTCCACCACAGATTAAGAATATTTGATCTTCAAAATTTTTATACATTATATATTTATTTGTATTTTTCATAGTTCTTTTCAAGATAAGATTCTATATTTTGGAATCTATAGTCACCTATTAAGGATTTTAATAAGTGATTATTGAATGTTCTGTAACCATTATGTGGAATAGGCATAGTTCTTTCTATAAAGTTTATTTTAAGTTTGCCGTTAAATGCCATAATAGTTTGCGCTATCTGAAGAAAAGTGATAGCAGATCCAGTGCAAATATTTAAATATCCGGAAAAATTAGATTTAATGACTTTATTAAAAATATGTGCAAAATCTGTAATAGATAAATGATCACGCATTTCTTCGCCCATACCAAATAAACTCAAAGTATTATTTCTAATTGACTGCCTAACAAATAAATTTGGTCCGTATCCATTATGGGGATCATTATAGCCATAAATTAATGTTGGCCGTAAAAAAACCTTACAGTTAGAAATTATTTCTTGCTCAAAAAATGCCTCTCGGGTCATATGCATTTTACCGTGTAAGCTTTTAGGCTCTAAAAGTGAATTCTCAGTAATTGGTAGATTTGAATCTCCATACACCGAGTCGGAACTAACATATACAAATTTCTCTAATTTTTTTTGCCCTATGCCAGAACAAAAAATTTCAGCCATTGTCGAATTTTTTATAAACTGATCAGAATTTTTACATGGAGCAATTGCTGAAAAAAAGAAAACTGAATCCCCTTCATTAATTACATCTTTCAATAGCTTCGCACTTGATGGTGCTAAAAGATCAATCTCACCTCTACTAATTTTAATTATTTTAGTACCAGTATTTTCTAATTCTTTAATAACCGAACTTCCTAAGAACCCATTTGCACCTATGATAATAATTCTACTCATTATTGTTTCTGATTTCATAGCAGCTAATATATTTTTCTATATTTAATAAATCTGGATTCAAAATTCTATGTGGGTCCATAACAACTTTAACACTAGATTTATTAATTAATTTTTCGATTCCGTAAAATTCAAAACTTGGGTTTAAAATAATAAGTAAATCACCAGCAGAAATACATTCTAAAATACTCGCAGCTAATAATTCTTTTTTTGTAAAAGAAAATTCTTTTACAAGTGGATCATATAAACTTACAATATTTTTTTTGAATTTCTTATATATATTTACAGAAATTGAATTTTTTAACGAGTTTGTATTCTCTTTATAAGCTAAACCTAAAATTGAAATTTTGTAATCATTTACACTTAAGATACCAACGATTTCTAAGATAAACCATTTTTTCTGTTTATTTGAATTTTTTTTAAAAATTTTTAATAAATCAAATACTTGGTCATTAGGTCCAGACATAGATTCCCAAGTTCTTATGTCGCGCTCTAAGTTTCCACCCGAGATTCCTAAACCCGGATTTAAGTATGCAAAATTACCAATTCTTCTATCCATCTTTAAAGCTGTTTTAACATATTCCCAATTGCCACCGTATCTTATGACAATTTGAGATAGCGCATTAGTAAGTACTACATCGTTGGTCAGATACATATTTATTGTAATCTTAGTAAACTCTGCAGACTCATAATCCATGACCAATATGGGACAGTTAAAAACTGATAATAAATTCTTATATTTTGTATCAATTTTATTATCTTTTTTCGTGCCCACGATAATTCTTTCCGGATTTTCAGCTCGATATAGAGCGTTACCAAATACAAGGGTCTCTACTTGATAGTACGTATTTGGGTGTAATTCAGATATCATCCTGGTAAATCCAGGTGATACTTGTGAAAGTATCACTAAAATTTGATTAGGTCTGATAATTTTGACTAGTTTTTTAATCAGGATTGTACATTTTTCCGTATCACTAAATCCAAATTTATCAGTTTCAATATCAAAGCTAAAATAAATGATGTCGCATTTATTCAATACACTATAATCATGCGACAAACTTATATAAGAGCGCTTATTGTTAAAGGTTTTTAATAAACTGGGCTCTTCAATAGAAAATTTTCCCAAATTTGTCTTTCTCAATTGGTTTTTATCCGGGTCGTAACCAAAAGTACTAATGTTCTTATTAGCATATGAAATTAAAGTAACCAAACCTAAGTGAGAAAGACCAAAAAATCCAACTTTCATTTTCTCGATCATATATTAATTATACTTTTTAGTGCATTTTGTATAAATATATCTCGACTTAGATTAGTTCGCTCACCATTCATTATATTTGCAAAAAAATCTATTTGTTCCTTAGCCCATGTAAAATCACCGAAAGGTTCTTTGTATGTTTCGGTGATAGGAACTCCAGATGGAAAAATTCGGGTTCTAACTTCTAAGCTAGAATCTGACCACTTAGATAAACTATTCATAAAAACCGTTCCTAGACTGCCGGAAATTTCGCAATGAAATGTATTTTTCCATGACAAATAACTTACTTGACCAGAAACAATAACATTATTATCAATTTTTGTGATAAATGTTAAGTAATCATCACAATTTGTTTCATAACTATATTTTAGACTAGTTGAGTCAAACGATATATTTCCAAACCAGTAGTATAATAAATCAAATATATGAGAACCTAGATCAATACCAACTCCACCGCCAGAATTTCGCCATGGCGATTTAGTTATCAAAGATGAGGTTCCATTTCCGTAAAAAATTCTTACTGTATAAATTTCGCCTAGAATTTTCTTTTCTAAAATGTTTTTAATTCTAACTATATTTGGATCATATCTATGGTTGTATGCTGTCTGCATGTAAAGATTCTTTGCATTAAAACTTTTTTCAAGCAATTTCAACTTCCGACTATTTTTAGTAAGTAGTGGTTTTTCAATTAGCAAATGTTTTGCATTTTTAGTACAAAATCTAATAACCTCATCTTTAAAAGATTCTGGTACGCAACTAAAAACTACATCAAAAGTATCCAGAGGAACTTTTTCTAATGAAGTAAAATCAGCTTCACTATTGAATGGATCAACAGACGAAACAAAATTATGCTTAAGTGCTTCTTTTCTTTTTTTACCTTGTATACCTAAGCCGACAACTATTGACTTCATTTTATTACGTACCTTGTACTATTCTCAATCTCAGAGATCTTACTTTTAACTAAATCCTTACTTATCGGTACGTTTCCATCGATTTCTATCTCACAAGCTGCTGCAATACTTCCAATAATCATGGCTTGTGGCAGAGAATTTGTAGCACGTAAAACCATCGAAGAATAAGCAATAAGTGCATCGCCCGCTCCTACCGGATCAATTGCTGACGTAGCTAAAGAATCTAAACTAAGTAACTGTGGCCCTAAAGGTATTTGTGACTCCATTAATGCAATTGCTCCGCGGGAACCAAGTTTCAAAATTAAATTCCTACAATTTGCTTCATTATATAATTTGTTAGCAAGAGGGCCAATTGTTGAATCTTGATCGGCTGTTGAAAATCTTGCTTCCTTTTCATTAGGAGTTATCAAGTCAAAATCTTTAAAGTCACATATATTTCCCCAGCGGCTTGCAACTTGACTGTCAGCGACTCTTAATACATCAATCGGAATTGCAGAAATAAAATCTGGGATGCTTAATTTATGAAAAATACCATGGCGGAAGTCGCTAAAAATTACAATGTCTTTAGAATTAGATCTAGTTATTTCTCTAGTTATGAATTCAATAGTTTTTTGATTGCATGGAAAACTCTCGACTGTATCAACTTTTAACATTCGAACCCCATCGCAGATAAAAATATGTTTTTCTGTCGTTGGTCTACCAAGTTCAGTAACATAATTAATTTCTATTCCATCGCTTTGTAATTCTTTAATAACAAATTCAGAATTTTGATCTTCACCTAAAACTGTTGTAAAAGTTACTTCTGCACCGGATGCTCGTAGATGCCTTGCGACAATCGCTGCGCCACCTATAAATTTCGTGCTTTTAAGAAATTTTACACTAATAGTTGGAGTTTTAATCTGTCCACCCAATAATGAAGTTTGAGTAAAATTGTCTACAATCGTATCACCAACTACATGAATTTTTAAATTTGATAAACTATCTACGGCATAATTCAATTGTTTAAATGTTATATCAAAAAATTGCATTAATGAAAGCAATTTTTCATATTTCAGATTCGGGGCAAAGTCAGAAATTATTAAGCTAGAGGACATAACTAAATCACCAGGAGTAAAAACTACTTGACCGCCATAACTTGATACAACATCATTCTCTTCCCTTGTAGCGGAATTTAAATCCGTAGAAGAATATTCAAATCCTTTAGCAAAAAAATTTGGTTTTAAATACTTTATATTATTTATTGGAGTTTCATTTTTATCTATTAATACATAATCAACCATCTCCAGGGCAGCTAAATTTAAAGCTCTAATGTATTCGGGTACTAGTGGCCTATATGTGCCTTTTTTAATATGTGAGTCACTAGTTACACTCACTATCAGTGTTTCTGCAATTGACTTTGCAAAAGATAAGTGACGTAAATGTCCGGGATGGACCACATCAAATACTCCATGGCACATTATAGTTTTACTGCTTGATATTAAATTTAATTTATTCTTTAAATCTTCTACGGACACAACTTTATGTGAATACCTGCTCAAATATTCGCTTCCACCAAAACTAGTCATTTTCATAGCTATCACCCAAATATTTAAACCAATTTTTAGTGGCAACACTTATTTTCTCTCTAGACCAAAGTGGAGCATCATTCCAATATTCAATTTCTGCCAACATTTTTGAGATTCCTTCTTCAAGCCCAATTACTGGGTACCACCCTAGCATTTTGTTTGCTTTTGTAATGTCCGCCCAAGTTATTTTTGGTTCACCAGGTCTTTGCGGTAGCGATAATACATTTTTATTAAGTATCGAGACTATTTCATTTATACTTCGCGGATTACCACCACCGATATTAAAAACTTCACCATCAAACTCAGATATTGATGCTAGTATAAAAGCATTTGCTACATCTGTAACGTATACAAAATCTCTCGATTGGCTACCATCTCCTACTACAGTAAGTGGGCTACCCTCAATTAATTGTTTCATAAACACTCCAAACACTGCACCATAAGTCCCAGCCGTTCTAGATCTAGTTCCGTAAGCATTAAAGATTCTGATTGAATTGACTTGGATTCCATATACTTTTGCCCAGTGAAACACTGTTTGTTCACCCAAATATTTTGTGAAAGCGTAAGGATACTCAGGTGATATTTGGTCTGTTTCTTTCGTGGGGACATTAGCTTTACCATAGCAAGAAGAAGATGCAGCATATACAAATCTTGACACCTTATTTAACCTTGCTGCTTCAATAATTCTAGAAGTTCCATAACAATTTACTTTGAAATAATCTGATGGAGACTCGATTGATGGAACTATATCTCCCAATCCTGCAAGATGGATAATATATTTAACATTATAAAAACTTTCATGATTTAAATCTATGTTAGTAATATCTTCTTTGAAAAATTTGAGCCTACTATTACTTAAATGTTTTTTTAGATTTTTTTCACTACCCACTACTAAGTTATCAATTACATTAACTTTAAATCCTTTTTCAATTAACAAATCCACAACATGACTACCGATAAAACCAGCACCTCCAGTAACAAGGAATCGATCTTTAATTGGCATAACTATATAATTCTTTTTTCTTTTAGTAACTTAACGTTAAAATATTTTGAATCTAAAAGACTATTAGGTAGTAAGCCACTCGTAAATGCATCGCACATCTCACTTATCGCATCTTCAATTGTTCTATTTGCTCTAAAACCTAGGGTTGTAAATAGTTTATCAGAATTTATGTGGTAGCTGCGATTATCGCTTGATGAAGTGTGGCAAATTTTAATTGGACCTTTTTCAGGAAATTTACTCTCTACAATATTTTTTACAGTTTCTGAAATTTTATCTATTGTTAAATTTTGATTTCCTACGTTAAATATTTGCCCTTGAATTTTATTACTTGGTGCAGTCACAAGTAATTCAACAATATCCGCATAGTCCTTTATGTGAATATTTGGCCTACGCTGATTCCCGCCGAAAACAGTCATTTCTAGTTTATTGATAGCCAAATTTGTTAAAATATTGACCGAAACATCTAGACGCTGTCTTGGACTGTATCCACAAACAGTGGCTGGCCGGAAAACAACACCAGTAAAGTCAGCATCAATGTAGCGCAACAATATAGGTTCGCACATTCCTTTATATTTATTGTAAAGTGTTAGTGGGACAAGTGGGTGATTTTCAGTTACCTCAGGTTCATCCGATACTCCATAGACTGAGCTCGAGGATGCATATATAAATCTTTTTATTTTTAATTTTTTCGCAGCAAGCACCATTGGTTCAAATGCATCTAAATTTATTGATGTAGACAATGATTCATTTAGCTCAAAACTTGCATCATTTGAAATACATGCTAAGTTGATAAAAACTTCATTGCCTTCGATTGTTCGACTTAGCAAATTTATATCTCTGATATCTCCCGTGACTAAATTCAAATTTTTATTTATTTTAAGTGAATCACGCCCAAACCAAAAAGTATCGTAAACTGTGACTTCATGACCCTCATTTAGTAATTTAGGAA
>Ga0114976_10002512_pt1 | contig 11505 bp, 12 predicted proteins | sample S_130805_EF_Meta_FD_87319 | JGI IMG/M metagenome (GOLD analysis project Ga0114976, IMG submission 87319) | Freshwater microbial communities from Lake Simoncouche, Canada to study carbon cycling - S_130805_EF_MetaG | ecosystem: Environmental > Aquatic > Freshwater > Lake | place: Lake...
AGACTGGGCGGAACGCCGCGCCCTGCTGGCCCGCCGCCTGCTGCGCGACGGCGATCCGCGCATGGCCTACCGGGTTGCCGCCTCGCACCACCTGGCGGGGGGCAGCGACTACGCTGATCTGGAGTTCATCGCGGGCTTTGTCGCCCTGCGGCATCTGGGCGATGCGCAGGCCGGACTTGACCACTTCCGCAGGCTGACCGCCGCCGTCAGCACGCCGATCAGCCTGGCGCGCGGTGCCTATTGGGAAGGCCGCGCGCTGGATCAGCTGGGTCAGACCGACGCGGCCCGCGCCGCCTTTGCCCGCGCCGCGCAGAACCACACAGCCTATTACGGACTTCTGGCAGCGGAACGCCAGGGCATGCCCCTGGACCCCGAGATTCTGGGCCGGCAGCAGTACCCGGATTGGCAGACGGCTTCTTTCGCGGACTCGTCGGTGCTGCAGGCCGCAATCCTGTTGCAGCAGGCCGGGGACCGGGCCTTGGCGAAACGGTTCCTTCTGCATCTGGCCGAAGGCCTGAATGCGCAGGAACTGGGGCAGCTGGGCGACATGGCCCTGTCCCTTGACGAGCCGCATTTTGCGGTGCTGATCGGCAAGCAGGCGGCAGAGCGGGGCATCATCCTGCCGCGTGTCTATTACCCGGTGACCGATCTTGTGCCCGATGGCCTTGCGGTCAGCCGGGCGCTTGCCCTGTCGATTGCGCGGCGGGAAAGCGAGTTTGATCCGGGCGTTGTCAGCCCGGCGGGCGCACGCGGGCTGATGCAGGTGATGCCGGAAACCGCCCGCATGATGGCGACAAAGCTGGGCAAAGGTTTTGACCGCGCCCGCCTGACCAGCGACCCCGCCTATAACGCGGCGCTTGGGTCTGAATACCTCAAGCAGCTGCTGGAGGAATTCGGGCCGTCGATTGCGCTGATCGCTTCGGGGTACAACGCCGGTCCCGGCCGCCCCCGCGCCTGGGTCGAACAGTTTGGCGACCCAAGGCGCGATGATGTGGATGTGGTGGATTGGGTCGAGATGATCCCGTTCAGCGAAACCCGCACCTATGTGATGCGCGTTGCGGAATCGGTGGTGATCTATCGCGCCAAACTGAAAGGCGAGGCGGGTCCGATTGACATCACGGGCGAGCTGAAGGGCTGAGGCGGCCGGGGCCAGGTCAGGCCCGCGCGCTGACCCTTTGCCTCCACAGGGTGAACAGCCCGGCGCAGACCACCACGGCAGCCCCGATGGCGACGTTCAAATGCAGCGCCTCGCCAAAGATGAAGAGCCCGATGCCCGAGGCGAAGACCAGTTGCAGATAGGCAAAGGGTTGCACCGCGCTTGCCTCGGCCACCTCATAGGCGCGGATCAGCAGCCAGTGGGCAAAGGCCGCGGTACAGCACAAAAGGCCCATCCAGCCCCAGTCGCCGCGTGTCATCGGCTCCCATGCCCACAGCCCAAGCGGGGTCATTGCCACCGCCCCGGCTGCCCCTGTCCAGAAAAAGCTGACCGACGCTGTATCGCGGCGCGAGACATAGCGCGTCAGCAGGCCATAAAGCGCGAACATGAAGGCCGACAGCAGGGGAACCAGCGCGGCGGGTGAAAACACCCGCACGCCCGGTTGCAGGATGATCAGAACACCGACAAAGCCGAGTCCGATAGCGGTCCAGCGCCGCCAGCCCACCTTCTCGCCCAGCACAGGCCCCGACAGGGCAGCGACCAGCAGCGGGTAAGAGGTGAAGACGGCATGGCTTTCGACCAGCCCCAGCATCACGAAAGCCACCACCATGACGCAGACCTCTGCCGCCAGCAGCACCCCGCGCGTGATCTGCAGCGCCGGGTGATGGCTGCGGACCGCGTTGCGCAGCCCGCCCGCCTTGCGTGCCGCCATGGCGGTGACGAAGACGGCGAAGAACCAGAAGCGGATCATCACCACCATGAAGACGTTGTATTCGCCCGCCAGATGCCGCGAAATGCCGTCCTGCAGGGCAAAGACCAGGGTGGTGGCGATCATCAGCCAGATGCCCAGCCGGGTGTTCTGCTCGGTCATGCCGGCACCTGTGCCGTCGGTCGCCGCCCGTAAAGCAGGGTTACCAGCCCGGCCCCCACGACAATCGCCGCCCCCAGAACCACATGCGGGGCCAGCGTTTCGCCAAAGACGACCAGCCCCGCGATGCTGACGAAGACGATCTGGAAATAGGCAAAGGGCTGCACTGCGCTGGCCTCGGCCACCTCGTAGCAGCGGATCAGCAGCCAGTTGGCAAAGACCGCCAGCCCGCCGTAAAGCCCCATCCACAGCCAGTCCGCGCCTGTCATCGGCTCCCACCAGAACAGGCCGATCCCGGTGATCAGGCCCGCGCCGAAGATGCCTGACCAGAACAGGCTGAGAAAGGCATCCTCGGCCTGCGTGGCGCGGCGGGTCAGCAGGCTGTACAGCGCGAACATCGTGGCCGAGGCCAGCGGCAGCAGGGCCGCTGCCGAAAAAACGCCTGTGCCCGGCTGAAGGATGACCAGGACGCCCGCCAAACCCGCTGCAATGGCCAGCCAGCGCGCCAGCCCGACCTTTTCCCCCAGCACCGGGCCGGACAGGGCCACGATGAGCAACGGGCAGACCGCAAAGACGGCATGCGTGTCGATCAGCCCGATCAGGGTGTAAGAGGTGACGATGATGCAGATCTCGGCGATCAGCAGCGCCGCGCGGGCCATGTGCAGCCCCGCGTGCCGCGTGGCAATCCCGGACCGCAGGCCGCCGGGCCGGCGCAGCGCCAGCGCCAGCACGAAGGCAGCGAAGACCCAGTAGCGGATCATCACCACCATCAAGGGGTTGTAGGCCGCTGCCAGATGCTTGGACAGCGCATCCTGCAGGGTGAACACGAAGACGGCCGCGATCATCAGCGCGACGCCAAGCCGGGTGTTCTGCCGGTTCATGCTGAAAGGATGCCCGCCGTCATGTGGCGCTTGTGACCGAAGCCGGGGCGACGCTCAACCGCAAAACCGGCCGCTGCCAGCGCGCGGCGCACGAATCCTGCGGCGGTATAGGTGGCGAATGTGCCGCCCTTGCCGGTATGCGCCGCAACCTGCGCCATCAGCGCATCCGTCCACAGGCCGGGGTTCTTTGCGGGGGAAAAGCCGTCCAGAAACCAGGCATCGGCCCGGCCTGGCCAGGGGCCAAGCGTTTCGGCGGCCTGGCCGATGATGATCTCGGCCTCAAGCCCCGGAAGGCTGATGTGCCGATGCCCGGCGGCCCACCGGGCAAGGAACGCCCCGGCCATGTCTGCCACCTCGGGAAAGGCCGAAAGCGCGCGGACGATATCGGTGGCGGCCATCGGATAGGCCTCGAACGAGGTGTAGCGCAGCGGCCCGGATTGCCCGGAGTCGCGCCAGGCCATCAGGCTGGCCAGCATGTTCAGACCGGTGCCGAACCCAAGTTCCGCGATGTGAAATCCCGGATGGAACCGCCCCGGCAGGCCATTGCCGGCCAGAAACACATGCCGCGTTTCCGCCAGTCCGCCACCCAGCGAGAAATAGGGGTCGCCAAAGCGGGTCGAGACCGGAATGCAGCCGTCGGTCCAGTCAAGCTCTGCTGTCTGGTTCCCCGCCGTCATTTGCCCTATACCCCGAATGATTGCGGACATAGGGCAAGGGCGCGGGGCATGGCAAGGCCGGATCTGACCGTCAGGGGTGCCGGCATTTTCGGCCTGTCGATCGCCTGGGAAGCGGCGCGGCGCGGTGCCCGCGTGCGCGTGATCGAGACGGCGCGCATCGGGGCCGGGTCCAGCGGCGGTGTTGTGGGCGCGCTGGCCCCGCATGTGCCCGGACAGTGGAATGAAAAGAAAGCCTTTCAGCTGGAAAGCCTGCTGATGGCGCAGGCGTGGTGGGGCGCGGTCGACGCCGAGTCCGGGCTTTCAGCGGGATATGCCCGGACGGGCCGGTTGCAGCCGCTGGCGGATGACCGGGCCGTTGCTGCCGCGCGGGCGCGCGGGGTCGAGGCCGGCAGTCTTTGGCAAGGCCGGGCGGTCTGGCAGGTCATTCCCGCCACCGGGGGCTGGCAGCCAGACAGCCCCACCGGCTGGCTGGTGCACGATACGCTGACCGCGCGCCTCAATCCGCGCCCCGCCCTGGCGTCGCTTGCGGCAGCGATCCGCGCGCGGGGGGGCGACATTGGTCCGGGTGACCAGGATATCGTGGGCCCCGTCATCTGGGCAACCGGCACCGCCGGGCTGGAGGCGCTTTCGGTCGATCTGGGCCGACCGGTGGGCGGTGGGGTGAAGGGGCAGGCGGCGCTTCTGGCGCATGACGCCCCTGCGCTGCCGCAGCTTTTCATCGACGGGCTGCATATCGTTCCCCATTCCGACGGCACGGTCGCCATCGGCTCCACCAGCGAACGCCTGTGGTCCGATCCGGCGGGCACCGACGACCAGTTGGAGGCGCTGATCCGATGCGCCCGGGCGGCTTGCCCCGCGCTGGCAGGTGCTGCCGTGCTGGACCGCTGGGCGGGTCTGCGCCCGCGGTCGGCAAGCCGCGCGCCGATGCTGGGTCCGTGGCCGGGGAAAGAGGCGCAGTTCATTGCAAACGGCGGTTTCAAAATTGGTTTCGGCGTGGCCCCGAAGGTGGCAGAGGTTATGGCGGACCTTGTGCTGGACGGTGTGGACAGGGTTCCGGTCGCCTTCCGGGTCGAGGCAAGCCTCTAGCCGGCGATCCGGCGGATCATCAAGGTGGCAGAGCTAAATCCAAAGATGTGGCGCAGCGCACCGATGCGCTCTTGCCCGGCAACGGAAAACCCAAGGCGTTCGTACAGGGCCTTTGCCCGCCAGTTGGTGTCGATGACATCCAGACGGACCTCGGCATAGCCACGTGCGCGCGCCTCGGCACAGATGGCTTCGACAAGCTGGCTGCCGATGCCGCGCCCGCGGGCCTCGTGTGCCACGCAGACGCCGTCCATCAGGAAGCGCGCGCTATCCGGATCACGGCCCAGCAGCCGCAAAAGTGTCCCGCGCCACATCGCACCGGCCTGGCCATAGACGGCCCGCAGATCGTCCATTGTTCCGCCTGCGAATGATCCCTCGGCTGTCTTGAAACCGGCCAGGCCAACCAGGCGGCCATCCTCCAGCGCGGCAAAAGCGTGGTCCTCGCGGATCACACGCTCCAGATAGACCAGCGCCGCATCTTCCGGGCCAAGGACCCGGCCCAGCTTGCCCCCGAAGGCCTGCCAGTACAATTCGGCGGCGGCGCGCCTTTGGTCGCGGGTCAGGCCGTACCGGATTGCCAGTGTCATGGGCCAGCCCGCCGCAACAGCGCATCCTGCCCCGCGCCAAGTATCCAGCCTTCGTCGCCGCGACCCGGCCATTCGGGGACGTCGTTCAGCAAAAGGCCAAGGTCCCCATTGCGCGACAGCGCGAACAGCGCCTGCGCCAGCAGGCGCACCTGCAGATCATCCTTGATGCTGCCCGGCAGGGTCTGCGCGCGCACCTCGGCCTCCAGAAGCGAAGGGTAGACTTCGGCCAGGACCAGGGCGGCCCCGTCGATGCGGTCAAACGGCCAGACCCGTGCCCCGGCGCGCTGCGACAGACGATGGATGACCGGCAGCCCGGTCAGGCTTTGCCCGCCCGCCGATCCCGCCGTGTAAAGCTTCCATCCCGGCTGTGCGCGCGGCACCGCCAGTTCCACCCGCCGCCGCTCGGCCAGCCCAAGAGCATCATAGTCGGCCAGCTTGCGCTCGGGCAGGCAGGCCAGCGCCAGGCTGCGCGGCCTGCCCCAGAACGGCCCGGCACCGCCAAGGCTGCGGTTGGCGGCATCGGCCACATGGAAACGGTTGTTCCGGTTGTCAGGTCCGTCCTCGATCCGGTCCGCCAGCCAGCGCCAGACGGCGCGCGCGCCTGCCGTGCCGGTCAGGCGCGCGGCGAAACCTGCAGGATATCCGAAGGGAAAGTCAAACCCGGCCAGCACGCGCCGCCCGGCCGCCGCTTCGGCGTCCAAGAGCCCGGTCAGCATCGCCCCGGCTGCGGCCCGGGTACGAAAGTAGTGCGTGGTCACGTCGCCCGCGCGCGCCACGCCGATCCAGATGGCATCGGCAGAAGGGCGCGCGGGGGACGGTGCGCCGGAAGATGACCAGTCCACCACGATGACCGTGTCAAACAGGGTGGCGGGATCAGGCAGAAGGCCGGTTTCCCGCAACACGAAGTCAGCAATGCCGGGCGTGTCGTTCAGGTCCAGCACCGGCACCGGCTGGTCCGGCAAGGCGGTGTCGGTGGCGATGGCCCGCACCAGGGGGTCGCCCGGCTGGATCAGGGCCTGTCCGGTAGCCTCTCGGAACACCTCGACCTTCGGGTGGGCATCGCGCTTGTAGCCTTCGACCAGCACCAGGTCGACTGGGGCCAGACGCGCCAGAATGGCGGCCAGCTCCGGCTCGGGTCCGCGATGTTCGGTCAGGATCGCGTGTCGGTGGGCCGAGGCCAGCACCACCTCGCGCGCCCCTGCGGCGCGGTGGCGGAAGGTGTCCTTGCCAGGCTGATCCAGATCGACATCATGATGCACGTGCTTGACGGTCGAGACGGAAAAGCCGCGCCCGGTGATTTCGGCCACCAGCCGCTCCATCAGGCTGGTCTTGCCCGCGTTCTTCCAGCCGATGACGCCATAGACCTTCATCCTGCGCCACCGGCCAGAAGGGCTTCGGCGGCGGCAAGATCTTCCGCAGTGTTGATGTTCAGAAAGGCGCGGTCATCGCTGAACCGGGCCAGCGCCGCCTGATGATGCCGTGCGAAAACCATCACCTTTGCCTCGCCCCGGTCCAGCGCGGCCCGCAGGTCATGGCGCAGCGCCACCGGCCACAGGGCAAAGGTCGGATGCGTGCGGCCACCCGACTCGGCCACCGCTGCGCCGGAGGATGACCCTTCTGCCGCCAGTAGAAGCTGCGGCACCAGATCGCCGGGAAAGAACGGTGTATCGACCGCCACGCTGACCACCGCCGTCGCCCCCAGCGGCGCAGCCCAGTCAAGGGCTGCCAGCACGCCCGACAAGGGGCCCTGCGGCAGGGCATCCGGCAGCACCGGCAGACGACAGGCTGCAAACCTTGACGCATCGCCATTGGCGCTGATCGCAAGCTGCTCGACCTGCGGGTCCAGCCGGTCAATGACCCGCGCCAGCAGGGGTTGCGCCCCCAGCAGCAGCGCGGCTTTGTCGGTTCCGCCCATGCGGCGCCCGGTTCCGCCGGCAAGGATCACCCCGAAAATACGCATCACGCCCCCGATTGCATCCCCTGCGTGAATTGCCTAAGCGCTTCGCATGGCCCCGTCCAGCAGAAGCCCGGCAGAATCGTCTGCAGCCGCCCCGCCCCCTGCGGCGGCCCGGCGCGCGTTCCGGCGCGGTCTGATCAACGCCGCGCCGTTTTCGCTGGTGATCATCCCCTTTGCCCTGCTGTTTGGCGTGGTGGCAACCGAGGCCGGTTTGACCCTGTTCGAAACGATGAGCTTTTCGGTGCTGGTCATCGCCGGGGCCTCGCAGTTCACCGCGCTGCAGCTGATGGCAGATCAGGCGCCGGTTCTGATCGTGCTGGCGACCTCGCTGGCGGTCAATCTGAGGATGGCGATGTATTCGGTCGCCCTGACGCCGCATCTTGGGGCCGCGCCGCTGTGGCAGCGGGCGCTGATTTCTTACGTGCTGGTGGATCAGACCTTTGCCACGGCCATTGCCGAATACGACCGGCGTCCCGGCGCGCCCCTGGCCGAGAAGGTTGCCTATTTCGCCGGGGCGGTGGCGCCGATCTGCCCGCTTTGGTATGGGGCCACCTTTGCCGGCGCGGCGCTGGGCACGGCCATTCCGGCAGGGTTCGCGCTGGATTTCGCGGTGCCGATCACCTTTCTGGCAATGATCGCGCCGGCGCTGCGGACCCTGCCGCATTTGGCGGCGGCCTTCGTCTCTGTCGTCGGGGCGCTGGCGCTGGTCTGGGTGCCCTACAGCGGTGGCCTGCTGGTGGCGGCAGTGGCGGCCATGGCTACCGGGGCGCAGGTGGAGCTTTGGCTTGAAAGGCGCCGCGCATGACCCCGGACCGGATCGAACTGTGGACCGTCATTCTGGTGCTTGGCGCTGGCACCTTTCTGATCCGGTTTTCATTTCTGGGATTGGTGGGAAACCGGCCGCTGCCGGAATGGTTGCTGCGGCATCTGCGCTATACGGCGGTGGGCGTGATGCCGGGGCTGGTGGCACCATTGGTGCTTTGGCCGCCTGCAACCGGCGGCGTGCCCGACGCGGCGCGGCTGGTTGCGGCGGCAATCGCAGTTCTGGCGGGCGTGCTGACGCGCAGCGGCCTTTGGGCGGTGATTTGCGGTGCAGCGGCGCTGTATCTGACGCCGGTGTTGCTTGGCCTGCCGGGCTGATCAGCGGCTCATTGCGGGGCGATGCTGGCCTGCTTCAGCAGAACGCCATGATTGCTGTCGGCATCCGTATCGGTGATCGTCCGTTCGACCACGCCGGGGCGCTTGCCGAAGGATTTCATCAGTTTCGCCGGATACCAGGTAGAGGGCATATCTTCAAAGCCCGGCACGCCCCGCAAGATGCTGGAAACGCTGCGCGTACACATCGCCCTGGGAACCGCGCCATAGGACAGGGCCAGACGGATCGCCGCTTCGGCCTGGGCGGGCGTCACTATCACGGTCTGCTCGACGACGCGGAAAGTCTCGCGCGCATGGTAATCGATGTAGAACGCCACCAACTTGTCGTTCATTCCGAAATGCACATCGTTGCGTTCCGGCAGGTTGGGATGGTGCCAGGTGCCCGCCGGATCGAACATGATGCGTTGCGAGCCGTTGATCAGCAGGCCGGAATGCGCGCCATCGTTGCTGCGGTTGCTGAGAACCGTGAACAGCGTGATCGATGGGGGGCCGTCATGGACGTAGATCGCGCGCGACACTTCGGCATCGGTCGCCCATTTCGGCTCGGCGCCGCAGGCGGCAAGCGACAGAAGCAGGGCCAGACACAAAATGATACGGTGCACGACGGGACCGGTCAGGCGTTCACAAGAGCCAGAAAGATCAGGATGCCGATCGACAGACCGATTCCCCACATCAAGAAGCGGATGAAGCCGGCAAAGGTCTTTTCCTGTTCCCTGACCGACATGCTGCCGTGCTTGTGATCGGTGGTGTGGTCTTGCCCGGCCATCGCAGTCTCCGTTCGCGTGGATATGAGCGCCATGTAGCGGATATTGGCGGGCGTGTCACGGGGGGTCGATGGAAGCGTGGCCAACTCGCGTGCGGCTAAAGGCGCCCCACCCAATACCACACCCCATCCCTTCCTGTCCGCCTCACCTCGCCCCGTGCCAGCAGGTGGTTCAGATGTGCCACCGCCTCAACCAGGGCCAGCCCGTATTCGGCAGGCCCGATCTGCCGCCGGAACAGGGCGGGAAAACAGCCAACGGCGGTCTGCTCTTCCGTCAGATGTGCCCGCAGCCGGGCCAGCGCGCCATGATGATTGTCGATCATCTGCGTCAGGCGCAGCGGCAGGCCGGTGTAGGGCAGTTTATGGCCGGGAAGCACAAGCTGGTCGTCGCGGGCTTGGTCCTGGAACGCCTGGCAGGACGCAATCCATTCGCCCAGCGGATCGGCGGCGGGTTCGGTGGCATAGACCCCGATGTTGGGCGAGATCGACGGCAAAAGCTGATCCCCGCCCAGAACCAGCGGGTCGTCCAGGCTGAACAGCACCGCATGGTCCGGCGCATGGCCGTGACCGATCTGCACCTGCCAGCGGCGTGCGCCGATGGTCAGCACATCGCCCCCGGCAATCCGCGTGTAGCCCAGCGGCAGGGGTGCCACGCAATCGGCAAAGTTGAACGGACGCTCAAGCGACCGCGCCGCCAACAGATCGGCGTCCATCCCTGCCGCGCGCCAGAAGGCCAGCTGTTCGGGGCCGGGAAGGGGCCGTTCGTCCAGAACCAGCATGCGTGCCATCAGCCAGGCGGTGCGGGTTGTCAGCAGGTCTGCGCCCTGCGCCTGGAACCAGCCGGCAAGACCGATGTGGTCCGGGTGGTGGTGGGTGACGATCACGCGCGTGACCGGCCGCCCGGCCAGCGGGCCGTCCAGCAGCCCCTGCCAGATTGCGCGGCTGCGGCGGCTGTCCATGCCGGTGTCGATGATGGTCCAGCCGGTGCCATCGTCCAGCGCATAGACATTCACGTGATCCAGCGCCATTGGCAGCGGCAGGCGCAGCCACAGGATGCCGGGGGCGACCTCTATGGCCTCACCCTCGCGGGGGGGTGTTTCGAAGGCGGGGCGAAGGGTCAGGGCGGTATCGGTCACGCCGCAAGGTCGCCGGGCGACACGGCGAACAGCCCATCCGCCCCTTCCCGCGCCTGCGCCAGAAGGCCGATATACTCTGGCATCAGGCGGCGGATCGCCACCCGCGTCAGTGGCAGGCGGGCGGCGTCTGCCATCGCGGCACGCAGGTGCAGATGCCCGCCCAGAACCCGCGCGAAGGCGCGCAGATAGGGAACCGATCCGGCGAACCGGTCTTCCATATCTTGCGCCACCATCCATTCCGTGGTTTCGCGCAGGCTTTCCGCCGCCGTCCAGACATCGCCTGCCAGATCGGGCAGGGTCAGCCGGGCGGCCTCGGCCCCTGCCTGCACCTCGTCCAGCAGACGGAAGGCGGCTTCGCCCGCATCCATCATCTTGCGCCCCACAAGGTCCATCGCCTGAATGCCGTTGGTGCCTTCGTAGATCGTCGTCACCCGCACGTCGCGCAGGTATTGTGCCGCGCCGGTTTCCTCGATGAAACCCATGCCGCCATGCACCTGAATCCCCATCGATGCCATATCAACGCCGGTGTCGGTGCCGAAGGCTTTTGCAATCGGCGTCAGCAGGGCCGCCCGCGCCTGCCAGTCGGGGGCATCCGTGGCGCGGGCCATGTCAATGGCCACGGCACAGGACAGCGCAAGGGCACGGGCCGAAAACACCTCGGCCTTCATGGTGGCCAGCATCCGGCGCACATCGGCATGGTCGATGATCGTGCCCGTCCCCCCCTGCACCCGGCCCATGGCATAGTGGACCGCCGCCTGGGTGGCCGCATCGGCAATGCCGACGCCCTGCGCGCCGACAGCCAGGCGGGCGTTGTTCATCATCGTGAACATGGCCGCCATGCCCTTGTGGGGCGCGCCCACCATCCAGCCCACTGCGCCGCTGTACTGCATGACGGCGGTGGGAGAGCCGTGCAGGCCCAGCTTGTGTTCCAGGCTGACGACCTGCAGGGCATTGCGCTGCCCCGGGTTGCCGGCCGCGTCCGGCAGGAATTTCGGCACCAGGAACAGGCTGATGCCACGGGTGCCTTCGGGGGCGCCGGGCAGGCGGGCCAGAACCAGATGACAGGTGTTTGGCGTAAAGTCATTGTCGGCCCAGGTGATGTAGATCTTCTGCCCGGTGATGGCATAGGTGCCATCCGCCTGCGGCTCTGCCCGGGTGCGCAGCGCGCCCACATCGCTGCCGGCCTGCGGCTCGGTCAGGTTCATGGTGCCCAGCCATTCGCCCGAAATCAGGCGCGGCAGA
>Ga0114976_10002515_pt1 | contig 11497 bp, 9 predicted proteins | sample S_130805_EF_Meta_FD_87319 | JGI IMG/M metagenome (GOLD analysis project Ga0114976, IMG submission 87319) | Freshwater microbial communities from Lake Simoncouche, Canada to study carbon cycling - S_130805_EF_MetaG | ecosystem: Environmental > Aquatic > Freshwater > Lake | place: Lake...
ATATACCTGAATTTTCAAACGAGGTGATTGATAGATTATTGTTCAACGATTCTTCTAAACATTGTTATAACCCAACATTCGAGTGCTCATTTTTAGCAGAGAGATTAAATTCAATTCAACCGATATAAATAATTTTAATTTTATAGCATTCTATAAAATTACTGACGATTTTTTATACTTCTTCCCCTTGGAGTAAAATTTTTATTATTTTCAATTGATCTTAAGAGTCTCAATTGTTTTTTCGCATTACTTTTACTTGTACATTTAGAAAATACCTTTTTCGTTTTTTTATTTATAACACGGTAACAACTTTTTTTAGGAACTTTCCTACACGTATAAGGCATTTACTATATCATGATATTATTTTTTATTAGATCTTGTTTTTTTATTGCCTGATTTCATAATTCGAGACTGAATGAAATTCTTTATATCTGAATAATTATCTATAAAAAGATCTACTATTTCCTGATAGAATTTACGAAATTCTCTTTTTCTAATCCTCATTTGATCTATACTAAACCATTGAACCTCGATTTTTTCAAACAACTTTGAATCATTTAATATATTCTTATTCATGCGTTCCCATAAAAATTTATGATTCAAATTGTAATATTTAGGCAAGTTTTCATCGTATTCCATTCTGAAAATGTGTACATTATAATCATTGTGTAATATTTTATATGTTCCTCCATTTTGTTTTATGAGACGACGAATAGTATCACCATCTCCTAAAAACCCACTTAATTCTTCACCTCCCTCTCTTAACGCAGTTTCAAAGGGAGATTCTTTATTTTCACATCCACCGCCAAAATCTGAGAAACCCTTAGAACTATCCTCCATGGAATTCTCTTTTCCGAATAAAAAATATAATTTACCTTTAAAAATTGCTATTGGTAAAATGCTACCGGCTACCATAATTTATATATTACTATATTAAAAATATAATGTCAAAAAAAATTAATGACATTATAATCATAGGATCGGGATGGTATGGATGCCATATCGCATCTCTACTTCAGTATAAATATAATATCATCATGATCGAACAGCGTTGTGATATTTTTGATAACTCATCATATTACAATCAAAATAGATTGCATTTAGGCTATCACTATTCCAGAGACTATAATACAAGATCATTATGTAAAAACAATTACGAAAAATTCAAAAGTCGTTATAGTAATTGTATTGAAGACATTAGTAACAATTTTTATATGATTTCAAAACAGTCATTATTGGACTATCAGACTTATGAAAATATATTTAAATACGAAGGATTTTATTTTGAAGTTAAAAATAATGAATACTTTGAAAATATATATGATAAAATATTAATTACTGATGAAAAGGTAATAAACTCTGAAAAAGCAAAGAACCATTTTGTCAACCAATTAAAAAATGTGAAATTTTTTTTTGATACAACGGTTAGTGGATATAAAAAAATAGGAGACAAAATAATTGTTACCACTAATAAAGAAATGGAATTTAATTGTGACTTATTACTGGATTGCACTTATAATCAATTAGGATTATCCAAGTGTAATTATACATAAGAATTAACCATATCGATTTTATATGAAAAAATAAATAATAATTTATTTGATGCCATAACAATAATGGATGGTAAATTTTGGTCCCTATATCCTAGAGATGTTGAAAAAAAATTATATACCCTTACAGATGTAGAATTTACGCCGATTATTTCATCAGTTAACTATAGAGATATATTAAATTACGAGGTGAAAGATGGAGATATTGATACAATTCGATCAAATATGGAAAAGAAAGTAGAATTTTATTATCGTGATTTTTTGAAAGACTTTTCATACAAATCTTATTTTTTATCGAAAAAAACAAAATTAATATCTGGTTCCGATTCACGCGATATCACAATCGAAGAAATTGAAGATAACATCATCACAGTAAACTGTGGAAAAATTTACGGAATTTTTGATTTTGAAGAATACATTTTTAACTATTTAGACAATTTATAATATTAATTGGCTTTTCTAACACGCGAGCATTAAGTATAATGTAAAATATATTTATATTGGAGGTGATAATCAAATAACAATTAACGATCGAAATACTCAATATTATTTGTCAATGATATTTTTTATTTCGCAAATTATTATTATGTTTGTGGTAGAATGAATAATGTTATTGATAATAAAAGTATGAAAGATGATCTCGATGTAAGAGAATTTTTTATTCAATTCGATATCTAATTTGATAGACAAATTAAAAATTTGATACTGTTCAATATTATTTTATAGAAAATTATTTATCAACAACACAATAAGAACTATCCAAAAACACACATTCAAATATAAATTATATTAAATTTTAATTATTTTTAATATGTATATAATAAAATTAATGGAACATATAAAGTGTCCTATATTTAATTTTAGCGAAAAATATAGTTTTACATTTGAAGAGTCTAGTCTTTATAACGATGTTATAATTCATACTGGATCAAATAGACAAATTGAGTGGGAAAATTGCATAGCCGTCAAGTTTGTGGATAACATCCCAAGAGTAATTGTTGGAAGTAATCATTTCCTTACTTGGAAAACAGTTCCTGAGGATTATAACAATAAATTCAAGATATTTGATAATTTGGTGTATAATTATATTGATATTGTAAATAATAATAAACCCGTTCGTTATGATCTTGATGACAACTTAATATACGTATGGCTGTTAGACGCATTCTCATTTTCTAACAGTGGACATAATTTAAGCGAGTGTCTTGATAAAGCCAATTTTATTATTAAAAACGGATATAAAAATGTTTTAATTCCTACTGGATTTAGGGAACAAAATAATTTCAAATTTTTAGAGATTTTATTACCTGATGTTATATTTACGGAACTTGATTTTGATAGTATCTTTTTCATTAAAAATGTAGTAATAATACCAGATTGTCATTTTGATATTTTAAAACACCCGACTCTTATTGAAACATTAAAAAATAGGATTGCCGAAAAATATGGTCTTATATATTCAGATTGTAAATATAAAAAGGTGGTTCTTATGAAAACGCATCGAAATAAAAAAGTGTTCGATGTAGGAACACAATTAATTTGCGAAGATCTTTTATGTGAACTTGAGAAAGATGGCTATGTTAACATTATTCCTGAAGATACAGATCCATTCAAATTAGTTATCTATTTATTATTTGCAAAAACTATTGTTAATTCTTCTGGTTCTATCATGTATACTAATAAACAATTTTTTAATTTAAAAGCAAATTTAATATGGATTGGAAATATTAATAGTAAATATAATACCACAGATCATATAATTGAACCCCTATTAAAATGGATATTTACAGAATCATTAATTTTAAATAAAGACGAAATTCTTCCACAAATAAAAGAATTTGATAAAGAATTAAATGAAACCCAGATTCTTACAGAGACAAAAGAAGCTGATAAAGAATTAAATGAACCCCAGATTCTTACGGAGACAAAAGAAGCTGATAAAGAATTAAATGAACCCCAGATTCTTACAGAGACAAAAGAAGCTGATAAAGAATTAAATGAAACCCGGATTCTTACGGAGACAAAAGAAGGTGATAAAGAATTAAATGAAACCCAGATTCTTACGGAGACAAAAGAAGCTGATAAAGAATTAAATGAAACCCAGATTCTTACGGAGACAAAAGAAGGTGATAAAGAATTAAATGAAACCCAGATTCTTACGGAGACAAAAGAAGCTGATAAAGAATTAAATAAAACCCACATTCTTACAGAGACAAAAGAAGCTGATAAAGAATTAAATGAAACCCAGATTCTTACAGAGACAAAAGAAGGTGATAAAGAATTAAATGAAACCCAGATTCTTACAGAGACAAAAGAAGCTGATAAAGAATTAAATGAAACCCAGATTCTTCCACAAATAAAAGAAGCTGATAAAGAATTAAATAAAACCCAGATTCTTCCACAAATAAAAGAAGCTGATAAATAAACTTTTAATTGCCATAATAATTTATAAAGTTATGTAACGATAAAGACAATTCGTTAATCTCCATTGATTCATTTTCAGAGTTCAGAATCATTTCCAAGTTAATATTTTTATCATATTTCATGTTTACTAGAAAGGATTTAAATTCTTTGTTTGCAATAGTTGGTTCAGAAAATGATTTAATTTTTGGCTCTGCTATATCAATATTGTGAATTATATCTTGATAATCTAGCATCATTGAAAAATCATCGTTTTCCATGATTGCATTTCCAATATCAACCATCATTCTTATGTTTGAATGGCCTATCTTTCGTGTAATATCACCAACCTCTTTTATGTTATTCAAATAGTTGCATCCGTATTCTTTTGCGTTTGGCTCTAAACAAATTGTTATGTTTTTACTAGAACAATAGTGTCCCAATTCTCTGAAAAATTGAATAAACAATGATTCGGTTTCTTCGATAGACATACCTTCCGGAACCTTACGATTTCTTGGACAACCAAATACAAATACTTTTACTTCCTTTTCTGATGCTTTATCTACCACTTTCTTCAAATGATTCATAAGATCTTTCGATGTTTCGGTGAAAATGTTAAGGTCATTTAATCCAAATGTTATCGACTGGAATGAGTAAACCGTCAAACCATTGGTTTCAAATATAGAAAAGTCGATTTTATCAAGATTATCCCATGATCCTATAAGCATAGTAGGTGCCACTTGTACATTCTTAATTCCATATAACTTTAAAATAGAAGCAAATTGAAACTGAGAAATGTGTTTCACGCAAATATTCGATACACATAAATGATCTTTGTTTATTCTTTCATTTTTTACGAATGTCTTTATATTTGCTAGAACAGTTTCCTTATCGCGGATATAACCTGAAACATTGCTATCAAACAATTTATCGTATTTTGTTTTCGTATTATAAACCATCTTCTTTTCATTATTATTATAACTATCGACACTATAATTAAAAAGGTTCAAAATTTCCTTCGTTTCGAGAGGTTCTGTGAATAAATTACAAAGTTTTAGATTATTTTTAATGATGAGATCAATATCTGTTTTCAACCAATTCAAATCATACCATTGAAACATAGAATTCATAGGAATATTCTGTATTTGATTGTTCTTCAATAGATCATAAATTACATTCTTTTTTAGACCCTTCCCAAACAATGCTGGAATTCGAATAATATGATGATTATCAAACTGTTTTGATACAAATTGTTCAAATATAAACCTATGATTTCCATAGGGGTGGTTTATATACCAGTCAATATCATAATCCTCATCGCATTCTCTATCCACATCATTATACACGTCAATCGTACTGATTAATAATAACCTTTTTACAGTTACCGTTTTCAAGATCTCTTTGATTCTATCTAGAGTATCTTGATCTTCCTGTGGATATTTGTTTGCTAACCACTTTACAGCAGGAACCCCGCAAAAAAACATGGTATCAAATGATTTACCAGATGCCTCATGAAAATTTTTACTGTTATAGAAGTGATCAAATTTATAGAATTGTAGTAAGTTTGAACCTACAAATCCGGAATATCCAACTATAGCAGTTGACATTTACTAATATTAAACAAGTATGTTTATATATTTGTTTAATAAAAATAGTTTTAATACATGGTCAATCACCGATAAATATATAAATCGTAGACCCCGACGGGTAGGTTTATCTCTTCAAATGGTTTAAATGAAGGGGATTGATATTTTGTTATCGTTATGCAATATCACATTTACATTCAAATTGTATCTTGTTATTATTTTTTGAAACAAATTTAATGGTTCGGCTTCGTATGATCTAGATTTCAATATTGTAACGTTTGTATTATCTTTAAAATAACACATATTAACCATAGCGGATCCCCATGTCATAATTATATTATTTGCATTGGAAATGTAATTTATAAATTCGTCCAATAATATGTTTTCTGGATTTATTACTATGTAACCATTAGACTTCAAATATGTCTCTATTTCACATTGGTTATCAAGATTTCTTTGATTTGATATAGCGATTCCACGTGTTATAAAAATATTATTATTATTTGTATCATTATGATTCTTTGTCTTTTCATAGATTTTTGATAAAACCTTATCTCTAGAAAATCTCGGAAATGAATGAAATGCATATTGTGAAAAAAAATTTGGTAATAATCTTAATTTTTTGAATTTTATAATGTTCCAACCATAAACCGACGTATTAATTAGTTTTCCATCAAATAAATAATTTCCTAACAATTCATAATTTTTTGTTGAATTTATCACCTGATAATTAATAATTGGCGTTGCTTCTTTGTTTTCAGATAATAATAATTCATTGTTGAAGTCACATAGACTAAATACTTCATCTGAAAAATGACCATATGTGTCGAACCATTTTCCTACTGCGGAAACTTCATTATTTATAAGTATAGCGTTTTCAAAAAAAGAATCATTTATACAATTGACATAATCTAATATTCGTTTTATATAGTTTATAGTTTGTTCCTCTCCCATTGATGTAAAATATTCATACTGGTAATTGCTATGAACTAATAATTTTTTATCTTTATCCAAAAAAAATTCACTCCCAAACGTATGATTCATGTAATAAACATCTTCACCATCATATGTTTCAAAATAATTATACACTCCAAGTTTTTTTGAATTATGTCTCTGTGAGAAAATAGACATCTTTTCGTATTTTCTTTCCTTAAATAAAACGAGGTCTTCGTTGGATAATTTCAACGGATTTTCTTCCATTTTTATATTATAACATTAATTTTATATTATTTAAACTAGCAGGGATTAGACTCCGTTTTGTGGATTCTAGACCCTGTAAACCCCTCCTAATTTAAAACATAATTAGTTTAACGCCAAGTTGTTAAATGGGAATGCTTTTTTAATTTCATAAGACCAAATAAAAATTTCTTATAAACACTTTTTGGGATACCAGTTGGACATAGCTATTTTTCTTTTGTAATACATAAAACGATTATAGACGAATTTTTTTAATGGTAGACAGATCAGTCTCTTACTTATGTTCAAATTTTTCTAGATCTAAAACGGATTGTGCTTGAATAATATAATCTTGTTCCGGGATCGTGGAATAAAACTTTATTACCTTCTCATTTGCCTTGATCCGCTGATGTTGAAATGCGGATAAATAAAGACCATCCAAGCTCTGTACACGTGAAAGTGCGACATATGTCTGTCCATATTCAAATACATTCGACCCTACATCAATATCCGCCATTTTCAGAGTGGCACCCTGGATCTTATGAATTGTTAAAGCCCAAGCCAAACAAAGAGGGACTTGTCCTACTGCTACTACCGGGTAATCATCCGACTGTCTATAATGTGGTTGAATCGCCCTAGTTATACCATTTACAAACTTCACCACAGGGGTTTTCGCTTCTGGATGTGTTGATCCATTGATAAAATCCAAAACAATTCCCTGTGCTCCATTACAAATCCCCGCATCCATATCCAAATTCGTAGTACACATCACTACAGCCCCCTTTTTCAAAAGCAAGGTCTCATGAAAGCTCGAATTTGACATGAGATTCTGGAACTCATATTCGACTTCCTGTGCAGATAGCCTTGCTCCTTCGTCCAATTGTTGAATGGATAAAGGTTTTCCGGATTCCAAGAATGTCTTACATGCATATTTCTTATCCGCTCGAAAACTATACTCAGGGCCTTCCAGTTTATTATACTGTGATTGATTCATGAAATCAGTCTTTGCCCTTGTCGGGAAAAGCTTCGTCGGAATACAACCATTAAACTCTTCCTTTGTCCATGGACGCTTCACATGTGATTCCAAGATCTTCTTATTTTCTTCACTTAAAGTAGCGGTTCTTATCTGTAAGAGGATCTCCTTATATAAAGGATCGGTCTGTCTAAAAATCGTCTTTAATTCAATATGATTTTTCAAAGGGAAAACTGTATTCCATAACGGTGACTCAAAACAAAACATATCCGTATCTGGTTCCCCAGGTGTTCCAACAGGTGGAAGTTGATAGAAATCCCCCGTGAAAATTACCTGCATTCCACCAAATGGGAGATTCGATAAACGTGCCGTTCTCGCAATTAATTCCACGAGTTCAAATATCTTGAGTGACATCATACTGACCTCATCTACAATGAGCACCTTCGTCTTCCGCCAAGTTGATCTGGCCTTCTTATTTTTCAAAGCCGCAGCAACAATCCTATCACGATCTCCCTTTGCCAACTTTATACCTGTCCAAGAGTGCAGAGTCCTCGCATTATTATTCAACAAAATCGCAGCACAGCCGGTTAGAGCACAGACTTGGTAAGCCTGTCCTATACTCTCACAGTGTTTAACTAACGTATCAATAAGCTTCGTTTTTCCAGTACCCCCCGGACCAGTAATAAATAGGTTTTCTCCTTGCTTGAATTTTTCAAAAGCATACTTCTGTTCCGATGATAAATCCATTTGGTTTGATACTATAAAATATCAAATCAAATATTTAAGTCAATTTTATTCACTATTATCCACCCGTAACCTAGCATAATTATATGACTTTTTATCAATATATACTTTGATAAAAATTGTAGGAAATCAGATTACCCAAACTGTGGGAGGGGGTTATAGGGGCTGGAATGAGCTTCGCTGATTCTGAAGACCCCGCTCCCCCCTAATTTTATTCATGTTGTATCTCTAGACAGAATGAAAAATCCTGACCATTTAGGTCTATAGGTGATCCTATTTCATTTACTAAACGAACATTCAATCTATACAAGTCCACTTTACCACTATATACTCTCGTATCGGTCGCCAACCGACCATTCCCAAAGTTAACCGGCATAATCGTTCCAAATGGGAAATTGTTACGATCCATTGTGAATCTACCTAAAATATTTTTATTATTTGATGTATTATCAAACTGTGTCGAAAAAGAAAGTGGATTTGAGTTACTAAATTCATCCAAGTCTAAATATATATATCTTGGACCATTCAAGTCTAAAAATCCAGGGCTCTGTATATTTTTTGTAGTATTAATTAGATAACTTGCATAGGGATATCCAAGAATACCACCCAATCGAAACCGAAGATTTGTCGTGGTTTGTGAGCCATACATATCCACATCGAAGTTTATTAATATTGGTGTTACCGATGTATTCGTGAAAACCGAAAAATTATTTGATAAAGAATATGTTAATCCCGTGCCTATAAGTAAATTATTTATTGCAGCAATTAATGCCGCCTGTGTATATTGTGTATCTGGTAGTATAATTATTTTTTGAACAGATCCGATTGTTACCTGAAAAGCATTATTACCTAAAGCTGCGGATATATTATAAAACGACATGGGTAGTTCACATGTTAATATAGATATAGACTTGACCTCATTGATACGATATGGAAGATCGAATGAATAATTTGAAATTCTATTATAACTTATATCATCATACTCTTTTGTACTACAGTTTGTGTTATATAATGTATGTTTATTATTGATCGAAGGGGTTAACTTAATACAATTTGGTGCATTTGATGATGATACTGATGGTGTGGGAACAACCGGTGTCGGTGTATTTGTTCTAAATCGAGTATCGATGGTTAGGTATCTGGTTTTGGTTGGTTTTGTTACACCGGTCATAACCATATGTCCCGAATATTGATTCACCTTTGGCTCCATAAACATATCTTTATTATCAAAATATTTACTCATTTGTATATTATTCCTATAAAAAATCATTAAAGCTTAACAATTAAATTATTTTATTGAAGGATGGGATCTTAAGGGAAACCTTGGTTTCCCTTAATAAAATTGATCATTATAAATCAAGATATAAATGATTCAAATCATGGATAAACAAAACCACTGCAATAACTGTAACCGGCAGTTCCGATTCAAAGATCTATATGATCAACATACTATAACATGTGATTTCCTATTCAAATCGCGTAAGGAAAAAGATAGAGAAACTGATGCATTTGAGCGTCTTCCCACACCACAAGAACAGTTCAAGTTAATACAAAACCTTTATCTACATATTTCAAGGCTTCAAAAAGAAGTGGATTCTATGCGTGGTCAAGTCATTGTTCGTAAGCGGAAAGAGATTATCGATTTCCTACAGAGTAAATCGAATCCAGTTCCGTCTTATACATTCTTGGAATGGAGTAAAACTATTTTAGTATCCAAAGAAATGTTAGAGACAGTATTTTCCAAGACTTTGAATGATGGAATTAAGACCTGTATTTCTAGGTTTGTTTTAATTGAATCTCCACCCATTCGTGTATTTACTCAGAAAAAAGGAACCATTTATGTCTATGAACGGTTAAATAATGAAGGTGAAACCGATAAATCTTGTTGGCGTGTCTTATCCATCGATGAATTCGATCGATGGATCGATCGAATAATGCATAAATTTCTTCAGGTTTTCGTCACATGGCAACTTGAGAATATGAAACACCTGAATTCGAATGAGGAACAAAAGGATAAGAACTTGGAATATATGCAGAAGATCAATGGTAATGGACAGACCGATGATCGACGTAAGAATGAACTAAGAAAGTGGTTCTATGAAACATTCAAAAAGGAGAATTCTATAAGTTAGGGGACCTTGGTTCTCCCTTTATAAAATTGATATTTTTATTTTTCTATATATAAATATCAATGCATACTAGAGTATAATGTCGAGACCCGTACCCGATTATTTGGCAAAACTTAATCCACATCCTCGTGATCAATTTATCGAATTTGATGAAGGTCCACATATCTATACCGTTCATGGACAACAGGGATATACATCTGTTACAACATGGAATCACCATCACTTCCCCGGATTTGACGCAGAGTCGATCGTCAATAACATGTTACGGGGTAAAAAGATGAAAGATCCCTCCTATAAATATTATGGAATGACCAAAGAACAAATTTTAGCGGATTGGGATAAGAACCGTGATCAAGCTTCCGGAGCTGGAACCGGTATGCATTATGATATTGAATGCTTTTATAATAAGGTTCCGGTTAATAATGACAGTATCGAATACCAATGGTTTCAGAGATTTGTCAAAGACTTTCCGGAGTTAAAGCCATATCGAACAGAATGGATGATTTATTATGAAGAACTCAAGTTATCTGGATCTGTAGATATGATTTTCGAGAATCCAGACGGAACACTACAGATTTACGACTGGAAACGCTGTAAGGAAATTGTCTATGAAAACGGATTTGGAAAATATGCTCTAACGCCCTGTATTTCACATTTACCAGATACAAATTTCTGGCACTATTCACTACAGTTGAATACATATAAAACTATTTTGGAAGAGAAATACGGGAAGAAAATCACTGGACTCTATCTGGTTTGTTTACATCCTGATAACCCATATAAGACATATGATCGTATTGAAGTCCCATTCTTGGAAAAAGAAATGAGATATCTGTTTGATGAGCGAAAAAAAGAAATAAATCTCACTGGTTCAAAATAGTCAAATATAAAAACATTATAATTTAACTACTATGAATTTTTTTCCAAATAATCCTAAAG
>Ga0114976_10002517_pt1 | contig 11485 bp, 22 predicted proteins | sample S_130805_EF_Meta_FD_87319 | JGI IMG/M metagenome (GOLD analysis project Ga0114976, IMG submission 87319) | Freshwater microbial communities from Lake Simoncouche, Canada to study carbon cycling - S_130805_EF_MetaG | ecosystem: Environmental > Aquatic > Freshwater > Lake | place: Lake...
ATATATCGCTCTCCCTATACGCCATTTCCTAGCGCCTTAGACTCTTTATTGCACATGCACTGGATACTTGATATCCGTTAAGGCCTGGAAGCACGTATACGCACTGTATGCCCCATGTTATTTTTAGACGATTTTTAGGGGACTTTTAGATGAATTTGGTTTGATTTTTGGACGGAATTCCTTATTATAAACAGAAACGGGTGACGCTATTTTTAGACGATTTCTAGAAGAATCCTCTCCTCCCTACGCCAGATACGTTGTGCTGTATGTGATCTTGCGGCTTATGCGAGACCTTCATGACCTGCACTACGTGGCACGTATGACGCGATCCTGGTGAAATCGCTAGCTATAGCGAGTCCTATTTTTAGTTGATTTTTAGTCCGATCCTGCTATTTTTAGACGATTTTTAGAAGAATCCTCCGCTCCCCGGCTATTTTTAGTTGATTTTTAGGCGAATTGACCTTTAGACGGCTTTCAGGTTTTAGACGAAATCTGCACTATATGCACGTACGCTTTGATGACCTAGCTATAGCGACACGTACGAAGTGCGCGTAAAGGTTGGATATATGCGTATTATTTCTTATTATATAGATGTAGGAAGGTTGATCCAACCAAATGCCGCGAGTAAGGCGACCAAAGGATCTGGCGGTGGGTTAATGATATATGGATCGATTCATCATGAGACTCTTGGATCGATTCAAATGCCGACGGGGTCCGACCACAACAAGCTTCAACAAGCTACGATGGTCGGCGGATCGGCAAGTTAGGTAGGGTATCGGGTTTCTCTCTCTTTCCGGGTGCCCAACAGCGTTGTTAGGATCTCTCACCTAGCAGCGCTGTTTTTTGCTGTAAAAAAAAGTTAAAAAAAGTTTGCATTTTGCTTGACACGCGTGCTTTTTATTATTATATTTAAGTATAATTTAAAAATAGAGATATGCAAGAAAGTTTTAATGTCACATTGCTTACAGATGTAGAGCTTAAGCAAGTAGCTGCACGTGTAGCAGCACAACAAGTAGCATTGCGCAAAGCAAGTCCGCGTATGCAATTGCTTAATATGCATTATGCACCCGTAGGGTATTTCGGGTTAACAGCTCCCGTAGACACAGGGAATTGGGATGCAGTTACTAATTTTAAAAAGTTAGTAGACAAGCTCCGTAACAAGCTTGTTAGGGATGCAAAAAAAGTTTAAACAAAGTTAGGGAGATGCTTGACACGCATCTCTTTTTTACTTATCTTTAAGTATATTAAAAAATAAGAGATATGAAAAAAGAACCAAAAGTAGAGTACGGGATCCAAATTGTTAAACCTTGGAGCCGCGAAATGTATGACCACAATGATGCAGTGGCTGAGATAGTAAAGAATGCAATTTATAGTCTGTGGATGGATGCATTGGATGCTGCAGAAGCTGAGTTGGATGAAGAAGATGGCGAATTGTCTGAATTGGATTGGGAATATGCATCCGACGAAATGATTGCCATTCAGAAAGCCGTTACTATTTGCGGATATGGATTTGGTTACACAATTGAAAGAGTATGTGACATATTCGAAGATGAATTGGAAGCCGCTCCTTATTACCGTTTAAAGGAAATGGTGGAGGATTTAGCTATAAAATTGGAAAAAGGGTTTGTTGGCTTTAATTAGCCAGCAACCTTAAGTTAAGGGAAGTTAAAAAAATAAACCGAGGCGAGTCTGCCATAATAGAAATGGTCGGTTATAATTCCCTTAACTTTGTTTAAAAAAAGTTACCAAAAGATTAGGATCCTAACATTATAAACCTTATCTTTATTTTATTAATTTAAAAAGAGAGAATATGTCTAGAAATCACCAAACCGAAAAAAAGAAATGTCAGTGCTACAATTGCGGCAAGACAAGTACAAGAACTTATAATTTCACATTGCAAAAGTGGGCCACTAAGTTTAAATGCAAATGTGGATCCGAAAGCTTCAGATGGTATAATTGGTAACGAAGTTCGAAAAAAGTTGTCAAAATGCTTGACACGCACGGGCATTTTGCTTATCTTTAATATAAATTAAAAGAGATAGATATGACAAAGGAACAAAGAAAGTTTTGGTTAAGTAGATGATGCATCAATTGGATCGTTAATTGGAATGCAGGTTTGGATTGTTTTGGTAACACCGTAAAATAAAAGAGATATGAAAAAGTTTAAATTTGAAGAACGCATTCCAGCAACAATAGTGCAATACTATGAGGTAGAAGCGGAAACAGAGGAAGAAGCATTGGCAATGGCGCAAAGTGGAATCGGATTCCAGGAAGCTTCCACAATTACGGATACTGATGGTGAATATGACGGAGACATTGAGTTATATGATACCGAAGAGATCGATCCGGATCTGTAAAAAAAGTTAACAAAATGCTTGACACGCATTGAAATTTTTATTATTTTTAAGTATAATTTAAAAAGAGAGATTATGGTATCAATGGAAGCATTTGACAGAATGTTGGGTTTAACTCCCACTGCGGAGCAGAAAAAATTGGAACAAGCAATTAAGGCAATTGCTGAGGATCTTATTAATGTAGAAGGCTTTGAGCCGGAAGACGTTGTTGATTTTATAGAACGAATAGCTTATTTCACAGTAAGTGACGTTGTTGAAGGCGAAATGTAATAACAAATTAAAAAGAAGTAGCATGGAACAGATACCAACAGCAGAAGCATTTTTAAAAACAAAGAATCATGTTGAGTCTTATCAATATTTTTTTATTTCAGAATTAATGATTGAATTTGCTAAAATGCATGTAGAAGCAGCATTGAAAGCTGCTTATGATAATATAGAATATACAGAAGTAGATTCTTCTGTACCTTATGTAGTTGAAGAATCAATCCTAAACAGTTATCCATTAGAAAATATAAAATAGGATGAAAGCAATATTGATATTTTTTGCAGTGTTTTTATTAATAAACTTGATATCCATTTACATTATGGGTGGATTTTACAATCAGACAATAAGCTCAAAAGTAATTACCGAATTTTGGGCATTGTTTTCAGGAACATTTTGTGCAGTAGTCTATCATCATGAAAATAAATAAAGTTTGAAAAAAGTTTGAAAAAAGTTGCAAAAAGATTAGGATCCGAACATTATTAACCTTATCTTTATATTAATAAGAAAAAAGGAATAGTCCCAAACCAAATTTGTAAATTGAGAGAGTTATGAAAAAAGTAAATTTAGCAGAGCAGTTGAATGCATTTGCATCAGGCAAAATTATTGACAGCACCGGAGACCGAAATGATTGTTATAACTTTTATGATTGGTTCTGCAAAGATGCATCATTAGAGCGCAAAGCAAATGCATTGTTCCCTAAGGTAAAAAAGTTCATTGCCGCAAAGCCGGAGATTGACATCCTAGAGACATATGTGTTCTTTAAGAATAATTGTCCGATAAATGGACCATTGTATGATGATTTCCGTATATGTGATGAGAACGGAGTTTTATTCACAGTAATCCCTAAGTGTGGTCATTCCGGCAAAGCTGAAATATGGGGATACAATGATTCTGGCAAATTTGAATGCTTAAAACAAGCAGAAACATTTTCGAAACTTTTCTCCTAAAAGATTAGGAACCGAAGTGAAAAATGCTTATCTTTATATAAGCAATAAGGGAAATGGTTCCCGACATAAAAAATAAGAGATATGGCAAAAGGAAAAAGAAATTCAGGATTCGAAAGACAAGGAGCGGTAATGGCACAAATGTCTAAAGACGCAAGAACCGGAGGTAATACCACAACCGTAGCACAAGCGATTGAGTTGGGTAAAAGAAAGGCAGAGTATGTCGCAAAGCAAACCGCTCCGGTAAGAGTAAGTTTTAAATTCTTAGCAACCGGCAAGTAGTCGGTTGCAATATAGTCAGGTGGCGAAATGGTAGACGCAAGTGAGAATAGTAATTGCGCTGATGTAGCGGCAGATGCAGTAAGTTATTATTCATACAGGTTCGAATCCTGTCCTGACTACAAAATTCGTAAACGTATCCAAGCGCCCAGTAGGGGATACCGAATTAAAATAAATTGTATAAGAAGCGAAAAATAGTCAACTCGAGATAAGGCTAAAGTATCGTATGAAAAAATATGCGAAAGCAAAATAACGAAGGGCAGCGGTACCATTCAAACACCTCTACGCGGTGGTACTAGAAACTCGGTAACGGGGCTAAGTTTGAAAAACACAGTCAGGTAAAGATGGCATTGGTATGAGCAGTCTAGAATGTATCACCAATTACAGGTTCGAATCCTGTCCTGACTACAAAAAGGTTTCAATGTAAATTTAAAAAAGAGTTATATGTCAAAAAGAAAATTCATCACAACCGGCGCAGTAGTAGCCACAGCAGAGTCCACAACGAGATACATGCAAGAAGTGCGCAAGGCAGGCACATTGACTCGAGAACAAGAGATCGTATTAGGAGAACGCGCACAGCAAGGAGACCGACGTGCAATCAATGAGTTGGTGGAAAGCAATTTGCGATTCGTTATCCAAGTAGCACGACAGTATCAGGGAATGGGTTTGGAATTGGAGGATCTCATTGGGTTTGGTAATGTAGGTTTGTTTGAAGCCGCTGAACGTTACGATCCAACCAAAGGCGTTAAGTTTATTACCTTTGCGGTATGGTATATCCGTGCCGAGTTGCAAAAGGCATTGAATGATATGTCTCGCACAGTAAGGATCCCAAGCCACCGTACGGCTACTGAGGAGTATAGCACCAAAAGCATATCTACTCCGGTAGGTGACGACGAGAACAAAGAAACCTATGCGGATCGTTACTTGGCTGCGGATAGCACCGTATCACGCCGTGACGTGCAAGATATGCAATTCGATTTGCAACGTGCTATGAGTATGCTTAAACCAAAGCAACGCGAGGCATTGGAAAGATTCTACGGGATCGGACGAGAGTATGCACAATGCATGGATCAAATTGCTGAGGAGATGAATGTGACGAATGAACGTGCAAGACAATTAGTTCGCCAGGCAGAGACGGCATTGGCAAGTTTACCGGGTATTGAGTTATTGGCTCAGTACCTGTAACTTTTTTCAAACAAAGTTGCCAAAACGGTTGACACGCATGGTTATTTTGCTTATCTTTATATTATAAAATTAAGAGATATGAAAGAGATTAAAAAAATCCAGATGATTGTATGCCAAGCAACTTTGGCGATTGACGCAATAATTTATGTTGAATTGTTTAATTAAAAAAAAGAGAGATGACACGAAATCAAATTATCAAAGCAGCAAGTAGCCTTAACGCATCAGACTTCATGAAGTTGATGGACAGCAAACGAGTAGCTACCGAGATCCTAGACCAGGACAACATTATGGATGCTAATGACGGATACTTTAATGTATGCGTGGATGGATTAGGATCCGGAGAAGCATTATTGTTTGTTGATGGGGAGTTTTGCGGCCTGTAAAAAAAGTTAAAAAAAGTTTGAAAAAAGCTTGACACGCATCATTTAATTCATTAAATTTATATTATAATTAAAAAATAAGAGAGATGACAGAAATAGAAGAAATAATTAAGATTATTGAAAAGAATCAAAATTTAAGCTCTGATGACTTAATTTGGCTATCTGAGGTACGAAAGTATAATTTACCAACCTCTACTGTTTTAGTATTGATAGAGAAGGTAAGAAAAAATAATTAAAAAAGTTGTCAAAACGGTTGACACGCATTGATTAATTCATTAAATTTATATTATAATTAAAAAATAAGAGAGATGAGAAAAGAAGAATTAGTAGCACAGTTAGAAGCAGCAAAGGCGTTGACTTCAGTAGTATCAATTGACAATGTGATTGCACTTATCCAAGGCTTGGATCCTGAGGTAGTGACAAAGACAGAGTTGCGCATGACGCAAAAGATGTTTGACTCAATCGGTGATGTGATTGAAACTGCATTGCGTGATATATCTTGTAATGGTTATGGTGACTTAGTCGACTTCGATTCGGCTGAGTTTGAATTGGATTACAATAACCAAATTAGGCTGACGGATGTTGATGTGGATACAGACAACATCTTCCATACCATCCAAAGTGCCCTAGACAGAAACTTTGAAATCGTTGAGGACGAAGATGACGGCGATGAACAATATGAGGCAACATTAACAGAGTAAACATATCTCTCAACATAGTCCCGGGCCAGCAGCGATGTTGGCCCATGCGGACATAAAAAGAGAGCATGACACGAACCAGATCAGAGATTCAAGATGCAACCGCATTACTACATGCAATGCATGTATTCCTTGTAGCAAACAACATGAAGCACCTATTCGGTGATGCAATCAATACCATTGCCGCAGCGATCAACGAGATCCACGAAGAAAAACAACCTACACAAGGCATTGGGTTAGATAATCTGCAAAGAAGATTCCAGTAAAAAAAGTTCAAACAAAGTTTCAAAAAAGCTTGACACGCACGGATAATATCCTTATCTTTATATTATAAATTTAAAAGAGAGATATATGAAAACAACATTGACAGCATTAGCATTAGGGATTGGATTGGTACTAGTAGCATTTGGTAATGACTTAGGTCTATTAGGGTTGCTGCCAGCAGGGATCCTAGTTTTAACCGAAAGAAAAAAAGTTTAAAAAAAGTTGCCAAAGGGCTTGACACGCACGGATAATTTCATTAAATTTATATTATAATTAAAAAATAAGAGATATGTTAAATGTATTTGAACCGGTAAGAGTAAAAGGAAAATTGATGGCGAAGAACATCAAAACAGGAGAGTTTGCAACAAAGGAACTAATCCGTCACGTTCAGCTATTGAACGCAGAGAAGAACCGCGAAGTGCTAATGGTTAATGGCAGCGGCCGAGTAACGCGAGTAGCAGCGGACCAAGCAGGTGTAGCAATAGCTCCGGCAGCTCCAAGCAAAATGTCTTTCCTTTCCGTATTGGATAGCAGAGATCCACAAGTAATGTTTGGTAACTTGGAGCGCCTTACTAAGATGGTAGGACGTGGGATCCAACCCTCTTTGGTTATCACGGGTATGGCAGGTGTAGGTAAGACGCACTTGGTTAAGGAGACACTTAAGGCGATGGGATTGCGAGAGTCTTACGAGTTTGAGCACTTCAAAGGCAAAGCTACCGCAGCCGGCTTGTTTATTACCTTGTACCAAAACTCCGACAAGATAGTAGTGTTGGATGACTGTGACTCTGTATTCAAAGACGACGACGCGGTTAACATCCTCAAAGCGGCTTTGGATAGCTATGACACTCGCAAGATATCTTATATCTCTACCAAGCCCCTTAAAGATGAGTTTGGCGAACCGATCCCAGCACACTTTGAGTTTACCGGCAAAATAATCTTTGTCAGCAACATCAGTCAATCCAAATTGGATGCGGCAATCCGAAGCCGTAGCTTTGTAGCAGACATAACAATGAACACCACGCAAATGTTTCAACGCATGGAGCAATTGCTTGAGGCAATGGAGCCAACCATTCCGGTAGCGGCTAAGCGTCAAGCATTGGATGTAATGAAAAGCTTGGATGCTAAGTTTGGAGGAGTTGACATCAACCTTAGAAGCTTCATCAAAGCGGCAAGAATATGTGCAATGGGCTTTGACAATGTAGAGGAGATGGTAGCAGAACAAATCATCGCCGCAGAATAAGTAAACATATCTCTCAAATAAGGATCCGGCATCAGCGATGGTGTCGGTTTTCTACTGTAAAAAAAGTTAAAAAAAGTTGCAAAAAGATTAGGTTTGTATTGATATTATTCTTATCTTTATGTATAGCAATTAGGGAAAGGCCCTAAGCTTAATTTAAAATAAGAGAGATGAAAGGATTAGAGTTATTAGTAATAGGCCAAGTGTTTGAAGTTAAGACAGCATATGCATCTTACCCAAACTTAAAGTTTATGGGATTCATTAATGAGAATGACGATGTTACATTAGCATCATTTAGTTCCACAGAGTTATTCCAACCTTCCCGATTCTTTGACATTAGTGTTATAAGCAACCAAGTAATTATTAACCAATAAATAAACAAGAGAGAATATGATGTCAGCAATTAAAAGTTTTATAGCATTTTATATATTCAGAATGTTTCGAAATATTCCTAAGGAAGGAGTAGAGTTATTAATAACATATAGATTACCTCAAGAAAAAGGATTCGCAAAGTGGATGCTTACTCAAGTAATCAAAGCTAATACAAAGTAATAATTAATATAACAAGAGAGATATGACAAAAGCAGCAATGATCCTAGGGATCCAAAAACAAGAAGCGCGGTTATGGTTAGCATTAAAAGAAGCAACTCGCGAATTCGGCGCAGACCACGAATTCACTCGTAGTTGCCGCGCATCTTATTCAGCAGTATATGAGTTGATGCACGCGTTGAAAATTGGTATGGACAACACGCTTCCGGACAATGTAACGGCAGACGAAGTACTTCAGCAAACCAATCAAGAAGCATAGTACGTAATATACACAAAGGGCTTGACACGCGCCGATTAATTCATTATATTTATATAAATTAAAAAGAGAGAATATGAAAGCAGAAGACGTAAAAGAATTTGTAGCAGCAGAGTTGAAAAGCCTAGACAGAGGCTTCGTAGCAACACCAGAGAGCCTAGAGGCATTGCAAGCATTTGCCCGAGCCAACCAAGGCAGCATGGACATCATCCTAATGCAAATGGCTATCCAGTATGGTGCGAAGATAGCATATGAAAACCTATTAGAGAATATGCCCGAGTAGGATCTTATATATAAGGGTAGTGATGGGGGGTGTAAATGCCCCCCTATTTTCATGGGTGACCCCCCTTGCTTTGACCCCTATTAGCCCCCCCAAAACCAGGGGGTGGGGGAGGGTTTCGTTAAGGGGGTGTAGACCCCCTGGTCTGGATGGAGTGGTTATATATGTTTTCCTTGCACGGGGAGATTTTTTTGGGACAACCTTGCTTCTATATTGTATATGGCTGAGCCATACCCACCCCTAGCCATCCTAGTAACCCCTGTCACCCTAGAAGTCTTAGACGTTGCATTACTGGCATATACTGCGACGTCCAATATTTATATTAAAGGAATCCATGATACGCCTACGAGACATAATAACAGAAATCACTTTGGGGAGCGTAACGCCCTACGCGACCCAATTCACATGGCATTCTGTTTCAGACCATAGTGAAGTGTGGGAAGCTGAATTTCAAGCCGAATCTACACGCGTTGTAATGACTATGCTCCATGGGGGCGAAGGCGATTGGTATTTTGCATTTCTTTTACCTACGCAAGACGCAACACTTGGTTCAGGACGAACGACGTCGCACGCGAAAAGTGCTGGTACGGCAGGAGCATCTTATATTCGCATCATACGTACGGTGGGTGAAGCCGTATTAGATTTTTGTGCTACACATGCACCTGAAGCGGTTTCGTTGTCGGGAGCTGATAGCGATGACGATAAAGCTTCGCAAAAAACGAGAATATATGCGGCAATGCTTCGAGACGCGGCACCACGCTTAGCACAAGCAGGTTATCGCGTAATGCATCGAGGATATCCAAAACAAGATGCGTTGTGGATAGTACGAACTAGCTCCGCGGATTCAACGGGTATCGAGTAATTCCCGTGCACGGCTAGAAGTGACTTGTGCGATGCTGGAAACGAACCCGTGCGATGCTGGAAGATAACTTGTGCGCTCTTGGAAGGGCGCACTATATACTAAGCCGTACTAACGTACTAAAAAATTTTTTCTTTTTATTTGTCTTATATTTATATTAAAATTGAAAGATATACCAATGTCAAAACTTAAATTGAAATCACTTTTAGAGGGATATGCGTGGGAACGTAACGCAGATGGGTCTTTGCCTACCCTTACGGATGCGATAGCTACACACGCAGCCAATGTAGCAGAACAAGCAGAATTAAATATGCCAGGAATGTCTGATGATGAGACTGAAGTAGATGAAACGGCTAAACCGGATTATATCGACTTAGATGGCGATGGCAATGAAACGGAAACTATGAAAAAAGCTGCACATGACAAAGAAATGCAGGCTGAAGGCGAACATGCTTATAAAAATTCTACAAACAACGAATTAGCATCGCACATAGGACAATTGAAATCTGCAATGAAAGATGGCAAGTTAAGTGCAAAAGAAATTAAACTTCTTCAACAAGATTTAGAAGAGATGCAAGCCGAATTAAAAAGCAGAAAACAAAATGAAGGCTTAACTCAACGTGATTTGAATTTGATTGCTAAATTCAAAAAGAACTTGAACGAGTCGGCTCGAAGATATTAAAGATAGCCTGCTACCTTAGGCGATACGTTTAGAGGCAAGCGTATAGAGTGCTAACGTCGCTGTTAGCACTTTTTTACTGTTTATGCAAACTTTTTCGGCAAAATGCTTGACACGTGCGGTTTTTTTCATTATCTTTATTTTATTAATTTAAAAAATAAGAGTTATGAACAAAGAACAAAGTCTTTTATTAACAATCAGGTATCATTTATCTGCACTTGGTTATTCCGAACAAGAAATTGACCAACAAGAAATTGCAATATTGCATTTTGCAAAATTGTTGTTTAAAAGTATTCCAGAACGCCAACCCGATCCAGTTGTTGTTGCGCCTGTACAAAATGACAAGTACGAATACTACATGCACATTAACGATCCAAATTTTAGTGAATGGGAACATGATGCTTTGATGAGCACATTTGACGGAGAATGGGACATGGCTGTTGAATCTCGAGATTTGGATACGTGCAATAAAATAATTCAGGAAGTTGCAACGTTTTGCAAGACACATCGAGTGCCAAGTGGAGTATTTGATTTCTTGCAAGATATACCGCCCATGTTAGTTACGCTTAATTGGAAAGAAATACAAAATTATTGTCCTTACATCGTAGATGCATATTGTGATGAAGATGAATCAGAGTATGTAGATGGCATAACCGGACGAGGACGATAAAATCAAATTAAGCCCTTCATTTCGAGGGGCTTTTTTACTGTCCTATATTTATATTAAATTAATTAGTTACGTTGCATTAAACGGTTACATGTTATAAACGAAAGAACAAGTAATGGCAGCTGTAAAAAAACAAACAAATGTAAAATTGCATATTGCAAGACCAAAAGTTAAACGTCCTGGAATTCATGCCAAGACAAAACGAAGCGGTAGCAAAAATGCAACTAACTACAAAAAAGCGTACGTAGGTCAAGGAAAATGATACGATTAAAAGATTTATTGTCAGAACAAACCGAACCGAAAAAACTTCGAGTACTTTTTGTTGGCGATTCTCAAACCGCAGCTAAATACAGCTATGCGTATAACATATTACGTAGTGGAGATGTAACCGGCGCAATTGCTGCAAAAAATGGAGCATCTACTGCATGGATATTAGATAAAGTTAAAGCTAATGCCGATAAGAAATATGATGTTATAACAATCATGGGCGGAGGAAATGACGATGGAGCGAAATCTGCAGACATGGCAATTAAAAATCTTTCTGACGCATATACCATAGCAAAACAAAGTGGAGCACGTGTAGTTGCTG
>Ga0114976_10002518_pt1 | contig 11485 bp, 8 predicted proteins | sample S_130805_EF_Meta_FD_87319 | JGI IMG/M metagenome (GOLD analysis project Ga0114976, IMG submission 87319) | Freshwater microbial communities from Lake Simoncouche, Canada to study carbon cycling - S_130805_EF_MetaG | ecosystem: Environmental > Aquatic > Freshwater > Lake | place: Lake...
GCGATTGAATGGTATGAAAAAGGGATGGCAGCTTGTAAATTAGCCAAGGATGACCATGCTTACAGAGAATTACTAGCAGCTTACGAAGATCTTGTTTATTAGATTCATCTTTTTTATTGCAATTCCATCAACGTAATTTTTTAGTTTTATAAACCTAGCCTTTGACTCAATTTTTGGTCAATGAATTGAAAAAAATGTTCAGGCTTATAAGTGCGCCATGCGCTAATCTCCATTAGCTCGATGTAGCGGTTTAATTTTCTCAATAAAAAATCATGTTGGGCTGTTGGATGGAAATTAACCAAAACGGCCCATCCATCTTCGTCGGATAATTCATCATACAACTCTTCGTAATAATCTTTATCCCCACTATGAAAATTGAATACATTTTCGGCAATCAAAATAAATTTAATGATGCCCTCTGCCATTAATTTATCAAGGACTTCTCGTTTCAATTCCATGATATCATTTTCAATCGTATCATTCCATTCCCCTATGAGTTCAATAATGGCAAATTTTGCATCATAGTCGGTGTACAAGATTTTTAAGTACAAAGTTTTGCTACCAAATTCATCCCATTGGGGATGGATATAATAATTGTACACAGTTTGTGAAAATTCAAATTCACTATAGGTCCTGCCAAAAAAAATAGACCTTGGATCTGCTTCTGCAGTGTATAAATGTCGCCAATGATAATAGGGTTCTATATCGTGCATGATGACCTAGTGTTTGCTATGGTATTCAATCAGGCCATCCATTGGGGATTTCACAATTTTGCCTAATTCAATTTCATAACCTTCGGCTAATTGTTTTAAGACATCCTTAAATCCATAAGCAACGCTACCCACAAAATGAATAGGATGCAACCAAGATTCATTTAATTTATTCAAATGGGTAAAAAAGAAATCGTTAAGCCCATCTTCAATTATATTTTCAATCATATAATGACCTCTATTTTCGACCAAGAAATCGGTGAAGCTGGCGATATAACTATTTGGCGTAGGTTCTTTATAGACTTTGTTTAAAATAGCAGCGCGATCAAAATTGTATTTCTTTTCAAACATATTCATCAATTCTTCGTCAAATGTCTTGTATAAAAAATACTGCAATACTTTTTTGCCTAGATACGCACCACTTCCTTCATCCCCCAATACATATCCTAAACCTGGACTGTTTTTTGTTATTTTTTTACCGTTGTAAAATCCCGCATTGGAGCCAGTGCCTAAAATACAAACCACTCCTTTTTTATTTTGACATGCAGCTCTTGCTATGGCCATTAAATCGGTTTGAATATCTAATGCTGCGTTCTTAAAAACGCTTTTTAAGGCTTTTTTTAAAATAACTACATTATCTGGATTGCTAAGGCCTGTCCCATAAAAATAGACTGCATCTACCTTATTTAAATCTACCTTTTTCTGGAATGACTTTTCTATCAATTGCATTATGTCTTGAAGACTTAAAAAATAGGGGCTAATGCCAGTTGTTTTAATGGTTTGACGCTTGCCGTTTTGCACTAAAGTCCATTGGCATTTTGTGGCACCGCTATCTGCTATTAAATAAGTCTTTTTCATGGTGGTTGAACTAGGGCATGAAATTAGCCATTTCATTTTGAATTGATGTAAATTTGCCAAGAATTCATACAACATGCAACAAAATCAACCTCGTTCTACCCAAACAAGTTGGGTCACCCCAATTGCCTATGCAGTCATTCTTTTATTGGGTATTGGTATAGGGATTTTTTTAAAAGGAAGTTTCTCCATTGGCTTTCCTTCACTTGATTCAAATTCAGCGATGGACGAGATCATTGAATTGGTAAAATCAAAATATGTGGATGAAGTAAATGTGGATAGCACTCAAACCAAACTAGCCGATTTTTATTTGGGACAATTAGATCCCCATTCTGTCTATATCCCACCAGCAGATTTGGTAGAGGCCAATGAGCAATTACAACCTAATTTTAAAGGGATAGGTATAGAGTTTCAACAATTCAGAGACAGCGTTTTTGTAGCTTATGTCATGCCAGGTGGTCCGGCCGAAAAAGTTGGATTAAAGACAGGTGATATTTTATTGACGGTGGATGATACGGTTCAATTATCCGGCAATAAATTAGATGGAGAAGCCATTAAGCGAAAAATAAAAGGCCCAGCAGAAGAAAATTTAAAATTAAGCGTGCTGCGTAATCAACAAAAAATGACTTTTAATTTAAATAGAGCATCTGTTCCAGTTTCTCCAATTGATGCTGCCTATATGTTGAGCGATACCATTGGATATATTAAAATTGACAAATTTGCAGATAGAACCTATGAGGCTTTTATGCAAGCATTGGAGCCTTTATTAAAAAAAGGAATGAAATCTCTGGTGATTGATTTAAGAGGTAATGGAGGCGGATTGTTATCAGAAGCGGTTGGGATTGCAGATGAATTATTAGCAGGTAATAAATTAATTGTTTATACAGAAGGGCTACATGCCCCAAGAGTCAATTATTATAGTAAAAGAGAAGGTTTATTTGAAACAGGTGGATTGACGATTTTAATGGATGAAACATCAGCTTCTGCAAGTGAAGTGTTAGCAGGGGCTTTGCAAGATTGGGACAGAGCGAAAGTGGTAGGAAGAAGGTCTTATGGTAAAGGATTGGTACAACAACAATTTAGGTTATCCAATGGAGGTGCATTAAGATTGACTACTGCAAAATACTTTACACCATTGGGGCGTAATATCCAACGTCCATATCAAAATGGAAAGACGGCTTATGAGCATGATTTTATTGAAAGAATGACAGCATCTAGTAATGGAAATTTAGATACAGCATCTATTGGCAAAGCTTATAAAACACCAAAAGGCAATACCGTATATGGTGGTGGAGGTATTATTCCCAATCAATGGTTACCGACCAATGCATTGTATGCAGACTCGAACTATGCCAATTTATATCTTCAAGGCTCCATAAATGAATTTGTGTTACAATATTATCTTTCAGCACAAAAGTTGATGAATCAATATCCATCTGTTCAAGCATTTGTTGCGGATTATGCCAAGCAAGACCTCACAAAATCATTGGATCAATATTTACGAAAGACAAAGCAAAAAGGATTGCCTGCAACGATGTTGCAAAATCCACTTCTACAACAACAATTGGTGGCTTATTTAGCACGTTGTAAATGGTATAAGCAGGGTTATTATGAAGCTATTAATTTAATGGATAGCAATTTTAAGTCTGTAGCAAAAAATTAAGTTATTTTTTTAATCTTCTAAGGTAAAAAAGGAAGAAATTTTTCTGTTTGAATGATTGTTAAAACTGGTGCAGTATCATTTAAATGTTGACCATTTAATGCAGTTTCATATTTCTTTAAATAATTTACTGTCATTTGCGTACTTGTGAAATTGTCCATCACATATTGATGACAGATTTTTGTATCAAATTGACCTGCATGTTGAATGCCCTCTACAAGTGTACTCAATGAATTACTTGTGATGCCTACACTTGGGTGAATGATTTCTGTCAAGGAGCCATAAGGCGAACCAAAGACGGGACATCCAAAATAGAGGCTCTCCACAATGGATAATCCAAAAGGCTCATTCCATAGGACTGGAAAAATCAAACCTTTGGAACCTTTGAGTAGGTTATTTTTTTCTGCACCGCCAACCATCCCATCAAAATGTATGTGAGGATCAAAGGTCAGTCGAATGCCCTGGTTGAAGTTGAATCTTTTGCCGCCCAATATCCTTAATTTGATTTTTGCATCTTGTGCGATCTTAATAGCGCCTCTTACATTTTTTACCCTCCATGCTGCGTCACCTAAGAAATGAAAATAATTTCTTTTTTGATCTAATCCTGGATCTCCATAATCATCCGGATCAATGCCATTATGTACATAAGAGACACTACCGTATCTGCTTGCATGATTTTTTGACACAAAGACCGTGTTGATATCCATTGGATTTTGGTCATTGGTATTGCCATGTAAGGTGAAAATATAAGGGATCTTAGGGGTCTCATTGACCTTGCAGTTTAAATGCACCAGATCCACCCCAGCGGGTATTTGTTGATTAAATGGAATGTCATGATTTAATACATGCACACTCGTTGCAAAATCGCAATAGGAACCTGGACCAACCAAGTAGGAGACTTTGTGCCCCATATGCACCAATTGCTTTCCAAGCCACCAAATAACCCTTTCGGTCCCCCCATATTGCTTTACTGGAATGCTGGTATTGTTAACGATAAGGATATGCATGCCCAAATTTACGATAAAAATTGAAGGGAAAAGGGAGTGAATGCACGCTAGTCATTTTTTTTATGATTGCTTTTGAAAAAGTCTTAACTTCAAAATCTTAATAAAAATTTGATTGCATGAAAAGACTTTTAACCATCTCGGCCCTTTTTTGTACTTTATTCGTACAAGCACAAATTAAAGCGACATCCGCTCAAGAAAGATTAAAAACAATTGACCAAAGAAAGCAATTGTTGAGTAGATCTACTTTAAATGAAACTAGTTTCAGAAATATTGGGCCCTCTATTATGAGTGGTCGTGTGGTGGACATTGAGGTGAATCCTCAAGACCCTACTGAATTTTATGTAGCATATGCTTCGGGTGGTTTATGGCATACAAAAAACAATGGACAAAGCTTTGTATCCATTTTTGATTCAGTAGATGTGTTAACGATTGGAGATATTGCTGTAAACTGGCAGAACAGACATATTTGGGTAGGTACAGGCGAAGTCAATAGTAGTCGTTCTACTTATGCAGGTTTAGGCGTGTATCGTTCATCCAATAATGGAAAGTCTTGGGAATACCTTGGATTGCCAGAGAGTCACCATATTGGCAAGATTCAATTATCTGCAAAAGATCCAAACACTGCTTGGGTGGCTGTACTAGGTCATTTATATTCAGAGAGCAAAGAAAGAGGAATCTATAAAACAACTGATGCTGGTAAAACTTGGAACCAAACTTTAGCATTGGATGCCAATACGGGTGCAGTTGATTTAGATATGGATCCAAGTAACGAACAAGTTTTGTATGCTGCAATGTGGTATAGAACAAGAACAGCTTCCAATTTTGAAGAAGCAGGAAAAACTTCAGGTATTTATAAGAGTACAGATGGTGGTGACAAATGGACTTTAATGTCTACGCCAACAAGCGGGTTTCCTTCTGGGGATGGAGTTGGTAGAATTGGTTTAGCAGTGTATCCAAAAAATCCTTCTATTGTGTATGCAATCGTGGATAATAATTTTCAACAACCGGATACTGCGATGCAAAAAGCAGCAGACACCACAAGATATGTATTAAGAGATTTTAAAGCATTGACTTTAGATCAGTTCCTTGCTTTAGATGATAAAAAATTAAATGCTTTTTTAAAGTCACCAAGAAATGGCATCCCTACAAAATACAATGCAGAAAATCTTAAGCAAGATGTAAAGTCTGGTAAATTAGCACCTAATTGTATTTGGGATTATTTATATGATGCGAATACTGCTTTATTTGAAACACCAATTTATGGTGCGCAAGTATATCGTTCAGACAATGCGGGTTTGAGCTGGGTTAAAACACATGTTAAGCCAATAGAATTGTATAGTACTTATGGCTATTATTTTGGTAAAGTATTTGTGAGCCCAAGCAATCCAGATAAAATTGCCATTACAGGTGTAAGCGTTTTATTAAGTACGGATGGTGGAAAAACATTTAGTTCAATTGGCAAGGAGAATGTGCACGCGGATCATCACTTTGTATGGATGAATGGACAAAATGATAGCCATATGATTATCGGTAATGATGGTGGATGTAATATTACCTATGACAATGGAGCACATTGGTTTAAAGCCAATACACCAGCAGTTGGACAGTTTTACAATATCGCAATCGATATGGCGAAGCCGTATAATGTGTATGGTGGATTACAAGACAATGGTACTTGGTTTGGATCAAGTGCAACAAAGGAAAACTATGATTGGTATGATGGTGGACACAATCCATATACGATGTTAGGTGGGGGAGATGGTATGCAAGTGCAAGTAGATTGGAGAGATAACAAAACTGTTTATAGTGGTTCTCAATTTGGAGCTTATAGCAGACAAAATTTAGTGTCTAAGGAACGTAAAAGTGTGCGTCCAACACGCGATTTAGGTGAGCCTGCAGTGAGATACAATTGGCAGTCACCCATTTTATTGAGTCGTCACAATCAAGATGTGTTTTATTTTGGTTCTAACAAATTCCACCGCTCTATGAGTAAGGGAGATAGTTTAGTGACATTAAGCAATGATTTAACCACCAATCCTATTCAAGGAGATGTGCCTTTTGGAACAACCACTACAATTAGCGAAAGTCCAATTCGTTTTGGATTGATCTATGTAGGAACGGATGATGGTAATGTGCAAGTATCCAAAGATGGTGGCAATAGTTTTACTATGATTAGCCAAAAATTACCTAAGGGTTTATATATAAGTAGGGTAATTGCGAGTAAGTACAATGTTGCAAGAGTATATGTAACATTGAATGGATATCGTAACGATCACTTTAATGCGTATGTATATCAAAGTGATGATTATGGAACTACTTGGAAGCAAATCATGAAAGACTTACCATCAGAACCAGTGAACGTCATTAAGGAAGATGCTGTTTCGGATCAAGTATTGTATGTAGGCACTGATGGTGGATTGTATGTGAGTTTGGATGGCGGTAATAGTTCTATGGCATGGACGAAAGGCTTGCCAGCAAGTGTTCCTGTGCATGATTTAGAGATTCATCCAAGAGACCATGAAATTGTTTTAGGTACGCATGGCCGTAGTTTGTATGTAGGTAAATTAGATGCTTTAAGAAAGCAATTGAAATAAATTTAACTGATCTACTAAAAAGGGCTAACTAATTTTAATTAGTTAGCCCTTTTTAATGTAGAACTATACGTTTAGTCTTATAATTATTTTTTCTTTCTTTTTTAATTTATACTTTTAAATATGCTTGTTCTTTTTGAACCAGTAAATCAAATACTTTTTGTAAAATAGGGGAGTCGTTTGGAATCGTAGTTGTATCAATTTGACTAATTGGAATGATACGTTTTGTAGAACTGGCAATGAATGCACCTTTAGCGGTCTTAATTTCATCAAGGGCTATTGGTCTTTCTTCGACTGTGATGCCATTTGCAGTGGCTTCTTCTAAAATATTTTTTCTAGTGATCCCTTTTAAGATTTGGTCTTTAGCAGTTACAATATGTCCTTTCTCTGAAATCAAGAAAAAATTGGATCTAGGACATTCTCTGATCATCCCCTCATGCGTGTATAAAATATCTTGACCCCCAAATGCTTTCAATTGAGGTTGTAAGTATATCGCCATTAAGTAATCCGTTGTTTTAACCTGTGGCAATTGGCGTTGAAACGGATGACTCATCAATGCAAAAGGACTCACCGAAAATTGATTGGAAGGAATTGGTAAGGGTTGTTGAATAATCGTCAACCTAGGTTGCTCTAAAGTATAGCCATCCGAACTATCTCCTCCAGATACAATCAATTTCAGTCCAGAATAGGGCATATCATTTTTTGCCACTAATTCCATCACGATTTTCAAAATCGCCTCCTTGGACTGAGGCACATCCATATGCATCAATGCTGCCGACTGGTACAAACGGTCTAAATGGTCTTGAACAAACAAAGGCTTGTTGTCCACTACCCTTAGGTAGTCGAAAATGCCATAACCTCTTTGAATCAATAAGTCGTTCAATGACATGCCGGTTTGGCTAAAAGGACTTATTTGTTCGTTGTAATAGCAGCTAATGTTTTCCAAAATGGTTGATTTAGAGTCTAAAATTACTTAAAAATTGCAGAATGGGGTTTAATTCAAGGAATTAGGTTGACAAAGTTTAAATTATTTTAATATTATAAAAATATGTTACTTTTATTTACCCCAAGAGTATATAAATTATTTTTTAAATATGTTTTTTCAATGTTTCAGAAATTTTTAATTAGTATACTTTTTGCTATCATCTTTAATGATGTACATGCTCAAAAGTGGATTGTAAAGGATAGTATTTTAGTTTTTCCTCAGGGGTTTTCGTCATGGTTACAAAGAAATAATGGTGGGGTTGATCCAGCAAACCCAGGTCCTGGAAATCAACAGGGTCCTCTTGGTAATATTGGGACGAATCAAGGAGTAGATTTTTTTGATTTTAATAAAGATGGTTTACCAGATTTAACCTTCCAATTATTTCCAAGTAATAATATTACAAGAGAATATGTTAAAGGAATATTTATTCAAAATTCTGAAGGTAAATTTATCTTAGATACAAATTATGTTATAAAGGCAAAAGGTGATATGTGGCTTGGTAGTTTTGGAGATTTTAATGGAGATGGGCTAACAGACTATCATTACATTATACAAAATTATCATGGTGCGGACAGTAATAGAAAATATAGTCCAGAAATGATCAATGATCATTGGCCAGAGAAGGTTTTTATGAATAATGGAAAAACCTTTGATACTTTAACCTTAGATGTCAATAATTTATTTGTAGAATCAACCTATACGGCAGATATTGATCAAGATGGAGCTGATGAAATTATTGCTACCGGAAGATATCCAGCTGTAATGAATGTTTATAAGTACGATAAGTCAAAAAAGCAATTTTACAAAATGCTACCTGATTTATCAAAAACATGGACTACAAGATTTGATCCAAATATAAGCAGATATCCTCTTTTTAATGTGGCTAATTCAAATAATCAAAATGAATTTGTAACAATTTTATCTGATAATTCTAATTCAAAAGAAATCGGACAACCAGACTGGCAGCCCTATAATTTTAAAACTTTTACTTATGCAAAGTATGATTTTAAAACAAATAAAATTCAAACATTTAGCTTGAATAGAGACTCTATTTTAATTCCTGTAAAATATTCAAAACAAGATGCGGATGATTACTATAGGTTTTGTATCCATGAAAAAATAACTGCTTATAAAATGGATATTGATAAAAATGGTGAAGAAGAAATTGTGGTTGGTGGATTTTATATGAATAATTATTATGTAAAAAATGTACAGAGATATGCATATGGCTGGAAGGTTTTAAGCTTAAATGGCAATGACCTTACCACGAAATTTTTCAAAGACAGTGGAATTGATAGGGGTACAGAGTTACTCCCTCTAGGATTAGATATTGATGAAACAGCTGATGGTATGGAAATGATACCAGGTACTTGGGGCTTAGGATTACAAAATTACATAGATGGAAGTCCTAGCTTAGGATATTACTATAAAATCGTTAATGGTAAATTTGAAAAAACTGTAATCAGTGATCTAAAATTAGAATCGGGAAAGAAATTAGATAGCAGCTATTTTAAAGGAATGCAACTTAATAAATATCCTAATTTTAAAAAAAATAAAAATGCACTCTTAATGTATGATTTTAATAATATAAAGAGAGCTTCTATTTTGTTTCAAGTGAGTTGTTCAGAAGTAACTAAGCCAATTTTTGAAAAAAATAAGTATAGCATATGTGGCATTGATAGTAGTATTGTTAAGCTCACTAACTATACAAAATCAGATAGTACAATTTGGTATGTGAATAATAAACCAAAAGCTATCAATACGGATCAATTAGTCTTTAAGTCTAATGATACATTTTATGTTACCAGAATTGATACAAATGGTTGCACTAAAACTTCTGATGTTATCGTAATATTAAAGTTCTCTAACCCAGTTACGCCTATACTTTCTCGAGACACTTCTAATAGTTTAATTTCAAATGCATTAATTGGCAATACTTGGTTTAAAGACGGCATATTAATTTCAGATACTACTCAAAAATTAAAACCTTCTAGTCCAGGTTCTTACTCGGTTAAAACAACTCAAAATGGATGCATTAGTGCAATGAGTAGTCCTTATTATTATCTAGTTACAGATATTGTACAATTTAATAATGGGGAGTTTATAAAATTAATTCCAAATCCTTTCATTAATTTTGTGAATATTGACTTTGTTGTCAAAGGGCATCAAAGATTGAATATCGAAGTGTTCTCTTTTACAACAGGGGCAAAACTGGCAACAAGAATTGGTATTACAGCAGGATCAAGATTAACATTCAATGAATTAAATCCAGGCGTTTACTTTGTAAGAGTAGCTTCTCCTGACTTAAAAATAGTTCATCAGTTTAAAATGGTTAAATTATAATTTATGAAAAGTAAAAAAATCGTCTTTAATAAACTAAGCATCCTAGCATTTGCTTCCTGTCTTTTTTTATTTGCTGGTTGTAGTAAAGGAGGAGATAGTCCTACACCAACCCCTCCAACGCCACCACCGGTAGTTGTTGCAGAGTCTGATATTGTGTTTAAAGTTGATGTAGCTGGTGCAGAAGTGAATTATACCACTGTTTATTCAGTGGTTGGAACTACGTTGCTGATAAATACAAATATTACCTCTACATTACCAAAAGATGGTGTGACAATTGATGTGACTGTAAAAAAGAAATTGGATAATTCGGTTGTATTCAGTTCAAACATCTCTTCTTCTGCAGCTAGCAATCCAGTTACGATTACTGGATTAACATCTGGTGTTTTATGTGCTGCAACAATCACTGTTACCTCAAAGTCAAAAGCGTCCAATACAGCTTTTAAGACATTTGAATTAGCCTCAAAGTAGCCCCCCTTTTTTATTCCCTTTTAAGACCGTCCCTTTACTTATTATTGGGACGGTTTTTTTTGTACGATTGTCTTATCTTTAGGCTTAAGAATACGAACTTATGAGTCAGGTAGCAAAAAATACATGGGGTGCTGGCTTTTGTACCTTTTTATATTTAATTGTCCATTTTATCCCTGATTTTGGAGGGGCGGATGTGATGGGATCCCAGTGGTTGTATGTTAGTTTGGTTGACTTTACCATACTCTCTTATATTTTATTCAATCAACAACAGTATAAAACTGCCATAGAGGCAATCTTAAAGTTAAAATTCACGATTGTATATAGCTTCTTAGTTATTTGGGCATTGCTTTCCATTGCCTATTCTATTAATGCCATTGAAAGTTTGGTTTGTTTGGCTAGGCTATTAAGTACTTACTTAATTTTTATCAACTTATCCATCCTATTTTATAAAAAAGAACTGACAACCCTTTTTAATGTAGTTGCTATTTTAGTAGGGGTGGTACTATTTTTTGATGCACTCTATGTGATCACAGGGTTCTCTAAGAATATGATGGATATGAATTTGGATCAGAATATTCTTAGCTTAACTGGCAAGAATGGGAATAAGAACGTGATGGCAGCTAGCTTATTAATTAAATTTCCTTTCTTACTTTTTGTGATTGTACATAATCAATTAATTGGGAAAATAGCGGGATTCATTGTTTTATTTTTAGGGATGATGGCCTTATTTATTTTAAACACAAGGTCAACCTATGTGGGTTTAGGCGTTTTGTTTGTAATTTTTAGCTTATCCATTATTATATTGAAAAAGAAAGAAGGTTTTAAAACAATTGGAATTAACCTTGCTTATTTTATCCTTCCTTTAC
>Ga0114976_10002519_pt1 | contig 11484 bp, 18 predicted proteins | sample S_130805_EF_Meta_FD_87319 | JGI IMG/M metagenome (GOLD analysis project Ga0114976, IMG submission 87319) | Freshwater microbial communities from Lake Simoncouche, Canada to study carbon cycling - S_130805_EF_MetaG | ecosystem: Environmental > Aquatic > Freshwater > Lake | place: Lake...
GTCCAATACAACAAGCAAAACAATCGTTCTATGGCCGAATATACTTTTAAGGTTACTGTCGTTTTGGGGCGTGTTTCTGAGCGTACAGCTCAGCAGGCGATGGATGTCCTGATTGCTCCTGGTAGCGGTTCTATCAAGTATGCGATTGAATCAGATCGCAGCCTTGGCGGTTATGCTTTCGATGTGTTTGTTGCTGAAACAAGTGCAATCGGGGCAGTTAGTATAAATGCATTAGACTATTACAGTGCCGAGTTTTCGGTTCAAGTATTCGCAAGTTAAGGATAAATAATGGCAATTTTTGTCGCAACAGACTTCAGCGTTAGCATTAATGGTTCTACTGCTTTGGCTTCATACCTGACTCAGGTTGAACTAAAGACTTCTGCTAACGACATCACTACTACTGCTTTTGGTAGCACTTGGGTTACTCGTGTTGCTGGTTTGAAGGAAGGTTCTTTGACCTTGAACTTCAATCAGGATTATGCAACTACTACTGTTGATGCAACTCTTTGGCCGCTTCTTGGAACTAACGCGACTGTCGTTATCAAGCCAACAAGCACTGCAACTGGTGCAAGCAATCCCGCTTATACGGCAATCTGCGTTGTTACCGACCTAACCCCCGTGAGCGGCCAGATAGGCGATTTAGCCACCTTTAGTGTTACTTGGCCTACAACTGGAACTGTCTCTCGCGCAACTGCCTAATCTTTCGGCTAGAGTAATTGTATGAATCAGATAACTCTTACAATTACTTTCGTTGACGGCACTTCTTTAGAAGTCAATACTTCGGCTGGCGATGTAGTCAAATGGGAATCCTATTTTGACTTAGGCATTGACAAGCTTGAAAAGATTACTCACCTTCTTTACCTGGCATGGTTGGCCGTTAAGCGACTAAAGAAAACTGGCGAAGAGTTTGATGGCTGGGTTGACTTGGTTGCTACTGTGGTGGTTGCTGACCCAAAAGCCTAAAGCCTTTAGGTGTTGACTCTTTCCATTGGATGATTGCCAATCTTGCTGTTGCAACAGGTATCGCCCCTAGTGTTCTAATGGAAGAGAGTGATCGCATGCTAAACACAATGTTGTTTGCGGTTAGATATCAAAGGGGTGAAAATGGCTGAGTCTAGTGTTGTTTATGATGTCAAAGGTTTGCTGCGCGATTTAGAAGCGTTAAAGCCTGGTTTAAAGAAAGAACTTATGCGTGATGCTAAGGGTGTTGCGAAACCTATTGTTTCAATTTTAAAGTCGCAGATTCCTAAGACTGCCCCGCTTTCGGGTATGAGTAGAACTCCTGTGAGCAGGCGACCTAGTGCAAGTCATCCAAATGGGGGAACAAACAGTAACCCTAATGGTAGAACAGCGTGGGGTGCAGGTAAGCCTGCTAATAGTGTGACCATCAAGTTCCGTTCAGGTCGTTCTCGTATTTCTGCTGTTACTCCGCTTGTTTCTATTTGGGTGAACTCTCCTATGACTGCTATTGCAGATGTTGCTGGTAAAGGTAACATGCGTAAAGCTCGTAAAGTTACTAGCGAATATTCTTACAAGGATGGCACTAGAGAGCATAGGGTTACTTCTCAGGGGCGTTGGATGATTAGGCGTTTGAAGGAACGCAATCTAAATAACTTTATTTACCCGAATGTTGAGGACAGGCTTGAGGATACTCAGAGTGAGATAAAATTAGTTATTGACCGCTATGCCGCTAAGGTGAACAGGAAACTTAACTAATGTCCGTTATCGTAAAACTATTATCTAAGTTTGATGATTCGGGCATTAAGAAGGCTAAAAGCGGTTTCGGTGGTTTAAAGAAGGCTGTCGGTGCTATTGGTATTGGTATCGGTATCAGCCAGATAACTAATTTGTTGCTGGAGAGCGCTAAGGCTGCTTCTGCTGACCAGAAGTCAACTCAGTTGCTAAACACTCAACTAGTCAAAAACGCTAATGCGACTAAAGGGCAAATAAAAGGCTCAGATAAGTTCATTGAAAAACTTTCCTTGCAAACAGGAATTATGGATGATGACTTGCGCCCTTCTATGGGTAAGTTGGTTCGTGTTACTAAGGATGTTGATAAGGCTCAAGAGTTGTTGGCTTTGTCTCTTGATGCTGCGACTGTTTCGGGTAAGCCTTTAGATTCTGTTGCTACTGCGATGGCTAAGGCTTTTGCAGGCAATACAACATCTCTAATCAGGATGTTCCCTGAGCTAAAGAAGTCTAAAGATTTGTTTGGCGATTTAGCTAAGACTGTTGGCGGGGCAGCAATTCAGCAAGCAGATCCTTTCAGCAAGTTCAACAACAGTATGGACATCTTGAAGGAAAAACTAGGCAATTTAGTTTTACCTTTGATTGAAGATTTTGTTAGTAATATTTCTCAACCTGGTGGGGCTATTGAACAAATTGGAAAGTTTTTTGAACAAGCTTCAAATCCTAAAACTGATTTAGGTAAGGCCTTTAAGTCTCTAAAAGAGAGCATCAAACTGACTTTTGATAATTTAGGTGCTTTATTTGCTTTGATGGATACTAGCGGTAAAAATAGTGCTACTAATGGTTTCGCTAATGCTTTGCAAGGTATTTCAGATACTATCGGCACTATCACTGATGGTTTGACTGTTACTGTTGCAACTTTCCAGAAACTTGGATCTGGTGATTACAATGGTGCATTAGCTTTGCTTACATCAGATATTGGCTTGGGTGCTGAATCTGTTAGGCGTGGAATTGGCGTGCAGGATACATTGAAAGCAATAAATGCTGAAACTATGGCTAAGGGTTTTGGAACTTTTTATGCTGATGATAGTTCTGGTGCAAATAATGTAATTATTGGGGGTAAGCCTACGGGCAAACTTGGCACAGGTATTTTTGCTAATGGTAAAAATAATTTACCTATCACAACAAATAACAACATTACGATTCAGGTTCAGTCTGCCGACCCTAAAGCGGTTGTTGATGCTGTCGTTAAATATGGCAAAGCTAATGGCGGGTTACCTTTTGCAGGCTTTACTAGCAAGGGTAGATAATGCCTGTCCCTACATATTTGATTTATCTTAGTTTTGGTGCTGGTGCGCAAGTTGATGTTACTGCCTATGCAACTAATGTAACTATTGATCGTGGTAGCCCGCGTATTTTAGATGATACTCAGGTTGGTCAGGCAACAGTTAGTTTTATCAATAACGATAGAACTTTTGACCCTTTCAATACAAGCTCTGTTCTTTATGATGCGACTAATGGTTATACGAGAGTGCAACCTAACGCTAAAGTGCAGATTTCTGCTGGCGGTGTCGTTATCTTCACGGGTTGGGTTCAAAACTGGGATTTCACTAATGACGAGAAGGGTTTGGATGCTCGTGCAAGCCTGATGGCTACTGATGGTTTAGGTGTGCTTGCTAAAGCTAACTTCAACCCGACTCTGATTACTGCTGCTAATACTGCGTCTTTTGCGCGTGGCCGTGTCGCTGCTGCAACAGCAACATGGGGTTCAACAGCAATTTCGCTTAGCACTTACTCAGGTAAAACGCCTTTAGTTGCAGATACTTTTTCTGCTACCGATACTGTTTTAGCGTATTTGCAGAATGTTGCTAGGACTGAGCCTTTTGACTTTTGGGGCAAGAAGGATGGCAACGCTGAGATTCGTGATCGTACATCAACTTTTGGTGTTTACACTACTGGAACACCGATATACAACTATCACACAACAGCAGGTTTCTATAATGGAACAGCAACCGATATGAGCAACTGGACTGATGGAATCAATCAGACTGGTGTTGCTGGGACTGTTGTAACTAATGCTTCTTTTCCTGGTGAGTATCTTATGCAGGGCGTTGATAATGGTTTTGATTTTGGTGTTTGCTATTCAGAAACTGATTCTGCTAAATATTTACCTAATACTGCTTATAGCGTTTCTTTCTGGACTAACGCCACTGATCCGACAGCAGTCCTTTACCTTTATCAGCGAGCTACTGGAACTGCGCTAAAGGCTTTTAAGTCAACTGTTTCAAGCTTTACTGGTGGTTGGAATCAGGTCAAGGTTGAGAATGTTACAACATCTAACTCAATGAATACTTTGGAATTAGTAGTTAGTGCTTCAGGAACTTGGCAAATAAAAGATTTGATTATTACTCCTGCTACTGCTGTGCCTAGTCTTTATTTCGATGGTGAACGCAATCAGCAGGGCTCTGATTATCTAAACTCTTCCGCAATTGTTGCAACAGGTTATCTAGGCGGAGAACGCAACTCAAGTAGCGTTTATCTAACTAAAACTGCTACTGGTGCAACTGCAACACCTTTACCAATCTTTGAATCTTTTGGAGATGCTTATGGTACTGCTGTTATTGGTACTGCTTTGCCGATAAGTGATTTGCAAGTTCAATACGCTTCAGATCAGTTCTACAATCAGATAAATGTTGTTAGAGCTTCGGGCGGAACGGCAGTCAAGAATGATACTGTCAGCCAGGGCTTATATGGTATTAGAACTTTTGGACAAGGTGATTCTTTAGGTATTTCTCCTGCTAGGAGTACTGCTTTTGTTAACGAGATTTATGCTCAGTTAGGTTCACCTGACTATGTTTTGAGTAGCTTGGATGTTCAATTGGAAGCTATGGCTGGGACTGCTCAAACTAGATGTTTAAATTTAGAGTTATTTGATTTGGCAAGAGTCGTTTTCAGGCCTTCAGCAACAGGTTCAAACATTGACAAGAAATACACAATCATTAGCATGAAACATGATTTCAATCCTGAAACTTATAGGATTTCTTATGGGCTTGCGCCATTCTCGCAAGGCTTATTTTTAGATTCGACTTATCTTGGTGTTTTAAACACTCAAGAGGTTGTCTAACATCGCGATAAACTAGACACTTAGGAGAACTTTTATGACTTTGAAAACTTGGGCTATCGGTGATGTCCTTACCGCATCTGATCTAAATGTCTATGTTTCAGCTCAGGTTGTTGGAACTTTTGGTTCTTCGGCTGTTCGCGCTACTGGTATCCCTTCTGCTACTGCTGGTCAGGTTTCTTATCTAACTGATAAAGACCGTATTGAGCATTGGGATGGTACTACTTGGCAACCGCTTCCTGCTGCCGTTTATGCGTTTTCTGCAACTGGCCCTGGCACCGCTGTCGCTGCTGGTTCTTCTGCTCTTGTTAGCGTGGTTTTACCTGTTTCTCGTTTCACTACTGCCCCGCTTGTCGTTGGGTTGAGTACTTCTGGAGCGTATTTCACCCCTGTTGTCAACGCTGTTACTACTGGTACTGCGACTATTGCGCTGGTCAATAATGGTGGTGTTTCTCAGCCTGCAACACAAACTGTTTATGGTTTGGCAATTATGATGGCCACTGGAACTGCTGCGGGATAAGGGGAGAAATGCTTAGCTGTAAAACTGAGTCTTGTTTGGTTAAGGGTGTGGAGAATACCCCCCCTGCTGAAGGAAGCCTTGTATGTGGTTTGTGTGGTCAGGAGATGACTGCAAGTGAGTGAGCAACCTAAACCTACTAATCAAACCTTGTTGTTGCAGATTGTGCGCGACATCGAGATTTTAAAAGCAAACTCAATTCAAATACTTGATGCTTCACGCGATCACGAAAACAGGATTAGAGAACTTGAGAAGCAGATAAACCGAAGTGCTTGGATACCTGCTTTGATTACTGCTGTCTTAACTTCAGTAAGTGTTTATTTGATTAGTAAAGGATTGAAATGATTAACCCTGGAACATATAATATCACTGCTTATCAGGGTGCGGATTGGGATAGAACTTTTACCATTACACAATCTGGCACTGCCCTAAACTTGACTGGTTATACTGCCGCTATGCAGGTGCGTGAAGCAGCTGATTCCACTGCTTACCTGGTGTCTTTGACTTCTGGTTCGGGTATTACTTTGGGTGGCACTGCTGGGACTGTTGCTGTCGCTATTACTTCAGCGCAATCTTCTGCTTTATCTTCAGGTTCTTACGCTTATGACCTTGAGTTGATTTCTGGCAGTCAGGTCACTCGCCTGCTTCAGGGTGCTTTCACTGTTGTAGGAAATGTGACTAGATGAGTGATGTTGTTGTTTCGGTCATTGAATCTAATACTGCTGTAACTGTTAGCGAGCAGGATGTTGCTGTTGCTGTCACTGAATCGGTAACGCAAGTGTCGGCTTCAAGTGTTGGTTTGCAGGGCGTTTCAGGTACTTCAGGTGTCGTTTCTGTTACTAGCCCTATAACTAATTCAGGCAGTTCAAGCTCAGCAGTTTTAGGAATCAATCAAAGTCTATTGAGTCTTACTCGTAGTCAGATTAGCGATTTTACTTCGGGGACTGTTGCAAGTGCGACAACATCGGGGACAGCAGTATTTGCGACTAATTCTGGAACTGCGGTTTATTCAACAACTTCAGGCACTGCCTTAATGATTTCAGGTTCTATAACTAAGTCTCAAGTAAGTGATTTTACAAGTGGAACTGTCGCTTATGCTAGTACGACAGGAACAGCCACATATGCTTCAACTTCGGGAACGGCGATATCTGTTTCAGGTTCAGCAATTACTAGATCACAAATTACAGATTTTAGTTCAGGTACAGTAACAACAATTTCAGGTGCAATAACTGCTTCTCAAGTAACTGGTACAGCAATAACAAATGGTGCTGCGGCGGGTGGAGACCTTACAGGTACATACCCTAATCCAACATTAGGTACATCTGGTGTGACGGCTGGTTCTTATACATCTGCAAATATTACTGTTGATGCTAAGGGTAGAATAACTACTGCTTCTAATGGTTCTGGTGATGGTGGTGGTGTACCTTTTGGGCCACGATACCTAAAAACAGGTTATGTTTATGCGCCTATTGGTTTAGTTAATGAAGGTGATGCTGTAGCAACTACTACTGCAACTGCGTGGGCTGTGCCGTTTTATGTGCCTGCAACAATTACAGCAACTTCTTTAGTTGTCGATATTATGTCTGTAGCTGGAACAACGAGTGTAATTCGATTAGGTATTTACAATAACAGTGCAACAGATGATTACCCAAATACATTAGTTGTAGATGCTGGGACAGTGCCATCTTCTGCATCATTAGGGACAACAGGTAAAAATATTGTATCTATTTCACAATCATTAACTGCGGGACTTTACTGGTTAGTTTCAGTAAAACAGAACTCAGGTTTTCCAGGTTTAAGAGGTTATACTTCTACGCAACAGAGTATGGTTCAGTCAGTTTTACCAACAGGTACTTCGTCTTCTTCTAGTTTTGGTGCGGTAGCGTGGACAGCGAGCGGTGTAACAACTTCTTTGCCTGCAACTTGGACAGCAACTAAAACATTGGCAATAACCGCACCAGCAGTTTGGATAGGTTTCTAAGATGGCAAAAGTAACAATTTATGGTTTGGGTGGTTTTGATTCTGCTAAACCGAATAATAACATTATTGAGCAGTATGAAGTTGATGATTCAGAATCAGTTGCTAAAGAACAAGCAAGGCAGTCTGCATTAAGTAGGTTGCGTGATCTTGGTTTAAGTGATGATGAAATTACGGCTTTAGGGCTATAACATCACCTAATTTATGATTGTCTTATGACAATCTATTTTGAGCCTTTCCCTGCTAATACTCGCAACGATGAGTTCGGTAATCTAGCCCCTTACCGTAACGGCAGACCACACCGCGGACAAGACTGGTCTCCTAAAGAGAAGTCGGCTATCAAGGCAATCACTGATGGAACTGTTTTTGTTTCGACCTGGACTGATGTTTTGGGTTGGATTGTTATTCATTCAACTAAAGACGGTTATTGGGTGCTTTACGCTCACTTAGCTGAGAAGTCTGCACTTGTGAAGGGCGATAAGGTTGTTGGCGGTAAAACTGTTTTGGGTCTTGTTGGGGGTGGCAAGAATACGCCTAGCGGTTCGGCTTCTACTGGTGCGCATCTGCACTTGAGCATTGGTAAGGCTAACAAGGATCACTCTAACCCGAACATTCACTTGAGCGCTTACGAAGATTTGATTGACCCGCTGAAACACATTCTAGGAAACAAGGAGTAATTATGAAGTCTGCTGGAAATGTATTGCTGAGAATTGTTGCGACTTTTGTTGCTTCTGCTCTAGCTGTTATTGGTGCGGGTTCTTTGGGTGGTGTTGCCCCTGCGACTGCTGCTGCCATTGGTGGAATACTTGCTGTTGCTAAGGTTATTGAGCGCCTGTCTTTGGCTTTCCTTGAAGATGGCAAGCTTACTCAAAATGAGATCAACGCTGCGTTTCAGCAGTCTGTTCAGTTGAAGAATGTGAAGCCTGAGCCTAAGCAGAAGTAATGAAACTAAAGTTTCTTGCATCGGTTTTCTTTGTTCTTACTTTTGCCTTTTGGCCTTTGACTGTTGCTTCAGCTGAGCCTAACGGCTTGAAGGTTGATGTTTATACTTTTGCTGAAGGTGCTTTGCCTGAAATGCGCGCTTATGATTTGTGCGATTCTGCCTGGGTGAGTGTTGAAAATATTGATGATGATTTTGATGCCGAATATGCTGGCGTTGTTGCCGACTGTCGTAATGATTTTGTTTTAGTTCATTATTCAGGGTTTTTGACTTCTCCTGTTACTGGCGATGTTTTGTTTCAATCTTGGGCTGATGACGGTTTTTACATGTCTTTTGATGATGTCCCTGTTATTGAAAATTGGTGGTTGAAAGGCTGTTCTGGCGGTTCGGCTGTTGTGCCTATGATCGCTGATGTTTCGGTTAAGTTTGATGCTTGGTTTTATGAGTATGGTGGCGGTGCTTGTAATCGCCTTTATTGGGATGCTGTTGATGGTCTAAATGTTGTGCCTGCTTCGGCTTTTAGTCAGGATGTTGTTGACCCTGTTATTCCTGAGCCTGTTGTCCCTGACCCTGAGCCGACTGTTCCGCCTGTTATCCCTGACCCTGTTATCCCTGACCCTGTTGTGCCTGACCCTGTTATCCCTGACCCTGTTGTGCCTGAACCGCCTGTTATCCCTGAACCGCCTGTTATCCCTGACACCCCTGAAATAAGCCCTGTAACGCCTGTAGAGCCTGTTTTACCCGTTGAGCCTGTCGTTATACCTGAAACCCCTGTTGAGCCTGTTGTTGACCCTATTATCCCTGAGCCTGTACCTGAAGTGCTATCTCCCATAGAAGAACATCAAGCATTGCTAGATAATTTGCTGGAGCAAGCTCAGGAAGATGACATTCAAATACCTGAAGAACTGGCAAGCATCCCTGTTTTAGGTGCTTCCATTGTTGCTTTGACCGATGCCATCAATTTTATGGGAAATGTTGGTGCTGACATGTCCCCTGAAGTTCGTGCTACCGCTAAGAAAGAAATTGTTGCAGCAGTTGTTTTGACTCAGATAAGTCAGTTTGCGACTTCTCAGGCTGTCGCTTCAGCTCAGGTTTCTGCTAGTTCGGGTTCTAGCGGATCATCAACTAAAACAAGGAGAATGAAATGAACTTTCTGAAAGACATTATTGGCCAGATTTGGACTTTGCTGGGTATGTTTATTGCCTGGATAGTTTTGGAAGGCACTGCTAAAACTGTTATCGGTTATTGCATTGTTGCTTCTACTGCTATCTGGGTTTTGACTTACCCGATTCGTAGAGATAAAGATTAGAGTTCTTGCTCTTTCTTTAGTTGCCTGCGCTGTTTAGGTGTCGTTCCACCCCAAATACCGTAATCTTCAGCCATGCCAACACGAAGGCACTTATCCATTACTGGGCATCGCATACAGATTTGACGGGCAGTGTCAATAGCCATGTTGTACATGTTTGTTGACTGACTTGCCCCGCGTGCAGCCCATTCTTCAGGAAAGAAAACATCAGGCACTTGCTCACACTCAACACCGCCATTATCCATAATTGCTTCATGCAGTTCTATAGTGGCCTGATCTAGTCTAAAGTTGTCAGCGGTCATGTTTAGAGTATAGACATGATTACAATCCTTAATAACAATTATGAGATACAGGCAAAGTTCTTAGGTAATTTTGAGAACAATAGCCCTGAGTGGCATGCGCTAAGAGATGAGCAAGGTGTTATTTCAGGCAGTGAGATAGGCGCAATTCTTGGCTTGTCTCCTTTTACTTCGGCAATTACTTTATGGGCGCAAAAAACTGGCAGATTGCCTTCTAGTTTTGAACCTAATACTGCGATGCGTTTGGGTCAGCTTGTTGAGCCAGCGATTAGAACTCTTTACCAGGAGCAACATCCTGAGCATGATGTTTATGAAGTTGGGACTTATGCGCATAAAGAGCAGACTTGGGCGCATGCCAATCCTGATGCTCTCTGCTTCGATGACACTGGTAAGCCTTACATTCTGGAGATAAAACATACTGCAACCTTTTGGGATAGTGTCCCTGAGCATTACCGCGCTCAAGTGCTTTGGTATATGTGGATTTTTGATGTCAAGCGTTCAGTTTTTGCGGTAGTCAATGCAGGCAGATACAAGGAATATGAAGTTCTTTGGGATGAGTTTGAGTTTCAGGCTATCTATCACCGCGTTCTTGATTTCCGCACTCGTATTTTCGCTGATGAGCAACCTGATTGGGATGGATCTGACTCGACTTATGAGACTATTCGCTCGCTAGCCCCTGCCATCGAGTCGCTTGATGAAGAACTAGGCACTCTAGGCATCGAATTGCTAAACGCTCAGGCAGATTTGGAGAAGATTGAAACTCACTTTACTGAGTTGAAGTCGCGCACTATTGCTGCCTTAAATGGGGCAAAGAATGGGACAATTGATGGGGAAGTTGTTGTCACTTTGTCTCAACGCGGTGCAGGGCTTCCATTCCTAACATTCAAGAAAGCGAAGAAATAATGAGCAAGTGTCTTACCTGCGAAACAACTGAAAACATCGTTCATTCAGGCATTGATGCCCTGCTGTTGGGTATTGATGGGGCTAGAACAGGCGATAAATGTTATGACTGCGCAAATAAAGAGCGTGAACTAAAGCAAACAACCGAGAAGGATAAAGAAGATGGCTCAATTTAACTTAGCTGAATATGAAACAGTTGCCGAAAGAATTGCCAGATTCTACAAGGACAGACCTAATGGCAGACTAATTACCCGTAACATAACAACTTCACAAGACCGACAGATTTCGACTTGGGTTGTTCAAGCCTATGTTTATTTCTCTGCCGAAGATCAGGAGAAGAACTTGGCTAAGGCTACTGGTTTGGCTTTTGAGATTGACGGGGCAGGTATGGCAAATAAAACTTCTGCTCTTGAAAACGCTGAGACTTCTGCTATCGGAAGAGCCTTGGCTAATGCAGGCTATTCAGGCGATAAAAGGGCTACACGCGAAGAAATGAGCAAGGTTAAGCGTGATGTTACCCCTAGCCGAAACTGGCAGGCAGCATTAGATAACATCAACGACATTGAAGGGCTACGCTCTCTTTATTTGGAAGCAAAACAGGGTAAAGCTTCAACTGCTATTCTGGAAGCAATTAAAGGGAAGGCCGATGGAATCACTGGAGTTACTACAAACAGTTAGGATTCTTTCCACTCATGTCGCTGAGTTGGGGGAACTTGTTGTTGTTCTCACTGATGA
>Ga0114976_10002520_pt1 | contig 11481 bp, 9 predicted proteins | sample S_130805_EF_Meta_FD_87319 | JGI IMG/M metagenome (GOLD analysis project Ga0114976, IMG submission 87319) | Freshwater microbial communities from Lake Simoncouche, Canada to study carbon cycling - S_130805_EF_MetaG | ecosystem: Environmental > Aquatic > Freshwater > Lake | place: Lake...
GTATGATTGAAAACGGACGGGTGGCAGAGCGGTTTAATGTACCTGACTCGAAATCAGGAGTAGGGGTAACCCTACCGTGGGTTCAAATCCCACCCCGTCCGCGTTGTTAAACAACGATTTATGAATAAAAAAATTGCTTCGTGACAGATTCGTGACAGCTTTGGGGTTGTGACGACCACCAAATCCGAAGATTCCGGTTCAATTCAGATCTCCATTGGAGCTGTTTCCGCACGCATCTTTTCGGACAAAGACGGGTGGTTCACGTTGGCCTGGTATGTAGGCATGGAACGGAAACGAAAAAGATTTTCCACGATGTCGGCCGCACGTGAAGAAGGCCGCAGAATTTTAATGAACCTCAGTCGTGGCCGCTTGGATGCGGCTTCCGCTCCGATGACTGACATCGAACAGATTACCTCCGCCAAAAAGATTTTAGCCAATCTCGATGTGACGATGGAAACGGTAGCGTATCAGTACGCCCAAGCCAAAGGGTTAGTGGGAGATCGCGATTTGGTGGAGTATGTCCGGGCCCACGTGAAACGTGAGGACAATTTAAAACCTTGGACGATGCCGGAAGCTCTCGATCAACTATTGGATGAGAAGGGGAAGCTGAATCGTCCTATCGATTACCTTTCCGAGATTCGGAAAATGTTAAAGCCCTTCGTGGAGTTTTATTCCGGTCCGGTGATCACCCTGACCCGTGATTACGTGGAGCGCTACATAAGCCGTGGTTCAAACCGGAACGGGAAGCTGGAGAAGATCAAACTCCTGCTCAACTTCTGCCGTGGCAAAGCGCTTCCAAGAAACGAGTCCACTGTTGCCGATGACATTCCGAAAGAAGTCATCTTTAAACCTAGGGAGACGGAGATCTTCACTCCGGCTGAGGCCAAGCAGATCCTGGATGCTGCAAGGCCGGACGAAGTTCTTTGTATCGCACTTGGTCTTTTTGCTGGGGTGAGGACCGAGGAAATCGCTCGTATGGATTGGAAGGATATCCGCTTAAGCCGTCGCCAGGATGAGTCGGTCGTGGAAATTACCAAGGTGGTGGCCAAAAAGCGTCTTCACCGGCGTTTAATACCGATTTTACCCCCTTTACGTGCCTATTTGCAGAAGTTTAAACCACCCACGTTGGGGAAAATCACTCCGGTGAAGACTCTTTCGGATCGTTTTGAGTACTTGGCCAAAAGGTTAGGGATCGAATGGAAACACAATGGCATGAGGCACAGCTTTGGTTCCTATCGCTTGGCAGCCCTCCAAAACATCCATCAACTCAAAGAGGAAATGGGAAACAGTGAGGCGATGATCCGACAGCATTATCAGAAGACGGTGACTCGGGCGGAAGCCACCAAGTTTTGGGCGATTCGGCCTGGTTGAGAAATATCGGGGTAATTTCGGCCTATTTAAGTGGTATTTAATTAACCTTCTCGGTCGGGTTCTCGGTAATCAGTTGGTCGGTCGTGCGGTAAAGTCTCGGTCTAGAATGATTTATTCTAGACCGAATCAGCACTTCTACCCTTGAAACAGTACCTGCAACACCTCTGAAAAGGCTTCACAGGCCGGTATTCCCATGTAAAGGGTCTGGCAAGAAGCGGGAAAACATCAAATAGCGATTTTAGTTTAGTAAAAATCGACTATACGCCTCACAGACAACGTTTAGGTCATCCGTGAGTAGACGAAAAAAAATGAAAAACCTGTACTGCAACAGGATGTGCTTCGCCTAAATACTCATTTGCAATGCTAATTGCTGGGGAGCCATCATCCGATTCATCGCACCCGTGAAGGGGCATTAGCTCGATAAGTTTCGCATAAAATGGTTTTAAATCCCACTCAAGATCATTAGTTGATCTTCGGGGCGTTAGACCTCCCTTTGAAGGTGAATCTTCATCAACCTTATAATTTAAGTGCATAAATAGTTTTAAAAAGCCTTCCCAATCTCGAGTGTCCATGCCGCCGAAACTTTCTTCGCAGTATTTAATGAACCTTCCTTTGATGAGATCTGTTGCTTTATTCGCAAATTCAAGGCCTTCCTTATCATGGGGGATAAGAGCAAATGGGCCACAAAGATCCCAGCGAAGGTCATCTAAATCTGCGCTTGCAACAATTATTTTTAATTCCTCATGTGCTTTAACCAAATTGTTCGCAGCAAGAAGCGTCTTAAGGGATTCACAATTAACCACCTATATAATTTAAAACCGAATGATTATGCAGTCAATCATGAAAACCAGTTGATTAACAGATCCACTTTCCAAGCCTATTGGAAAGGCTGTCCTGGCCAAGTTCGTAGCATTGGGGTATTAAACGTATTATGAGAATTGAGGATATCGTAGATATTCGTGATGACGGAACAGCGAGCCTGAAAGAAGGCTACGAATTAACTACTGAAGTTGCGAAACTGCTAGCGGTTCACGATGGCCCGGTTGAGGTCTGGGAAATTTCAAGAATGCCCGAAGAATTTGTGGAAATTATTGTTCAGCACAACGGCAAAGGCCTCCAATTCAATCATTCAAACGCTGATGGACCCAGACTTAGCAATAAAGCTGCCGAAATCCTTTCAAGGTATATGGGCAATCTGACAATCAACGACTTACCGAAATTAAATTATGGAGACCTTGGAGATGAAGTTGCCATCGCAAAAGCCCTTGGAAAACACAAAGGTGGAGAGCTTTATCTAAATGGCTTAAGAGAGTTGAGCACAGAGGCAGCTAAAGAACTTTTAAAACATGTGAAGCCTGTTTACTTGGAATCTATGATTGATGATAATCTTTTAAATTCAGACGCGCTTTCTCTCTATAAAGAAGCTGAAAAGCGCTGGTCTAGTTTGTAAAGAATAATAGGTGGTACTTAAATAAAACTTCAAGAAACGCTATGAAGCTGAATCAAAAAGGGCATGTAAAATTGCAATTATGAATATCTTGCGAGAAGTCATTCGTAAACTTACAGAAACGGAACCTAAAGTATTTTGGGTAGCCTTCAGCTTGAATGGTGGGGGAGATAACTTTCATGGATTCGAGGCAATTGAAGCGAATATTAACGGCAAGAGGGTAAAAAAAATGCAATATTGGGAACTGCCCGAAGCCACAAGGAGAAGTCTCCATCCCCTTGGGGATGCATGGGACCATTCAGGTCGCCCCTTTTTTGTAGATGAGCCAGTAGCACTGCAAAAAGCATTCTCCACTACTTTTCAAAAGCTCGATGCAATCGTAAACAATATTGAAATACAGGATGAATTGATTAATGCAATTCTACCACGTGGAGTTTATTTTAAGTCTGTCGATCATGGCGCGTGTGATGGTGTTCTGCTTATAAAATGCACCGCTACAGAAAAAGCAGAAACGGTCCAGATTAAAAAAAGTGAGCTTTCTTATAGCTTTAGTATTAAAAGCAAATCTAAAGGAGCATTTCTAGGTTTCGAAAATTCGGAGGAGGAACTAGGTAAAGTCTACCCCAACACGACATTACCAATAGTCTTCCCTGGTGTTTATTTAGAAAAAATTAAAAAAGCAGCACCAGCTTTCAAATGGGGTGCCGTAGGTTTTAAGTGGACAAATCAAGGACTTGAAAGTTTCGAGCTTAATCACGATACCTTGGTGCTTGATTCAGCCGCAGGAACACGAAAAGCTACCGAAAAAACTATCCAAGAGACCATGTATGGTTTCAAAAATGAAATTATTGAAGACCTAATTAATGAGGAGGAACTCAAAATACCGAAAGACCAAGAATATTGCATTCGCGGTGTGCTCTGCTTTGTGGGGTCTCCTTTTAAAAACGGTAGAACATGTGTGGAGTTCTCGGGCTGGTCGTTTTATTTTGATATAGATGAATCCTTTTTAGGAATCGCAGTAAAGTATCGACTTGATGAGAAGTACAAAAGGAATATTAGGTTAAGTAAATGCAAATAAACGAAATCGTTACAATACAATTATAGCCTCAAAACCATGGAAGTCGTCGCCAAAACCAGATAACCCAAACGCAAGCCAATTTAGCTTTGGTTCTATCTATAAAATTCTGAGTAATCAGTCCTAGGATGTCAATAAAAACTAATCTACTGAAATAGCAATCTGAGTCTCAGATAGGGGAGCTTTGATGCAGCCACTTTTGCGAGGTGTTCCAAGCGCGTTATCCATCCATGATGTGAGATTCATCTCGTTAAAGTAGTCTTGCGGCGTTGGAATAAAACGATTTCTAAAATCCTCAAGAATGTGCTGTTCGGCTATGTTACGTACGTGAACCTTTTGGCCTAAAGAGTTCTTTATGTGTACTCCATGGGATCGGTTATGCGCAACCAAAGCCAGAAAATCTTTAATAAATGATTCAGGGAGATTGTATTTATTTCTCAAATCTTCGAGCGCAGCAAAGTCTATGCCGAACATCTTTTGGACGTAATATGCGCCGGCTGTGGAATGAAAGAGAGTACGGTGACGATTATCAGAACAAAAAGCTTTGCTGCTGTCCATAAACTCATGAACTTCAAGATAGTCCTCCGCTTTGCCGCCGAATTTCTTTGCCGAGCTTTCTGAATGAATATCTGCTTTGGCCATTGGTTTAGTGTTGTTGAGTAGTCTTTGATGAGAGAAATAAATAAAGGCTAAGCTTTACCATTTGCAATATCGGTAAGCTGACTTAATAAAATGGGATTAACCTGTGGGTTGGGGCCAAAGTCCTTATCCTCCTTTGGCAATAGGTGTTCACTAAACTCTAAAGTAGAAAGCAACTTGTCGCCGCAAGCCTGTACTTGGTCTTTTTGTGCATCTAGTTTTAAAGCAGTTGGTAAACTGAACCAAAATCTCCATACATCCAGCTCGCGCCCTGCGAAAACTTTCTTTCGGTGAAAGCTGAAAGAAGCAGACCAAACGCCGTACCACTTACTTGTTGTATCAGGGGTCTCGCTGTGTTCGAGATTCTGGAACTCCACCCGAATCTTTCCTTTGCGAACTTCAATGGCATCACTCATGTAAAAAACTAAACGTAAAAAACGATCAATAGCAACACGAAATAATTACATAGAACAAAGATCATTCTGGGAAAAAGAGATTATAAAGCGGAGCTAAGAATCTTTTTTAAAGGAGATAAATCCTTACTCTTTTCTGCCTCGCACAGGGAATCAAAGGGAACCAAGAGGTGGTGGACTCGTTTCTTGTCGTTCCGTGAGGCAGGGTCGATGCTGCCTGACCACCGCCATCCGTGCATGACCTTGTCGGCCATCCACCGCATATGTTCAGCTCGGGCCAGCTTTCCTAAAAGGTCGTCTCTCTGGCTCTCAGGGCATAATTTCCATGAAAGACGATTCAGTTCCAGGTTCGCGGCCTGTAACCTGTTACTTTCACGGTAGCCTTCATCCAAGAATCTCCAATCCGCTGGTAGTCTATCCCAAGAGGGATCCTTGAGTCGCTCGTTTTGAACATAGTCTTGGTGAAGCCTAATCGCCTCAATTTCCAAATGCCCATCCAATGGGTCATTTCCGCCCAGCGAAAAACCTACTAGATCAATGACCTGAAATAAATTCTTGCGCACAAAATCAGTCGTGTTTGAAAACCTTGCATTGGCAGCTTTTTGAAGGCAGGCGTAGATGTTTTCCGATCGACAAAGATCTAAGGCGTGAAAGTTTTCTGCCCTTTCGAGGGTCGTCATGTCTTCGTGACAACAAAAGACGGCGGCATCGAAGACCGTGGAATGCTTCGAAGAGATATCTTGAGAAGGACAAGTGGAAACCCAGTTTAAGTCAGCCACCAAATGGTTTTCCGGATAACGTAATAAAAAGTTTTCTCTAACAGCCCGATTCTTGGTTAGAATCGTAAACGAAGGTTTCTTTTCGCCTGTAATCTGAAGGATAAGGGCAGCAGCTCTAATAAAGTCTTCAATAAGATCATCATTAACCTCAAGAAAAACGTGTAACCCCTTTGATGAGAGTCCTCGCTCACTGAATAGGTTCATTGCTAAGCTGTAAAAAAGTCTTTTTGCAGCCCTAAATTGAAATCCTACCATACGAACACTTTGCCGATCTTTTCCTGTGCCGATCTGGTCACGAAAAAGGATTCTTAGGCTGGGTTTTTCGACCGCAGCAATAATCTCTGCCTCGGTCTTCCCATTTAGGTTGCCAGCGATTCGAAGATTAATCTCGTCCGACCCGCAGGTTGCGATCAAGCGTTTTGCACGCTTTATCCCAGCAATTCGAATGATCTTGTCATCCATGCCGTCACCGATAAAGAGCGGGATACCAAGGGAGCGAATCTTATTTGCACTTACGCTTTCATCATTTGTATCTATTACAACGACTTGCTGCCCTTGAGTTTTGATTCGGCAAACGATTGCTAGTCCTCTGTCTCCAGCCCCGCATAAGATGGTGTGATTGTGGTATGCCAATGACTTAAATCTGGCTAGGAATGCGTAAAAAAAGGATCGAGCAGCCAACAAAATAGCTCCTAAAGTCGCCATTGGGGCAAGCCACCGAGCCAATTCCAATGACCAGGGCAATTTTCCCTGAATTGCCCCAGAACTAATCGTAAAAAGCTGAGCAGCCTGATAAAGGCACGTTGAAAAAGAGGTTTCGTTTGAAACCAGTCTAAAACCAAGAGTACCAAGCAAAACTGCTAAAACTGCAATGGGAAATGGAAAAAACCTATAAATCTTTTGCATACGAAAGCGTACAAAGGTAATGCTCAAAAAGCCATTAAAGTATCTCGAATTATTTTAAAAGACGCATCAGTAACTATCATCTCCTTGGCATCAGGATTGCTTTTTAGATATTCAAAGAGAATCTCTTTTGCAGTGTTATAGTTCCCAGATGAGCATTCAACACGCGCAAATTCAATCCTGAGGCTATTTTGACATGATTCGGACTGACGTGAGCATTGCTTTAAAAGATGTCGTGCTTCATCGAACTGTTTCAGTTTACACATTGTAAAAGATAGGCGTTTAATTGCTGTAGTTGTAAGAGAATGATCGAATCCATAAAGTTCTTTGGTTCCCAAAAAAACCTCTTCAGTCAAAACTCTTGATTTTAAATACTTTTTCCCATTTAGATAAGTGCGCGCTAAATTCGACGCAGTTCGTAGAAAATCAGGGTTTGCTTTGTCATATAAGGCTTTATAGCCCTTCAAGGCGCGCGATAGGTAAACTTCGGCTGAATTCAAATCACCCAATTTCCTCGCTAATGCACCGAGATTATTAAGAACCATGAGAGTTTCAGGATGTTGCATGCCTTTTAACTTCTTCAAGATGGTAAAAACCTTAAGGTAATAAGACATTGCATTCTTAGGATCGTTTTGCGCTGCTTTTAAAATACCCAAATGGCTTAACAACGATAACTGCTCGCTTACCGAACGCTGTTTCAAGCGATTGGAAAAACGCCAGGCTTTTGTTAAAAAAACCTCAGCGTCCTTTAGATTCTTTTCGTAAATAAAAAAGCGACCTAAATCTGCCATAAGACCTACCGTGGCTTCATGTTGCAATCCGAAAAGGTCCTTATAACCCTCAAATGATCTTTTTAAAAAACGGTAGGCATTACTCGAATCTTGTAATTTCAAAAAAACGAGTCCTAGATTGCGGACTGTTCTTAAAGTGTCTGGATGGTGTTTTCCAAGGGAAGCCTCTTTTCCATGAAGGGCTTTTTTGTAAAAAGTAGTGGCTAAGGTTAGTTGATCACACGAATCGAGCAAAAGAGCATAATTATTTATTGTATTGAGCGTATTTGGGTGGAAAGGCCCTAACGTAACTTCCAGCCCTTCTGCTGCAATTTTATAGCATGCTGTTGCTTTATCGTTCATGCCCTTATCGCTAAAGGAATCTCCTAGAATCCGAAAGCTTAGCAAGACATCTGGATGATGCGCGCCATACAACCGCTCTAATTCCTTCTGTGCAACAAATATGAAGCTTTCTGCTTCTTTTGATTTCCCAACGCTTAAAAGAAAGGCTCCCAAATCTATCATCTTCTTGAAATAAACCGGATGACTCTTGCCTAATACACTTTCGATTTGTGTTAATGCTTTGCGCTTCAAAAGCTCTGCATCAGAAAGCTTTCCTTTGCGATGCAAAAGGGCTGCTAACTCTGATTGAATCTCTGCCTTGAGCTGGTAATTGTGATCATTCTGCGAGTCAGCCAATGCTAGAGCTTTACGTAGCCACAAACCAGCCTGCTTATACTTGGCCTTTAGCCTTAAAAGAGATCCATATTGCAGAAAGACCTTAACTCTATCTTTTGCTGTTCCATGGTGCTTACCGAAATACCTGTTTGCAGCTAGGCTGTGTATTTTCTCAGTAAAAGGGCCATAAAAACCGGCTTTTCTTAAAAAACTACCTACCTTTACAGAAAGATTTGCGGCCTCACTAGGATTCAGTTTTTTTAGCCATTCTTTCCATGCTGTTTCTAATTCTCTTTCGACATTTCTTTCTGTTTGTAGCCAGTAGGATAGGAGCTCATAAGCGTCCTTTTCGTGCAATCTTTCAAAAATATCTTTTTGGAGTAGGCACTTGCGTAGTTCCTTATTGTTCTTTGCCTGTCTCCATTGCCAGGGCAGTTCCTCGGCGACCCGGTCATCAACCTCCCGCTGTCGAAACCACTGGGCGATCCGCTCGTGCAAGGCGAGCCTTCTTTTCCCTTTTAGTCCGTACCGATCCTCCACCGCTTTGCGCACGTAATCGTGCCCAAAGTTGATTTTTCCGCTACTTTCATACAGGGATTCGTCCAAAGCATTTCGGATTTCCGCCCATTGAACTGGAGCCAGCCCTGCAAGAGCCAGCAATTCCTCCTGATATAAGCCCGACCGGCTTGCCCAGATGGCCTCCAATGCCTTTTGGACAGCCTGTTGGCCCAGATCTTTTTCCAGCCGTGCTAGGACATGCTCAAAAACATCATCCACCGTTGGCTCTTCCCCAGGATTCTTGCTGGGTGGGGGGGAGAGCAAGATCCTGAGACGCTCTTCAAGTTTCTCATGAACGCCGAAGACCCGGAGCTCCTCAAGAACTGTAAGCAGAAACAGGGGATTCCCGCTAAGAGGGAAGCTTTGAAGGGCTTTGAACTGCTCAGGGGTGAGGCTCTTGCGGTACCGGCCAAGGTATTGCCGGATAAAGGCGGCCTGTTCCTCGTTACTGAACGGCTTAACCTTAAGTTCTTCCCATCCCAGCCTCCCTTGGATCGCCTTGAGGATCTCGCCATCTAGGCAAGAGGCCGCCACCTTGATCCCAGCTGGCAAAATAGAAGGGAACCATATGAGATTTTTTCGATCGGAGACCTTGTCTAGTCCGTCCAAAATCAGAAGCATCTCTCTTTTCGTGCGCTCTGCCCATGCCCCGGCCATGGCCAGCCGGATCGGCAACTGGTCTAGTTGCTTTTCGGGATCATTTTCTAATTTCAGCTCATCCCCGGTTATACGGGCGATTTCCTGCATCAAACGCACCACCATCTTGACCGGATCTGCAGCATCAGCTCCGCTTCCCAAATGGTGCACGATCACGGCAGTCTCTGGCTTTAGTTGGCAGTACCTTGCCACCCAATTGGCTAGTAAGGCGCTCTTGCCGCCTCCGGATTGCCCGGTTACTAATACGGGAACGAAGGGCTCGAGCCGGATCGCTCGGTCCAATGCTTCAAAGTACCGATCTCCTCCCAAATATAGGCCCATCCGGGTAGCGCCATACGCCTCGTGGCGGCGACGTTCCAAGGTCAGCGCGTCGGGAACATCACTTTCCGGATAAGCCTCATCAATGAGCTTCCACAGATCCTGCTGGACCCGCTTCGCCAAGGTCTCCGGGTTGGGGTAATTTTCCACCACGGGAAAACCGCTTTGTCGGATCTGCGTCTTGAGCTCAATCAGCTTGGCCCTTTCTTTAGGACCTTCGCCTAGGTAAGCTCCGCCCTTCTTTTCCGCCCAGCGCGGATCCCGCAGATAAAAGAATGCCCGGTTCTTCATGGCGGGGTTGTTGAGCACCCCGTGGAGGATCTCCAACTCTGTTACACTTTTGCCTCCCCGGTGCTCCTCCAACCAAGGTTGCTCCACGATCAGGGATAGGTCGTACTGGTTCTTTTCGGGAACCCACCCGTAGCGCTCTCCCAGGAGTCCCATGAAAAAGGGGCGTGCCCGGTCGATCTCCGCCAGACAGATGGGCAGAACCTTGCCTTGTTGGGCCTCCTGCTCGGTGATTCCCCAGCGCAGATCCACCTCAATCAACTCCACTTGGCGCTGTCGGCACCGCCGCCTAAGTTCCGGGAATACTTTACGCACCAGCAGATCCCGCTCCTCCATAAAGTCGCGGAACGTTGATGAGAGAAAAACGCGAACCGTACGAGAATTGCCAGCTTCTTTGGTCATAAAATTATGGGTGTCGCAAATTAACTAGGCCTACTTTTTTGAAACAATAATGAAATACAACAAAACATGTTTTTAAACACTTAAAATAATTTTCGGCCTCAGGGTGATCTCGTATTCGTCTCTGGCAACTAGCTAATCTTAAATATCCGCAAAGCATTAACCTGCAACTATATAAAGGGTTATTGGTGATCATTAGTGTGGGACTGCTTATGTCCTATGGTAGATCGTAGGATCATACATGATTTGGATCAGTTCTCGAAAGAGCAGATTAATCAAATGCGTCTTATTTCTGTGGGTGCTGAACACCGAAGTAACAGGTTTCTGCGCTAAAAGGGACTCGCAGGGAGCATGGGACCCAGTTTCTGTATTCAAGATTCAGTGGATTCTGAATGCAGGTCTGCCCGAAGGGAAACTTTGCTTAAGCCGATCCGAGTTCCAAAGCTTTTATTTAACCGACGGAAACGTGATTGTCGGCAGAAAAGAAATAGAAACTGATTCGTTTTATGTGATCGAGGTCGAGCAAGATCTGGCAGATGAGATTCCCGGCAAAGAACGCGTGCTCGTTTTCAAGCGAGATGTTCGAGATTCAAAATAAATAAGTAAGGAGTAATATAATCATGACAAATAACTCTCAGTGTCTCATTAAACATAAAACTATCTTTCGACGTAAGTTTACCAGAAGTACATATATATCCTTATATCTCCTTATATTTGCAGTGGCAGCCTATTGTGAGGAATATAATTCCGAAGAAGCTGCGGGACTTGCGATGCTCAAAATGTGTGAGGAAGGCAACGTCGAAGCACAATCAGAGATGGGCGTTCTTTACCAAACCGGACAATTGGTTCCACAAAACTATAAAGAAGCTGTTAAATGGTATCGTAAAGCTGCTGAGCAAGGAGACCCCCGGGCCCAATGTAACTTGGCAGTTCTCACAAAACTTGGTTGGGGAACGCCCCAGGATGATAAAATGGCTGCAAGGCTTTTTGAGAAAGCTGCACAACAGGGACATAAACAGGCGCAGTATAATTATGGGATCTGTTATTTACGATCGCAGGGCGTACCTAAGGATTATCAAGTGGCACTAAAGTGGTTCCGTAAATCTGCGGATCAGGGCTATGCCCCTGCTCAATGTGATTTAGGGATCTGCTATGAAAATGGTGAGGGGGTAAGGCAAGATTTTCA
>Ga0114976_10002521_pt1 | contig 11479 bp, 10 predicted proteins | sample S_130805_EF_Meta_FD_87319 | JGI IMG/M metagenome (GOLD analysis project Ga0114976, IMG submission 87319) | Freshwater microbial communities from Lake Simoncouche, Canada to study carbon cycling - S_130805_EF_MetaG | ecosystem: Environmental > Aquatic > Freshwater > Lake | place: Lake...
ATCGACTGAATCTTCTCCGGCCGGCCCCGATGCAGCAGCGGCGTCATGATCGTGCCGGGTGCCACGCTGTTGACCCGGATGCGGTGAATAGCGAGTTCGGTGGCCGCGCTGCGCGTTAGGCTCACCACCGCCGATTTGGCCGCTGAATAGGCATGCGAGCCGGCCCCGCCGCCCAGCCCGGCAATCGAAGCAGTCAGCACGATTGCGCCGCCATCGCCCTGCTCGCGAATCGCCCTGGACGCATGTTTGAGGCCCAGAAACACGCCGCGCACCAGCACATGAAAGGTGTAATCCCAGTCTTCAACCGTGATCTCCCCGATCGGTCCGAAGGCACCGCCGACCCCGGCATTCAGGAACGCCATATCGAGCCGGCCGAATTGATGGCGTGCCACGTGCACCATCTCGATGTTGTCTGATTCGACCGACACATCACCGCGCACGGCGACCAGCGCATCGCCCAGGCCTTGCTGTGCAGCCAGCGCCACCGTCTCCTGCGCCGCCGGCAGGTTGTAGTCGGCCACCACCACGCCCGCACCCTCGGACGCAAAGCGCAGCGCACTGGCGCGCCCGATGCCGCTGCCGGCTCCGGTGATGAGGATGGTCTTGCCTTCGAAACGCGCGCGCGATGCTGTCTTCACGGTCAGGGCCTCTGGACGGTCGAAAACCGGATCTTGCCACCCCTTGCGGCCGACCACCTCGGCTAGGATTGCAGGCTCGAAACCAAACCATCACACGAGGAGAACCCCATGGACGTCAAGGGCAAGATCGCCGTCATCACCGGTGCAGCCAGCGGCATCGGTCGCGCCACCGCATTGAAGTTCCATGCCGAGGGCGCAGCCGGCGTGGTGGTTGCCGACCTGAACGAAGCCGGACTGCAGCCGGTCGCGCAGGCGGTCAATGGCCTGGCCGTGCGCTGCGATGTCAGCAAGGAAGCCGACATTCAGGCGCTGGTGGCGGCCGCCGAAGCGAAATACGGCCGCGTCGATATCTACTTTTCCAACGCCGGCATCGGCAAGAGCCCGGGTCTCGATCCGAATGATGAAACCTGGGACCTGATGTGGAAGATCCACGGCATGGCCCATGTCTGGGCGGCCCGGGCCACCGTCGAGAAAATGCTCGCGCGCGGCGGCGGCTATTTCATCGTGACCGCTTCGGCCGCAGGCCTTTTGAACATCGTCGAGACGGCCGCCTATGGCGTGACCAAGCATGCCGCGGTGGCGATCGCCGAATGGCTGTCGATTGCCTACGGCCGGCGCGGCCTGCGGGTGTCGTGCCTGTGCCCGCAGGCCGTACGAACCGGCATGGTGCCCGGCGATGGCGGCTCGGCTGGCGGCGACGGGATCATCAGTGCGGAAGCGGTGGCCGATGAGATCGTCAAGGTCATGGGCGAAGAAAAATTCCTCATCCTGCCGCACCCGGAAGTGCTCGACTACATGCGTCGCAAGACGGCCGACTACGACCGCTGGCTCGGTGGCATGCAAAAGCTCTATCAGAAGAGCGAATCGACCCAGACCTCGCCCTTCGAGTCCTGATCCGCTGCCTCAGAGCAGGCCGGCTGCGCCCAGCAGCCAGCCGCTCACCGCGCAGGCCAGGATCACCCGGATCACCGTTGCCTTGCCGCTGAGCAAGGCCACAGTGGCCGCCACCGCAATCACCGCGGCCACCCAGTTGAAGCGCCCTGACATCCCCTCGGGCCACAGCACGTGTTGCCCGAAGTACAGGGCCATCGCCGCAATCACACCAACCACGGCCGCCGAAATGCCGGCCAGCGCTGCGCCGACTTTCAGCGTGTCTCGCGTGCGCTCAACCAGTGGCCCGCCGGCCAGGATGAACACGAAGGAGGGCAGAAAGGTGAAGAAGGTGGCCACGACCGCACCGGCGATGCCGGAGGACAGCACTGCGCCTGATCCAAGCGCCTGCTGCGCCCAGCCGCCCAGAAAACCGACGAAGGCGACGATCATGATCAGCGGCCCGGGCGTGGTTTCCCCCAGTGCAAGGCCATCGATGATTTGCGGGGTGCTGAGCCAGCCGTAGTGATCGACCGCCCCCTGCACCACATAGGGCAGCACCGCGTAGGCGCCACCGAAGGTCAGCAGCGCGGCACTGGTGAAGAAACGGGCCATGTCGGTCAGCGTCGAGCTGCCATCGGGCATCGTCAGGGCAAGCAATGCATACACCCCCAGACCGAGTGCCAGCGCGATTGCAGCGATCGTCGCAAGCCAGCGCCGTGAGCCTTTGGCATGCTCTGGCACCGGCGAGTCGTCGTCGATCAGATAGCGGCCGCTGCGCGCGTGCGCAGCGGTGTGCGCGGCACCCGCACCGAAGGAGCCCGGCCAACGCTGCGCGCCTAGAAAGCCGATCAGTGCAGCCAGTGCGATGATCACCGGAAAGGACACATCGAACAGGATGGTCGCGATGAACGCGCCCACCGCCACCGCCCAGGCGGCGGGATGTTTGAGCGAGCGCCTGGCGATCCGCCAGCCGGTCACCAGCACGATGGCGATCACTGCGGGCTTGATACCGGCAAGCACGCCTTGAATCGCCGGAAGATTGCCTGCAACCAGGTAGAGCCAGGACAGGGCGATCATCAGCACCAGCGAAGGCAGCACGAAGAGCGCGCCTGCGGCGATGCCGCCCTTGACGCCATGAAGCAGCCAGCCGATGTAGGTGGCGAGCTGCTGCGCCTCCGGGCCGGGCAGCACCATGCAGTAGTTGAGCGCATGCAGGAACCGGCCTTCGGAAATCCATCGCCTGCGCTCGACCAGTTCATCGTGCATCAGGGCGATCTGCCCGGCGGGCCCGCCGAAGCTGATGCATCCGAGCTTGAACCAGTAGCGCAAGGCCTCGCCGAAGGCCACCGAGCCGGGCACCTGCGAGTCAGACACCGCACCGCCTGTTGCGTCGGCTTGAACGGTGGTCTCGGGCTCGGTGGGCGTTTTCGAGCTCATGGTGCAGTCCTAGGTCGATTGGCCGCGCGCCGCCGGCGGATTGCGCCGGAAGTATTCGCGGATTCCCTTGTGAAGCGCCTCAGCGAGGCGCTGCTGATACTCGGGATCCGCCAGTTTGCGCTCTTCATCCGGATTGCTGATGAATGCCGTCTCCACCAGGATCGATGGAATGTCGGGCGCGCGCAGCACCGCAAAGCCGGCCTGCTCAACACCTGCCTTGTGCAGATCGCCCACCGCACCGAGTTCTCCGAGCACTGCGGTGCCGAGCTTGCGGCTGTGCTGGATCTGCGCGGTGGTCGACAGATCGATCAGCACGCTGGCCACCTCGCGATCGCCGCGACGCACATCGACCCCACCAATCTGATCGGATCGATTCTCCTGATTGGCCAGCCAGCGCGCCCCCACACTGCTGGCCCCGCGCTCGGACAGCACGAAGACCGAAGAGCCGCGCGCCTGGGGCGTCACGAAGGCGTCGGCATGGATCGAGACGAACAGATCGGCTGAGACCGCGCGCGCCTTGCTGACCCGCGCACCCAGTGAGACGAAGTAATCGGAGTCGCGGGTCATCAGGACCCGCAGGTTTGGTTCGGCGGCAAGCCGCTCACGCAGCCGCATCGCAATCGCCAGCACGACATCTTTTTCCATCGTGCCCATCGGGCCGATGGCACCCGGGTCTTCGCCGCCATGCCCAGGATCGATTGCAACCGTGATCATCCTGCGCACCGACGCGCGAGGCTGCGCAGGTTCGGGCCGGTTCGATTCGCGGGCAATGTCGCTTCGGGCGGGCTCGCGCGGCTCCCGGCTTCGAGGGCCCTGCGATGCAGAGGGTGATCCGGATCGATCGGCGCGAGCGCTGGACGCTTCCCGCTCGCGGATCAGTGCGGCCAGCGGATCCTGCGCGGGCGTGGCCTTCGTTGCCGCCGCCTGCTCGCTCATGACCCGATTCTGTTCGATCAAGGCAGCCAGCGGATCGGGTGCCTGTTCAGGGTAGAGGTCGAAGACCAGCCGATGACGGTAGTCTCCGACTGGCGTCACTGCAAAGACCTGCGCATCCACCGCGACCTTCAGATCGAAGACCAGCCGGGCCACACCCGGGCGGTTCTGTCCGACACGCACCGCCGCGATGTAGGGGTCGTCTGCCCGCACCTGCGCGACCAGATCGCGCAGGGCGGCATCCAGCTCGATACCGGGCAGATCAACCACCAGCCGATGCGGGTCGGGCACAGTGAAATAGCTGTGGCGCACCGGCGCATCGAGTTCGAGTGTGACGCGGGTGTAGTCGCGCGCCGGCCAGACGCGCACCGCGACGATGCTGCCCGCGCACGCCGTTGGCAGATCGAGCGCGAGCAGCGCGCCCGGGACTGCCTTCAGAACGTGGCGGCGGCCTTTATGCATCGTTCACCCGATGCGCTGTATGCGTCCAGAGCAAGCCGTCGTGCCGTACTGTCTGATGCGTCATCTGAGAAGTCCAGTCGGATGCGCAGGTCTGGGCCAGGCAGGTCGGGGCCTGCATGTTGCGGCCATTCGACCAGGCAAACGCCCGGGCCACCGAAATATTCCTCGAAGCCGCTGTCGCGCCATTCATGACCGCTGGTGAACCGATACAGATCAAAATGATAGACCGGAAATGCAGGCAGATCGTAGGGTTCAAGCAAGGTAAAGGTCGGGCTTTTCACCCGACCACGATGGCCCAGTTCTGCCAGTAAACAGCGCACCAGCGTGGTCTTCCCGGCACCCAGCCCGCCCTCGAGCCAGACGACCATGCCGGGCTGCAGCGCGCCCACCAACTGCCGTGCGAGTGCTCTGGTGGCCGCCTCGTCAGGCAGCGTCCGATGAAGCGACGCACCGACCACGCCGTGATGGTCAGGCAGGGGCATTGTCGAACCTACAATGGGCGGATGACAGCGGCACGGCAGGTCTCATGACGGAAGGATCAGGCCCATGACGGCATCAGCCCCCGAAGGCGGGTGGGTCGAGCGGCTTCGGGTGATGGCGGCTGCACTGGGCTTCGCCTCGCTGGGTGTGGCTGATGTCGATCTGACAGATGCCGAACCCGGGCTGGCCGCTTGGCTGGCCGCGGGCTTTCACGGCGAGATGGATTATATGGCCCGTCATGGTATGACCCGGGCTCGTCCGGCCGAGCTGGTGCCCGGCACCGTGAGGGCGATCATGGTGAGCATCGACTACACGCCCGATGACCCACTGTGGATCGATCAGGCCTGGACCACGCTTGCGCAAACCGAGCGCGCCTATGTGTCGCGCTATGCCCTGGGCCGTGACTATCACAAGGTGGTTCGATCGCGGCTGGCTGCGCTGAGCGCCGCCCTGCAGCGCGAGATCGGCCCCTTCGGCTGGCGGGCCTTTTGCGATTCGGCACCCGTGCTGGAGGTCGAACTGGCGCAGCGCGCCGGTCTGGGCTGGCGCGGCAAGCACACCCTGATGCTCTCGCGCGAGGGCGGCTCGATGCGCTTTATCGGCACGCTCTACACCGACCTGCCCTTGCCGGTCGATGCGCCGGTTGATAACCACTGCGGCCGCTGCACCGCCTGTCTTGATGCCTGTCCCACGCAGGCGATCGTGGCGCCCTATCGGCTCGACGCGCGTCGCTGCGTGTCCTATCTCACCATCGAACTCAAAGGCGCGATTCCCCTGGAATTTCGCGAGGCGATCGGCAATCGGATCTATGGATGTGACGACTGCCAGCTCGCCTGCCCCTGGAACAAGTTTGCGGTGGCTGCATCGGCTCCGGACTTTGCCGTGCGCAATCGGCTCGATCAGGCGACCCTGGTCGAGCTGTTTGCATGGGATCGACAGCGTTTCGAATCGGCCTTCGAAGGCTCGGCCATTCGGCGCATCGGCCATGAGCGCTGGCTGCGCAATATCGCGGTGGCGCTGGGCAACGCACCCACCGGTGAAGCGGTGATTGCTGCGCTTCGCTCGCGCGAACACGATTCATCCGAGCTGGTGGCCGAGCATGTGCGCTGGGCATTGAGTCGCCACGGGCACTGAGCGCGCGCCTTGAGACCGCGAAATCGGTCTCACTCAGCCCAGGCCAGCCACAAGGGCAGTGTGATCGCGCTGATCAGCGTCGATGCAGTGATCAGCCGGGCCACATAAGGGCCGTCACTGCCCATGCGGGTGGCGAGGATGTAGCAGGCCGATGCGCTGGGCACGGCGCCAAACAGCACCAGGATCTGCGTGGCCAGGGGCGCGAGCCCAAGTGCACGGGCAATCAGCAAGGCGGCCATCGGCATGGCCAGCAGCTTCACCATCACCGCGTAGCGTGCAAAGCCATCGTCACCGCGCGCACCCGAGGGCTTGAGGCCCGCACCGACCAGGATCAGGCCCAGTGCGATCGAGGCTGCGCCCATGCGGTTGAGAAAGGCGGTCATGGGTTCAGGCAGCTCAATGCCGGTGAGGTTGGCGGCCAGCCCGCATGCAGTGGCCAGCACCAGCGGGTTGCGCAGCAGCGCCTTGAACACGCCCGCGCCGCTGTTGCGGGCCAGGAACCACACCGCGGCGATATTGCCAGTCGGCACGGCAACCGCGACCATGACCGCGCACAGGGCTACGCCGGCATCGCCGCCGATGCGGTGGGCCAGCGCCAAGGCCACATAGGAATTGAATCGGAAGGCGCACTGCACCGCGCCGCTGAAGCGTCGATTCTCGATGCCGAACAGTCGGCCGCCGAGCGCGCCCAGCGCGATGCCGAACAGCAGCACCGCCAGCACGCCGAGCGCAAAGGGCGCTGCGCTGGACGGGTCGATCCGGTTGCGCACGATCGCGGTGAACAGCAGCGCCGGAAAGAGCACGTAGTAGACGAGCTTTTCAAGGCTGCTCCAGAAGCCCTCGCTCCAGTCGACCCATCGGGCCAGCGCGGCGCCGGTGGCAATCAGGGCCAGATCCGGCAGGAGCAGCAGGAGCGTGTTCATGGAAGGGGGCTGTGTGGGCGCTCGGCTATAGTCGAGCGGACCAGACGATAGCAGAGAGGACATCGGGCGTGACCCTGGCCCAGACCGAATCCGGACCACGGGCCGCTGCGCCGCCCGATCCAGGCGATGTGCAATCGCTGGCCGCGTTTTGCGATGCCATCTGGCTCGAGGACGGGCTGTCGCGCAACACACTGGAGGCCTATCGCCGCGACCTGTCGATGCTGGCTCAATGGCTCGCCACGCGCCACCGCACACTGCTCGATGCCACCGAAGCCGACCTGCAGGCCTACATTGCCGCGCGCCATGCCGAATCGAAGGCCACCAGCAGCAACCGCAGGTTGACGGTCTTCAGACGCTTTTATCGATGGCTGATGCGCGAGCGGCAACGCGAGGACGACCCGACCCAGCGCATCGTCGCGGCCCGGCAATCCTTGCGCTTTCCAAAGTCCTTGACCGAGGGGCAGGTCGAGTCCCTGCTGGCCGCGCCGGATGTCGGAACGCCGCTCGGGCTGCGAGACCGCGCCATGCTCGAGACCCTGTATGCCACTGGCCTTCGCGTCTCGGAGCTGATTGGTCTGTCGGCGGTGTCGGTCAGCCTGGTCGATGGCGTGATCCGCGTGGTCGGCAAGGGCGATAAGGAGCGGCTGGTGCCTCTGGGTGAAGAAGCGCGACGCTGGATCGAGCGCTACCTGCGCGAATCGCGCCCCGAATTGCTGGGCGCACGTTCGAGTGATGCACTGTTCATCACTGCGCGGGCCGCCGCCATGACCCGGCAGATGTTCTGGACCTTGATCAAGCGGCATGCGCTGGTGGCCGGCATCAATGCGCCGATGTCACCGCACACGCTGCGCCATGCCTTTGCCACACACCTGCTCAACCATGGCGCCGACCTGCGTGTGGTGCAGATGCTGCTGGGACATGCCGACATCTCCACCACGCAGATCTACACGCATGTGGCCCGCGAACGGCTCAAGGCCTTGCATGCACAGCATCATCCAAGGGGCTGAGCAGTCAGCCCCGGAACATGAACACGGAGTGAACTTCACATGAAGATCTGCATCATCGGTTTGGGGTCGATCGGCGGATACCTCGCCTTTCGGCTGGCTCAGGCGGGGCGTGATGTCTGCGCTGTGGCGCGCGGGGCCACACTGCAGTCAGTGCAGCAGCATGGCCTGCTGCTGAGCCATGTCGACGCGCCAGAGCAGCTCAGCTCGGTGCCCCTGACGGTCAGCGACTCACCGGCGCAACTGGGCCCGCAGGATCTGGTGATCGTGGCACTCAAGACCACCGCGCTCGATGCGCTGCCATCCCTGATCGGACCGCTGCTGGGCCCGCAGACGAGGGTGATGTGGGCGATGAATGGCGTGCCCTACTGGCTGATGAAGGGCCTGGATGCGCGCTGGCGAGACATCCGGCTGGAGGCGACCGATCCGGGTGGGCGGCTCGAAGCCGCAATCGATCCGGGTCGGATCATCGCTTGCGTGGCGCACATGGCTGCCTCATGCCCGCAGCCCGGCCATGTGGTGCAGGCCTTCGGCGATCGATTCATTATCGGCGAGCCGGGTGGCGCGCAGACCGAGCGTCTGGCTGCGGTCTCGCAGGCTCTGTCGGTGCCCGGCGTCGGGCTGGAAGTATCGGATGCGATCGAGGAGGCGATCTGGCTCAAGCTGTGGGGCAACATGACGATGAATCCGGTGTCGGCACTGACCGGCGCCACACTCGATCGCATCCTCGATGAACCCATGGTGCGCCGCTTCGTGTCGGCCGCGATGCTGGAGGCCACCGCAATCGGCGATCGCATCGGGCTGTCGGTCGGCATGACGCCCGAGGACCGTCATGCCATCACCCGCAAGCTCGGCGCAGTGCGGACTTCGATGCTTCAGGACGTGCAGGCTGGTCGCGCGATCGAACTCGACGCTCTGACCGCATCAGTGAGCGAGCTGGGTCTTCGCATCGGCATCGAGACGCCGAATATCGATGCGCTGCTGGGCTTGACCCGCCTCTTCGACGCAATCCGCACGCAGCGGCTTAAACAGGGTGCCTGAGCACGGCTATCATCGCATCCCATGAGCGCTCGCCATGTGTCCGAAACCCCTGCCACCGCGGCGCTGCGCGCGGCGCGCATCGCGTTCACCGAGCACCCCTACGACTATGTCGATCATGGCGGCACCGCTGAATCGGCGCGTCAGCTGGGCCTGAGCGAACATGCGGTGATCAAGACCCTGGTGATGCAGGACGACTCAGCCAAGCCGCTGATCGTGCTCATGCATGGTGATCGCAGCGTCTCGACCAAGAACCTCGCGCGCCAGACCGCGCGCAAATCGATTACGCCCTGCGCACCCGATGTGGCGCAGCGCCATTCGGGATATCTGGTGGGCGGCACCTCGCCCTTCGGGACGAAAAAGAAACTGCCGGTCTATGTCGAGCGCAGCGTGCTCGATCTGCCGGCCATCTGGATCAATGGTGGGCGCCGAGGCTATCTGGTGGGCATCGCCCCGCAGGTGCTGATCGATCTGCTGCAGGCCCAAGTGGTCGACTGCGCATTGGAGAACTGATGAACACCTTGCCCGAACTGCTCGCTGTTCTGTTGGCCTACCTGCTGGGCTCGATTTCATTCGCCGTGCTGGTGAGCAAGGCCATGGGCCTGGACGACCCGCGCAGCTATGGCTCGGGCAATCCCGGCGCTACCAACGTGCTCAGAACCGGCAACCGCAAGGCAGCGGTCCTCACGCTGATCGGCGATGCAGCCAAGGGCGCAGTGGCCGTCCTGATTGCGCGGGCACTCGCCGATCGATTCGGTTTTTCCGACACCCTGCTGGCTGTCGTCGGACTGGCCGCTTTCATCGGCCACCTCTTTCCGGTCTTTCATCGCTTCCAGGGTGGCAAGGGCGTGGCCACGGCTGCAGGCGTGTTGCTGGCACTGTCACCTTGGCTTGGGCTGGCCACGCTGGCCACCTGGATTGCGGTGGCGTTTTTCCTCAAGTATTCCTCGCTTGCCGCGATTGCGGCCGCAGTCTTTGCGCCGCTCTACTACCTGCTGATGGCGCGTGCAGACGGCGTGTTCATTGCGCTGGTGGTGATGAGTGTGCTGCTGCTGTTGCGCCACCGGCGCAACATCGAAAATCTGCTGGCCGGTACCGAAGGCCGCATTGGTCAGAAAAAGAGCAGCTGATTTCCTCACGCGGCAGGCCGACATGAAAATTGCCTGGTCTGCCCATCTCGCCACCCTGGCCGAGCGATACCGTGATCGGATCGCGGTGTCGGATGGTGAAGGTGCCTCCATCTCCTATGTTCAGCTGCATCGGCGCGCACAGGCGCTGGCCGCGCATCTGTTGGCATCGGGTGTGGCACCGGGCGAGCCGATTGCCAGCCTGATTCCCAACCAGATCGAGGCCGTCTGGGTTTCTTATGCCCTGAAGATGGCCGGCGTGGCCGAAACGCCGCTGGGCTTTGGCCTCACCGATGAAGAGCTGGTCTGGTGCGCCCGGCTGGCGGGCTTTCGCAAAGTGGTGACCCTTCAAACGCGGGCCCATGCGATGCACGCACTGGGGTTCGAACCCATCGATCCTTTGCCGGATGCCGATTGCGATGGCGCCCCGAGCGGGCCACCGCTGGCACCGGTCGAGGGCGCGGTCGATGGCCGCATCCTGTTCACTTCGGGCACCACCGGCAAGCCCAAGGGTGTGGTCTACACACACGAGGCCCGTCGGATCGGCGAGCAGATGCAGCAGGCTGCCTGGCCGATCATGCCGCGCGCGGGAGATCGGTTGTTGCTGATGACGCCCTTCGTGCATGGCGCATCGCTGCTGGCCTTCGGCTGGCTTGATCACGGTGGTGAAGTGTTGTTGCACGCGGGTGTTGACCTGCCTGCGCTGCGTGCTGAATTCGAACAGGCCAGTTTGAGCGCAGTCTTTGCGCCGCCCACGGTGTTGGCCCGGATCACTGCCGGGTTCGAAGGCCAAGGCTTTGGCGGCGTGCGTTGCATCTTCACTGGCACGCAGCCGCTCACCGAGTCGCTCTATCGGCGTGCGCAGACCATGTTCGGGCCGGTGGTGCGGGTGACTTATGGCAAGTCGGAGTGCATCAACCCGATCACGGTGCTGGCCCCGGATGAAACAGAGCACTGGTTCGATGAAACCGATCGCGCGGCCGGTGCCTGTGTTGGCTGGCCAGCACCAGGCGTGGAGCTGCACATCGGCCCGCCTGCAGGTGCCACGGGCGAGCCAGACGAGATCTGGCTGCGCGCGCCGCAGATGTCCAAGGGGCTCATCCTGTCCGAGCAGGGCTTCACAGCGCATGAGCCCGAGGGCTGGCATGCCACAGGGGATCTGGGCTTCATCGATGCCCGCGGGCGGCTGATGCTGACCGGCCGGATGGCCGATGTCATCAAGACGGGCGGCTATCGGGTCAATCCAGACGAAATCGAGTCACTGCTGGGCGCACTGCTGAATGCAGACGGGGTCTGCATCACCTCGCTCGCATCGGATCACTGGGGCGAAGTGATCGTGGCGGTGGCTGAAGGTGCGCGTGAAGGCTGGATCGATGAAGCCACGGCACGCGTGCAGGGCCTGTCGCGTCACAAGCATCCTCGCCTGTGGG
>Ga0114976_10002525_pt1 | contig 11470 bp, 14 predicted proteins | sample S_130805_EF_Meta_FD_87319 | JGI IMG/M metagenome (GOLD analysis project Ga0114976, IMG submission 87319) | Freshwater microbial communities from Lake Simoncouche, Canada to study carbon cycling - S_130805_EF_MetaG | ecosystem: Environmental > Aquatic > Freshwater > Lake | place: Lake...
GAATACGCCGCCGTGCTGCGTTTCTCTCTCCCCGCAGCAAGCCAGGATTGCAAAAAAAAGATAACAATTTTGTTATGAAAAGCCTTAAAAGTAGAAAATACAACGCTAATTACAAGCGATTGCGACAGATTATTTTGGCCACTCAACCGGCCTGTTTTTACTGCAAAAAAGCACCTGCAACAACTATTGACCATGATCCACCAATTGACACCTTCCCAGCTCCAGAGCTTTGGGTTGGTACTCTAAGACCTGCGTGTGCACATTGCAACTATTCCAAAGGGGCGATCTATGGCAACAAAAAAAGAAAAGCCGTTAAAAACAGCCGTAAGTGGTAAGCCTGCACTTGGCAGACATACAGCTGCAATGAACAACGCTTTGAAGGGGCGCAAAGACATTGATGGTGTAACACAGGTTGCTTTACTGGGTTTAGCTACAGCCTGGGATCTTATTGAGAAGACCGGCGAAAATACACACACTATCCCATCTATATCCAGAGAGCTTAGAGAGATCTGGACTTATTGCGGTTTGCCAGAGGCAGATGACATTTTTAAGTAAGTGTCCACCCAGGTGGGCATCACTGAGAGATGAGAGCTGTGAAACAGATGGTGACAATATGTCAATTGTCGCAGAGCTGTTAGGTTACAGTTTATTTGAGTGGCAACGCTATGTATGTGATGTAGGTTTAGAAAAAGACAAATTAGGTCAATATAAGTACCGCACTGTTGCGGCTCAAGTTAGTAGGCAGTCTGGTAAATCTAAGTTAATTGAAACGCGTATTGCTTATGAGTTATTGCAACCAAAAAGACATGTTGCCTATACAGCTCAAGATCGCAACATGGCTAAGGTCAAATGGGAAGAACATTTATTAAGCTTTATGATGTCGCCAAAGTTTTCTAAGCGTATTGCTAGGGTAAGTAAAACAAATGGCAATGAGAAGATCTACATGCGCAATGGATCTACCTATGGCATTGTTACACCTAATGACAAAGGCGCACGCGGTCTAAGTCTTAATCTTATGGTAATTGATGAGGCACTTACACATCCGCTGTCTTTGATAGCAAACTTACAACCTACCTTGGCAACTAAGCGCAATGGTCAGCTTTGGATTATGTCTAATGCAGGCAGACCAGGTGAGTCAGAGTTATTAGAGCATTACAGAGAATTAGGCCACCGAGAGATAGCAGAGCCTACAAATAAACTAGCTTGGTTTGAGTGGTCACCTCTATCAGATGATTTTGATTACATGGATCAAGATGTGTGGTATCAAGCGATCCCATCCTTGCATGAACAAAAGGGAGTATTACTTGAAGCTGTTAAAGAGGCATCACAAACAAACAGTCCAGAGATCTTTACAAAAGAGTGGCTAAATGTTTGGCCGGCTAAAGATGCAGTGCAAGTTATTGCTACAGAACTTTGGGATGGTTTAGCTAGGACTGACATCATCCTTGGCAACAATGTGGTCTTTGGTGTGGATATAAGTAGGGAGCGCGATAGAGCTACTATTGCAGTATCAGGTCAAGTCTTAGGTTACACACCTGTTGAGCTTATAGAGTCTAAAGAGGGTACATCATGGGTATTGCCAAAGCTTGTAGAACTGTGTAAAAAATATAATACAAAAGTAGTCATAGACACAGGCTCACCGGCAGCTTCTCTAATAGCAGAGCTGCAAAAACAAGAGATAGGTGTTATGGCCATACATTTGCGTGATTATGCAAGAGCATGTGGATCTTTCTATGATGCAGTGCAAGCTAGGACAATTTGTCATATAGATGATCCAAACCTAAGAGCTGCAATCATGGGATCAACAAAAAGACCATTAGGTGACTCATGGGCTTGGAATAGACAAAGTACAACAAACATCACGCCACTTGTAGCGGTAACACTGGCACGCTATGGAGTAGTGACCAAAATAGAGGAAAGACCAGTGGCAAGGAGTAAGATGTACTAATGAAATACTTATCAACAATATTACAAGTTTCAGGATCTTTACTGTTAGTCTTAGGTGTCGCATCTATTAACTTGATTAGTGCAGTATTATTAGGCGGCATATTTCTAATTTTATTCGGCATTGCTTTAGAGGTCAGAGGTAAATAATGCTTGGCAAACTACTCAAGAGGCAGATACAACCCGGCCTAGTTTATACATCATCCGGTTATGTGGACTCACTTGGTAGAGTCGGTAGATTTTTTGAAGGCAATTATGCAGGTACTTATGTAGATGGCCGCACTGCATTAGGCATACCTGCAATCTATCGCGGTATCTCACTTATTGCAGATGCTATTGGTGCGTTAGAACTTTGTGCATATCGCAATGGTAGAGAAATTATGCCAAAGCCAAATATTTTAGCAAGACCTAATCCTACAGAAACACGCATGGAAACAATTGCGGCAATGGCCGCAGGTCTTTTGATGGATGGTAATTACATTGCAGTATTAGGTGAGCCTGGGGCTAATGGTTACCCTGACAGTCTTTATCCTGTTGCACCTGATCGCGTACAAGTTACAAGAGATAAAGGTAAAATTGTTTATCGCATTGATGAAAAAACTTATGATAGGTCAGAGATCTTTCATATTAAAAACTTTACCATGCCAGGTGACATTGTAGGTAGAGGCATTTTAGCTGTAGCAAAACAATCATTAGGAAAAGAAATTGCTATTAATGAATACGCTGCAAGATACTTTGATGGCGGAGTAAATCCAACAGCTGTAATTAAATCAGCTAATCCAGATCTTACAAGTGAGGAAGCGGATGCTCTAAAGTCTGCATGGATGTCAATGTATTCATCACGCAATAGATCACCTGTAGTTATGAACGCATCTACAGATTTTGAGGTTTTAAGTAGTAACGCAGCTGAGAGCCAATTGGTAGAGGCGCAAACAGCCGGATTAACAGAGGCCGCTAACATACTTGGCCTACCGGCTTACTATTTAGGTGCACCAAACAGTAGCCGTACCTATTCTAATGTTGAACAAGAAAATTTACAGCTCATCAAGTTTTCAATCCAACCAATAGCGGAGAGAATAGAGGCTGCCTTCTCAGATCTATTAGTGCGTGGACAAACTGCTAAATTTAAGTATGACTCTATGTTAAAAACAGATACAGCTAGTCGTTACTCAGCTTATGCAACTGCATTATCAAGTGGATTTTTAACTGTTGATGAGGTGCGCGACAGAGAAAACCTAGAGTCTATGGATTATGAAGAGGGCGAGTTTGATGATCAGACAAATGCAAGTTCACAAGTACAAGAGGTGATAAATGAACAATGACATAGAAAACAGGCGTTACAATGTTGAGTTTGAATTACGCCTTGCAGATGGTGATGGGCGCACTATCTATGGCATGGCAGTCCCATATAACAAAGAGCAGCGTATAAATAACACTATTATTGAGATATTTAGAAAAGGTGTTTTTGCAGATGTTATCCGCGCCCCTCACAGAGTTAAACTTTTGCGCGGTCATGGCGAAAACAATGTGCTAGGTAGAGCCACACTTTTAAAAGAAACAGATGAAGGTCTATATGCAGAGTTTAGAATTTCTAAAACAAGAGAAGGTGATGAAGCTTTAGAGCTAGTAAGAGATGGCGCATTAGATCAATTATCTATTGGGTTTATGCCAATTAAAAACCGCAAAAGACCAGATGGTGTCATGGAGCGTATAAAGGCTCATTTAGCAGAGGTGTCACTTGTAACCTTTGGAGCTTATGGAGATATGGCTGCCGTTGCCGGAGTGCGACAAGGTGCACCTCAAATAACACCTAGACTAGATGAAGCTAGAAAGATATTAGATGCCATACAGCGTAGTAAATAATCATCCTGACTGTGAAGGTTTTGCAGTAGTTAAAGATCAAAACAATGAGTTACTAGGCTGTCACAAAACGCAAGCTCAGGCTGAGGATCAATTAACGGCCATAAATATTGCAGAGTTTGGCACAAGAGAATTACCGCAAAACTATAGACCGGCATCTAGTGAAGATGTGCCAGAAGGTCGCAATTGCGCTAATTGTATTTTTTACAAGTCACCTTATTGTGAACTTTGGGATGCCAATGTGCAAGCTGACTACTATTGCAACCGCTGGGCTGTAATGCCTGAAACTTATGATATATCAGGATTTGACCAATCAAGAAATGATAAACCTAGATACAACACAGCTGTAGAAATATTACAAAACTTAAAAAAACAGGTATAATATAATTAGTAGAACACCTGACCCTGTATTGCAGCGAGTCACACCTTCTCACAAACCAAACTAATTTATAGGAGAAAAATGTCTAATACATTTCTAGCCTCTCTGCGTGAGAAGCGTGAAACAAAGACTGCTCTTATTTCATCAACAGTAGAGCGTGCAGCCGAAGAACTACGCGATCTATCAGAGGTTGAACTTGCCAATGTAGAGGCACTAAACCTTGAAGTAAAAAAGTTAGATGAAAGAATTGAGCAGATGTCCGATATTGAATTGCGCAATCAAAAGGCCGCTGATCTAGCAGCTAAGGTTGATGCCAATGTAGATGTAAAGAAAGAGTCACGCGCCGGCGGCTTTAGTGTTGTAAGTGAAGAACTTACTTACACTACACGCTCTGGTAATGACTTTATGACAGATGCACTTAAGTCACATTTCAAAACAGATGGTGATGCGCTAGAGCGTATTCAACGCCATCAAAGAGAAATGGCAATTGAGAAGCGTGCAGTTTCAACCTCAAGTTTTGCAGGATTAGTAGTCCCTCAATATTTAGTTGATCTATACGCGCCACTAGCTCGCGCTGGTCGCCCTTTTGCAGATGCAGCTCGCAAACACACTTTACCTGCTCAAGGTATGTCTGTGGTCTTGTCAAAAATTTCAACAGGCACTACAACCGCTTATCAAACATCACAAAATACAGCGGCAGTATCTCAAGACATGCAAGATACAACCTTGACAGTTGATGTTAATACAATCGCTGGACAACAGTCAGTATCAAAGCAAGCCTTACTACGCGGTTACAACATTGAGTCAATTGTTTTAGGCGATCTAATCCGCGCTTACAACACAAAGCTTGATGATGCAATCCTAAATGGCACCGGATCAAATGGCCAGCCTCTTGGATTAAAGACAATGACAAGCGGTATTTTAGTAACTTACACAGCTACTACAGGTACAGTGGCAGGTCTATATCCAAAACTTGCAGATGCAATCCAACAAATTCAAAGTAATGTGTATGTAAATCCAAACGCAATACTTATGCACCCACGCCGTCTAGGTTTCTTGTTATCTGGCCTTGATGGATCAAACCGCCCATTAGTGGTACCAAACGCCTACAACCCAATCAATGCAATGGGTACTGGCAATGGCACACCTTCATACGGCGCAACCGGCTACTCAATACTTGGCTTGCCAATTATTGTTGATGCTAACATTGCAACAAACATTGGTGCATCTACAAACCAAGATACAGTCTTTGTTGTAGATCTAAATGAGTGTCACTTGTTTGAGGAAACAAATGCTCCTACTTATGTGACATTTGAAGAGCCAAACGGCAAGGTAGCAATTAACATTGTGCTATTCGGTATGTCAGCCTTTACAGCTGAGCGTTATCCAAAAGCAATTGCACAAATTAACGGCACCGGCTTGGCAACACCAAGCTTCTAAAGTAAAGCTTCTAAGCCCCCTACCCTTCCAGGGGGTTTAGATCCTAACTATGGTTGGTATTTGAGAATTGGAGTTTGCTTAATGTCCCAGAGCACTTTAGGTTTTGGATACCAACCATGGCTATAACAAACGGCTACGCGACACTTGCAGCAATGAAGGCTTACTTGTCTATCTCAGATACAACAGATGACACTTTACTTGAAACTCTAATTGAATCAGCATCACGCTCAATTGACAAAATTGCTAATCGCAGATTTTATGCAGATGCTACAGCTACAGCACGCCTTTATAGAGCTTACTCAGATGTCTTTGTTTATACAGATGACATTAGTAGTACCACTGGTCTTATTGTAAAAGTAGATGAAGCTGGCAACGGCACCTACACAAAAACGCTAACTTTGAACACAGATTTTATTATGGATCCGCTTACAGCCTCAGCTTTAGGCAGACCTTTTACGCAATTAACTATGGTTTCTAATACTGAGTCATGGCCTATTTTTCCAGGCTTGACACAAAACGGCTTACGCCCCGGAGTACAAGTTACAGCTAAGTTTGGCTGGCCGTCTGTACCAAGTGATGTCAATGTAGCTTGTCTAATTCTTACAGCTGATCTATACAAGCGCAAAGATGCTCCGGGCGGTGTCCTAGGTCTTGGTGACCTTGGTGTAATACGCATGTCCCCAGTAGGCAGAGATGTATCACAAATGATTAGGGCTTATCAAAAGATTGCCATTGCCTAATGATCCCAAGTACAGTAAGGACAAATCTTAAAACAGCTCTTACAGCTATCACAGGATTGCGTGTCATGGATTATGTCCCTGACTCTACAAATGTGCCTACCAATAATGCTTTTGCAGTTATTGGTCAATTGTCAATGAATTATGACTACACACTTAATAGAGGTTTTGACTCTGCAACCTGCAACATAATTGTCATGGTCGGGCGCATGAGTGAAAAAGATGGACAATCAAGATTGGATGGGCTACTCAGCTCATCCGGTTCAACCTCAATCAAAGCCGCTATTGAGGCTGATAAAACACTAAGCGGTGCAGTGCAAACTTTAAGAGTTGTGTCTGCATCACCAGGCACAATAACATCCGCTAGTATTGATTACCTAAGTTATCAGTATTCAGTGGAATTGATAGGTTAGCGAAAGGAAAAATATGGCCATATTTATGGGTAATAAAGTAGCAGTCATTGTAGGTACCTCAACCATATCTTCATTTGTCAGCACTGTAAGTCTTAACCGCGAAGTAGAGGCTGTTACGATAACAGCCATGAACGATACTGTTCAGAATATGATCGGGGGGATTGAGGTAAGCTCAATTTCCATGGAAATATTTAATGATTTTGCGGCAGCCTCAGTGAACAGTCTTTTTGAAGACAAGATTGGTGAAAAACTGGCAATCAAATTGATTCCAGTAACCGGTACAGTCACAGCTACAAATCCAAGTTATTCTATGTCATGCTTGATCACCCAATGGACACCCATTTCAGGATCAACAGACAGTGCAGCCTTGGCTAGCGTGACTTTTCCAGTCACAGCTTTAACAAAAGCAACAAGCTAAAAAGAAAAGGTGGGACATGCACAAGATTGAAATAACAAAGAAAGACGGCAAAAAGATTACTTATGATCTTACGCCATCTGTGAAAGTAGCCTTCGAAGCTGAGTTCAAAACAGGATGGCGTAAGAGATTAGGTGAACTACAAATGGAGTCTGATTTGTGGTGGCTTGCTTGGCGATTGGAAAAAGATTTAGGCAAGACTGAACTAGCCTTTGGTGATGATTACATCAATCAATTTATAGATGTTGATTTGTTATATGAAGCAAAAAATGGCTAGACCGACATGGACAAATATGGGAAGTCGCCGCCATTTCGGTTAGCACAGGAATATCTCCTAAAGATCTTTTAGAGGTTGATCCGGCAGTGTATATGGCGATTAAGGCAATATTGCAAGAACAAGCTGCAAAAACAAAAGGGACAGTCAGGCGGAGATAATGGCAGAGCTTAAGGCCGATAGATCCCTCAAGGCTGTTTATGTATCAGGGTTAGATGAACTAATGGAAAAAATAGAAAAAGTTAATCCGGATACAAAAAAATTATTTAAGAAAGAATTACGCAAACAAATAAAACCTGTAGAAAAACTTGCTAAAAGTTTTATACCAGCTGAGGTTTTTCCTGGCTGGAGAGATACTAAACCTTATTACCCCACTAATTGGGGGTGGGCTTTTGACACAAGTCATAGAGGCCGTACTTATGGCAAAACAAATCAATCAAGATGGCAATGGTCGCAACAAGAGGCTATAGCCGGCATAAAAATTACAAGCGCACAAGTTAAAGTGGCAAGGCGCGGCTTTGGTATTGAAACAACAGCTTTAGCTTTAGTTAATGCCTCGGTGCCCGGAATTATTTTTGAATTGACAGGCGGCGGTACTGCTAGGAGCAGAGGCAAAACAAGGCGCGTAAGCCGCAACCCTAATGCTAGTGAAGGATTTATCCGCAAAGTATCACAAGCTCATGGCGCAATAGCTGGTGATGGCAAAGGCAAGAGAGTTATCTATAAAGCCACAGCTCAAAAAGGCGCACAAGCTTTAGCCGGCATACAAGCTGTAATTGACAAATATATTTCACAAACATTTAGGGGCAACTAATGGCACTAAGTCAAAATGTTGTCATTAACTTTCTTACTAAGTTTGATAAAAAAGGTTTGCAAAGGGCTACTAAAGAGCTTAAAGGCTTTGATAAATTTGTAGCTTCAAGTAAGTTTGCCTCAAAAGCCCTTTTAGCTACAGCCGGTATTGGGGCTGCAATTGCTTTAGAAAGGCTTGCTAGATCATCTGTTAAAGCTGCACTTGAGCAAGAAAGACTAGACAAATCTGTAGAGCAATCTCTCCAATCAATCAATGAACTTGGTTCTTTGAACAGTGTTAAAACTCTTATTACAGATTTACAAACTGCCACAAATATTACTGAGGATCAATTAACGCCGGCCTTAAATGGTTTAATCATATCAACTGGTAATTTAGGTAAAGCGCAAAGTTTGTTAAGCGTTGCAATTGACACAAGCAAGGGAAGCGGCGTTGATTTACTTACAGTCACAGATGCTTTAGGTAAGGCGAATAGAGGAAACTTTAGAGCTTTAGGTCAATTAGGTCTTGGCTTTAACACAGTCACAGCCGAACAAATGGGCTTGGCAGATATAACCGATTATTTAACTCTTAAGTTTGGCGGAGCGGCAAAGCGAGCTACTGAAACTTTTGGATCAAAACTAGATGATCTTAAAATTAGTGCAGGTGAGGCACAAGAAAACCTAGGCCAAGGGTTCATCACTGCCGCAGAAATTATTATTGGTAGCAGTAATGCTACAGATGTTTTTGGCGCAAAACTTGAGTCACTAGGATTAAATGGTGGGTACATTGTAATTGCTTTAGCTGATAAAGTAAATAAAATACAAGAAGCTTTTAGTGGACTTAGTAACGCAATACAAAATGACCCAATCCTAAAATTCTTTTTTCAAGCAAAAAATATTCCAGTATTAGGTGGGTGGATTGAAGGCTTTAGAGGTTTAGCTGAGGATGGAAAAAAGATTGCCGAAAGATCAAAAGAAACTGTTGCGCAAACAGAGGAACAAAAAATTGCTGCCGCAAAACTGGCCGCGCTACAAGCTAAGTTTGACAAGTTTGCCGCAGCCGCTTTGGATAAACAGAAAAAACTTTCAAAAGAAAAAGCTGCTCAAGCTGCATTGGACAAGAAAAAAGCAGATCTTGAGTCAATGTTTGACATAGATAAAATTAATTTACAAGCTGCCCTAAGCCGTAAGTTATCAGGTGAAGATGAAATCCGCGTAAAACTTATGCAAAAATTAGCAGAGGGTACCGCCAAAGCTGTTGATGAAGCTTTAAAATACGCAGATGTTCTTAAGGTTATTGAGGATGGTCAGATTACAACCGCAGAGGTTGAGATGTTAGCAAAAAAATGGGGTATGACTACTGTTGAAGTTTTGCTTTACTTAAAACAATTGTTCACAGCTAATGATGAGCTACGAAAAATGCTTGCTTTAATGGATGAATTAAATAAGAAAAAATTCCCTACATTAGAGGCAGCTACATCCAATTTGGCTGCACCCCCTGGCTTGACTATGGCGGGCGGTGCGCCTTTAGGTGTAGGTGGTACTGGTATTTTTGGATCATTTGCCATGTCACCACAAGATTTAGATTTTTCAAGAATGATTGCAAACATACCTAAGATGGCTGAGGGTGGCATTGTAACTAAACCAACAAGGGCTTTAATTGGTGAAGCTGGAGCTGAGGCAGTAATTCCACTTGATCGCATGGGATCTATGGGTACAACTGTAAATGTAAATGTTGCTGGCTCTGTAATTTCTGAGGGTCAATTACAGTCTGTAATTCAAGATGTTTTATATAGCTTAAATCGCACCGGTGCAGTTACCCAGTTAGCAAACCTAGGTAGATAATGCCAGGGGCAGTATTTAAGGCAGAGATTGATTTTCAAGGCGGAGCAAGTTTTGATCCGGCTCTTGTGCTTGATAATCCTGCAACACCTTTAGATTCATCAATATTAGGCACAAGTGCGGCGGATGTTGTAGATATAACATCTTTTGTAACGCAGTGCTACATAAGGCGTGCTTTTAATAGATCCTCTGATTCATTTATTGGTGGCAGTGCAAAGATAGTATTTGTAGATCAAACAGGTACATTTAATCCTGCCAATACATCCTCACCTTTGTATGGCAAAATTAAACCCATGCGTAAGATCCGCATGACTGCATCTTTTAACAGCGTTAATTACAACCTTGGATCTTTTTATGTACAAGAGTGGAATTACAAAAGCCCTACAGGATTTGACCCTGCCTATGTAACACTTAATTGTGTGGATGGATTTCAACTACTAAATCTAACTACTTTGACTACAGTTACAGGCGGAAGCAGTGGACAAACTACAGCTGCCAGAGTTACAAGCTTGCTTAATGCTGGAGAGTGGCCGGATTTTATGAGAGATATATCTACAACATCTACCACTACAGTACAAGCTGACACCGGGGCTTCAAGATCTTTACTAGCAGCTTTGCAAGAGGTTGAGCAAACAGAAACCGGGGCTTTATATGTAGATCAAAGAGGCTTTGTTAAGTTTATGTCTAGGACTGACATTATTACCGCCTCTGGATCTACCCTTACAAAATTCTCTGATGTTAATGGATCAGGTGATATTACCTACCAAAATGTAGAGTTTGATATATCTGATTTTCAAATGATTAACAAAGTTACAGTAACGCCGGCCTCATTGACTGGTCAAACCGCAAGCGATTTAGCAAGTATTGATGATTATTTTCAACATAGCAGAATCAGATCTGGCATCATGCAAACTGAGTCAGATGCTCTAAATCAGGCTAAAATGATTATAGCCTCACGCAAAGAGCAAGGTGTTGATATACAGCTTAATTCTTTGACTATAGATGCCTATGGTCAGGATGATCCTGCAAGGACTACGGCAGCTTTAGAGCTTGACATTTTTAACCCAATTAAGGTTACACAAACCTTACCAGCCGGCAATGTAGTCAGTGATAGTGTTATAGCTGGAGTGCAGTATCAAATCACACCAAATTCTTTTCTTGTAACATTTTCATGTGCTCAACCCTTTGCCGTAGGATTTTTGCTAGACTCAGCCGTTGATGGTTTATTAAATGAAGACATTTTGAGCTACTAGGAGAATAATGGCTAAACAAACCTTTACCACTGGGCAGGTACTTACAGCTGCACAGATGACAAGTTTGCAACAGACTGCTATGGGTGGTGGATCAGCTACAGCTAAAACCACATCTTATGTA
>Ga0114976_10002526_pt1 | contig 11470 bp, 10 predicted proteins | sample S_130805_EF_Meta_FD_87319 | JGI IMG/M metagenome (GOLD analysis project Ga0114976, IMG submission 87319) | Freshwater microbial communities from Lake Simoncouche, Canada to study carbon cycling - S_130805_EF_MetaG | ecosystem: Environmental > Aquatic > Freshwater > Lake | place: Lake...
GAGGCAAAAGCAAGAGCTGTGTTACGCGCCGTTGAACTGGTTCAAGGAGGACTCCATGCTCCTCATGATTGATAATTACGACTCTTTTACCTATAACCTGGTTCAGTATTTTGGAGAACTAGGAGCAGACATTCAAGTTTTTCGTAATGACGAAATTACTCTCAACCAAATGGAAGCTATAAGTCCCTCGCATATTTGTATCTCCCCAGGTCCCTGTAGTCCAGCCCAAGCGGGAATTTCTATTGCAGCGATTCAACACTTTGCCGGAAAAGTACCCATCCTTGGGGTTTGTCTTGGACATCAAGCCATTGGTGAAGCTTTTGGTGGTGATGTGATTCGTGCGAAGAAGGTGATGCATGGTAAGGTCGACACGGTGTACTCGAAACGTCGTGGTGTGTTTCAAGGTTTACCAGCAGAATTTCAAGTAACAAGATACCATTCACTCGCCATCTCTCGTGAAACCTTACCAGCTTGCCTTGAGGTAACTGCCGTGACAGATGATGATGAAATCATGGGTGTAAGACATAAGACCATGGCTGTTGAAGGGGTACAATTTCATCCCGAGTCGATATTGTCAGAATATGGACACGAGTTATTAAATAATTTCCTTAAAATGAAGAATTAAACTAGGCACCCTATGGCGATTACCCCCCAAGAAGCTTTACTGCGCTGCATCGAACATCGTGAAATCTTCCATGATGAAATGCTTGAACTCATGCGCTCCATCATGCGTGGTGAACTTTCTAGTAATTTAACTTCAGCACTACTTTTGGGTCTACGTACCAAAAAGGAAACTATTGGCGAAATTACTGCCGCAGCGATGGTTATGCGTGAATTTGCAAATCAAGTTGAGATTACTGATCAATCACATTTCGTTGATATTGTGGGAACTGGTGGTGATGGTTCTCACAGCTTTAATATTTCTACAACAGCAATGTTCGTTGTTGCTGCTGCAGGTGCTAAGGTTGCAAAACATGGTAACCGTGGTGTCAGTAGTAAATCAGGAAGTGCTGATGTCTTGGAATCTTTAGGTGCCAAGATACAACTTCAAGCGAGTCAAGTGGCACATTGTCTTGAAAAAACAGGTATTGGCTTTATGTTTGCGCCAAATCATCATCCCGCCATGAAAAATGTGGCAGCGGTTCGTAAAGAATTAGGGATTCGGACTATTTTTAATATATTAGGGCCTCTGACCAATCCAGCAAACGCCCCTCACATGTTGATGGGAGTGTTTCATTCTGATTTAGTAGGTATTCAAGTGCGGGTATTGCAGCGTTTGGGCTTAAAACACGCATTAGTTGTTTACGGCAAAGATGGTCTTGACGAGATTTCATTAGGCGCTTCAACTTTAATTGGTGAATTAAAGAATAATGAAATTATTGAATACGAAATTCATCCAGAAGACTTTGGTCTATCGATGGTTGGTACGCGTGCATTTAAAGTTGCTAGTCCTGAAGAATCGAAAGCCATGTTATTGAATGTTTTAAATAATGGTGAAGGTCCTGCGCTCGATATCGTTTGCCTGAATGCTGGAGCTGCACTCTATGCGGCCGATGTTGCTACTTCAATTGAGGCGGGTATCGCACTTGCTCGAAAAGTCATTGCCGATGGCAGTGCCAAGAAAAAATTAGATGCTTTTGTTCAAACGACTCAAATACTCTCCCAATAATCTATGTCTGATATCTTGCACCGTATTCTAGAAACAAAAAAGCAAGAAGTTTCTTTTGCAAAATCACAAAAATCTTTTGTTGATGTTGAACATTCTGCTCTTGATAGTATTCTTGATGAGAAATTAAAGCCTCGTGGTTTTTATCAGGCAATAGAAAATAAAATTAACCAAGGATATGCTGGTGTGATTGCAGAGATCAAACAAGCAAGCCCAAGTAAAGGACTTTTACGCTCTCCCTTTTATCCAGCTGAGATTGCCAAGAGTTATGCCGAGCACGGCGCGGCTTGTCTATCGGTTCTGACGGATGTTGAGTATTTCAAAGGCTGTACTGAATTTTTGATTGAAGCTAGGGCTGCTTGTGAGCTACCTGTGATTCGAAAAGATTTTATGATTGATCCCTATCAAATTTTTGAAGCCCGGGCCATGGGAGCAGATGCCATTTTATTGATTGTCTCCGCTCTGTCAGATCCTCAACTTAAAGAATTTGAAGACATTGCAATGCGTCTTGGTATGGATGTTTTAGTCGAGGTACATGATGCAGAAGAACTCGAACGTGCCTTACAACTAAACTCACCTCTTTTAGGCATTAATAACCGCAATTTAAAAACATTCGAAGTCTCTATTCAAAATACAGTGCAATTACTTGCTGATATTCCAAAGCATAAGCGTGTTGTTACGGAGAGTGGTATTTTGCAGCAATCTGATGTAGATTTTTTACGTCAACATCAAGTACATGCTTTCTTGGTGGGTGAGGCATTTATGCGTGCACCCTCTCCTGGTAAAGCTCTAGAACAATTATTCTTTTAAGTGTTTGTGTACTTCTTGTGCAATTGCTAATGAGGCAGTCAGGCCTGGTGATTCAATCCCAAATAAGTTGATTAACCCTGGTAGACCATGCTGCTCACTGGTATCGATTCTGAAATCAACCCCTACTATGCCATTCATTTTTATTTTGGGACGCACACCAGAATAATCTGGTGATAATGCGTTAGATGGCAGTCCTGGCCAATATTGACGAATTTGTTTTTCGAAATGGCCAACTCTTAAGGGGTCGACTGCATAGTCAATAGTTTGCTCGTCTGTGGAGTCGATATGCTCGACATCTGGCCCAAATTTTGCTCTTCCATTTAAGTCCAGTGTGAGATGAACGCCAAGTCCAGCTTGCTCTGGAACAGGGTAAATTAAGTGACGAAATGGTGTTTTGCCATTTAACGAAAAATAATTGCCTTTGACAAAATATGCCTCAGGGATATGAAGGGGTGATAATCCATCGATTTTTTTTGCTACTTCTACAGCACCTAGCCCTGCACAATTAATTACCTCATCACAACTCAACTCAAAGACATCAGTATCTTCACCACTCTTGAGTGTTATGACCCATCGTGCAGATTGATTCAACAATTGAACATGTTCAAATGAGGTGCGATAACTGATGACACCCCCAGCGTTTTCAAAATCACCGAGTAATGACAGCATATAAGAATGGCTATCAATAATCCCGGTTGTAGGCGAATAAATCCCCTCAAGGGCGTTTAATTCTGGTTCTACTTGATGAATACGTGACTGCGTCATGCGCTCAAGTCCACGCACACCATTTTCTTGTGCACGATGCCAGATCTGTTCTAAAGATGCCTGTTCAGCTTGGTTACAAGCCACGATGAGTTTGCCGTAGTTATTGAATGGCACTCCACGTTCTTTGGCATAGCTGTATAACTGTCGATTACCCTGCACACATAAGTTTGCTTTTAAAGAATCCTTTGGGTAATAAATGCCTGCATGAATCACTTCGCTATTACGCGAACTGGTTGACATGCCAAAGCTTTGCTCTTTTTCAACGAGCAAAACAGATTGGCCATGCAGAGCGAGCTCCCTTGCAATGGCTAATCCAACTACTCCTGCACCTACGACCACAACTTCAATGTGATCCATAGAATGACAAATTAGACGTTAAATAAGAAGTTGAGCACATCACCATCTTTGACAATGTACTCTTTACCTTCAGCTCGCATTTTGCCGGCCTCTTTTGCGCCTTGCTCGCCTTTAAATTGAATAAAGTCGTCAAAAGCAATCGTTTGGGCACGGATAAAGCCTTTTTCAAAATCGGTATGAATCACTCCAGCCGCTTGAGGGCCGGTATCGCCAATATGAATCGTCCAAGCGCGCACTTCTTTTACACCGGCCGTAAAGTAGGTCTGTAAACCTAATAAATTAAAACCTGCACGAATAACGCGGTCAAGACCAGGTTCTGTCATCCCCATGTCTTTTAAAAATTCCTCTTTATCCGCATCGTCTAAGTCAGCAATTTCGGCTTCAATTGCCGCACATACGGCAACAACTGGCGCACCTTCTTTTACAGCATGCTGTTTCACAGCATCTAAATGGGGATTATTTTCAAAACCACCTTCAATGACATTCGCGACATACATGACGGGTTTTGCAGTAATTAAGCAAAATGGCTTTAATAAAAGCAGATCTTCTTTGGAAAGACCCAGCGAACGGACGGGCTGAGCCTCATTTAAGTGAGCAGACACTTTCAATAAAATAGCTAATAATTGAGATGCCTCTTTGTCATTGCCGGATTTAGCTGCCTTCGTATACTTCGCAACGGCTTTATCAACGGTTGCTAAATCGGATAGGGCTAATTCGGTATCGATGACTTGTATATCGTCAAGCGGATTCACTCTTCCAGCAACGTGAATTACATTATCATCATCAAAACAACGCACCACATGAGTGATTGCATCGGTTTCACGAATATTGGCTAAGAACTGATTTCCAAGGCCTTCACCTTTGGAAGCTCCTGCAACTAATCCAGCAATATCCACAAACTCGACAATTGCTGAGACAATACGTTCAGGATGAACAATTTGAGCAAGTTGGGCCAAACGAGGGTCAGGTACTTCTACCACCCCAACATTAGGCTCAATCGTGCAAAATGGATAATTCTCCGCTGCTATACCTGCTTTAGTAAGCGCGTTAAAGAGAGTAGATTTGCCGACGTTAGGCAGGCCGACGATGCCGCATTTTAATGACATAGTGAGTATTGTAATAACTTCGTATGATGAATGAACAAGATTTAATCGTTTTGGGTGGTGGCATAGTAGGTAAGACTACTGCCCTAGCCCTTGTACAGCAAGGCTTAAAGGTACTTCACATTGCCCCTTTTTTAGAATCAAAAAATACCACAAAAAATATATCTCTGGCGGAAAATGAGTGGCCAAGCCGTGTTTTTGCGATTTCTTCAAGCTCTCAGGCGCTGTTGCAAGAACTTCAAGTTTGGGATGCAATACCCCAAGATCGTATCCAAGCAGTTCGAGAAATGCGAATTACTGGAGATAGTGGTCTTGATCAAGATTGTTTGAATTTTTCTGCTTTTGAAGGTGCTGTTCCACAACTCGCTTGGATTGTTGAAGCGCAGCAAATAGAAAGTGCGATAGATCAGGCTTCTCGTTTTGCACAACCCCTGCAGCGTTTACAAGCTGACGTAGTTGATATCCAAATAGATCAAGAACATGTTTCGGTAAAAACGACTGAGGGTAATTTCATATCCAAATTAATTATTGCTGCAGATGGTGCGAACTCACCGACTCGAAATCTATTTAACTTTGAAATTGAGGAAGAAGACTATTCTCAAAGTGCGGTGGTTGCTAATTTCTCATGCTCACTACCCCATTTACAAACCGCGTATCAATGGTTTTTACCCGGTGGCGATGTTCTCGCCTTATTACCTCTTCCAGGCAAACGAGTCTCGCTCGTTTGGTCGACACATCATGATCACGCCCAAACTCTGCTTGAAATTGCCAAAATTAGTCCTGAAGAATTTTGCTTACGCATTTCTCAAGCAGCACATGGGCATGTTCAAACACAATTAGGTGACCTCACCCTTCTGAACGAGGTCAAGTCTTACCCCTTGAAAAAATTGCACGCCAAGCATGTCATTGGCCCAGAGCTTGATCCAAAGATCATTCTGGTAGGTGATGCGGCTCATGTCATACACCCATTAGCTGGTCAAGGACTCAATTTGGGTCTAAGAGATATTATAGATTTAAGGTCTGTATTTGCCGAAAAAGAAGGTTTTAGAAAAATTAACGATGCCATCGTCTTAAGACGTTATGAGCGCAGGCGAGCTGGTGATATTGAAGCCTTATTAAAGCTTACTCATCATTTACACCAGTTATTTTTAAACCAATCACCGCCCCTGCGTTGGCTCAGAAATACTGGCTTACGAATACTGAATCAACAAGATTTTCTAAAACAACAACTCATTGCTAGAGCATTGGGTTAAATAGTAAGATGTGCTTTGAAAAAGGACTATGAATGAAATCAATGAATCGATACATTATTTTGCTAAGCCTCGGTCTTTGCAGCCTCTCATTTGCTCAATCAACCGATAAAATTAAAACTGAGCTGCAAAAACAATTTGGCTCAAAAATACAAATTAAAAGTATTAATCCAAGTCCAATACCCGGCATCTATGAAGTCGTCGCAAATTCCAGCATTATTTATGTCGATGCTCAAGCAAAATTTTTAATCCAAGGCAGTATCACTGATCTAAAAACAGGCGTAAACCTGACAGATGCTCGTGAAGATGCATTGAACCGTATTCAGTTTAGTGAGCTTCCTGTACAAGATGCTGTGAAACTGGTACGAGGTGACGGTTCAAGAAAAATGGCAGTATTTGCAGATCCCAATTGTGGCTATTGCAAAACACTCGAAAAGTCTTTTCAGACGATGGATAACATCACCGTGTATACCTTCTTAATTCCGATTCTTTCCCCAGACTCAGCCACTAAATCAAAAGCAGTTTGGTGTGCAAGTGATCCTTCTAAGGCATGGGTCAACTGGATGACAGCCCAAATGCCTCTTCCAAGTAAAACAGATTGTCCAACCCCTCTTGATAAAAACCTGGCACTTGCTAAAAAATTAGGGCTATCAGGCACACCTGCCATTTTCTTTGAAGATGGTAGCCGTATTCCTGGGGCGGCATCTAAAGATGACCTTGAAAAGAAATTTGCATCCATCAACAAATCGAATATTAAATAATTCTTATGGCTCCAACTGAATATGTCATTCGCCCGATTGATCCTCTAGGTCATTATTTTGAAGTGGATTTAATCATTTGGCGACCTCAAGCAATGCAAGAGGTGCAGATGCCAGCATGGATTCCTGGTAGTTATATGATTCGTGATTTTAGTAGGCAAGTGGTGAGTATCCATGCCTATGAAATTAATGAAAAGCATCATTTGATTTCGCCACTCGTCGTTGACGCTGTGGATAGCAATTCGTGGAAAATTCATACGACACAAAAACCAATCTTAATACGAAGCAAAATTTATGCTTTTGATACATCTGTTCGAGCAGCCTATTTAGATCAATTTCGAGGTTTTTTCAACCACACTAGCCTGTGTTTGCAAGCGACGGGATGGACAGATTCGCCATCCTTGGTACACCTAGAAAAACAAGATTGGATGAGCACTTGGTCGCTTATCACCTCCATGAATCCAAAACGTGTTTCAAAAAACGGTTTTGGAACTTACTTTGTTGACAATTATGATGAGCTCATCGATCACCCTGTGAGTCTTGGACATTTTCAAATCATTCATTGGAAATCGTTTGGCATCCATCACCACATGGTGATTCAAGGTGCGACCGAGTCGATCGATACCGTAAAGTTAGAAAAAGATTTGAAGGCGATTACACAAGCTCATATTGCTTTTTTTGAGCCAGATACGCATCTAGCCCCTTTTAAACAATATATTTTTCATGTTAATGCCAGCGCCAACGGTTATGGTGGACTAGAGCATCGTAGTTCCACAGCACTCTTATGTAAGCGCTCTGATTTGCCATATAAAAATCTTGTTACTCAACAAAAATCCTATGAGGACTTTTTAGGTCTTTGTAGTCATGAATATTTTCATGCATGGAGTGTCAAAAATATTCAACCAGCAGCATTCCAGCCCTATGATTTACAAACCCGAAACCATACCCAGTTACTCTGGTTATTTGAGGGATTCACTAGTTACTATGATGATTTACAACTAGTGCGTTCTGGATTGATTTCTTTAGGTGTGTATTTGGAACGTTTAAGTAAAACAATCAATTTAGTTCTCTCCAACTCCGGGAGATTGAAACAATCTGTCGCACAAAGCTCCTTTGATGCATGGACAAAATACTATATCGTCGATGAAAATACACCAAATAGTGTGGTGAGTTATTACGCAAAAGGTTCATTAATTGCCCTTGCTTTGGATTTACTCATTCGCCAATTTACTAATCAACAAAAGTCGCTTGATGATGTCATGGTCGGTTTATGGCGTAAACATGGCAATCTTAAAGGTATTGGCTCAGGAATTTCAGAAAATGGTTTTAAAGATGTCGTCCTAGAGGTAATAGGGGATGAGTTCAAGTCTACCTGGAATCAATTTGAGAAAAAGTATATTACTGGGACAGATGACTTACCGTTAAAAACGTTGTTTGAGGCCAATCAGTGGTCTTTAGTTGAATCTCCCGTTTCTGGAGGGGAATTAGCACTGCAACGATTGGGTATACGAACTCTTGCTCAAGATGCTTGGGTCAAAGTAACCCATGTTTTAGATCATGGCAGTGCGCACCTTGCCGGTATTGCTGCAGGTGACCTGCTTGTGAGTATGAATCGTGAACGTATTACACCTACCAATCTAAATACTTTATTAGAACGTTTTGCCGGTCAATCCATTCAAGTGATGGTATTTCGTCAGGATGTCTTGCATGACTGCGTCATTGCAAAGGATGAGCGTCAATTTTCAAAATGGACTGTTCAGTCAATTCAAGCAAATACGTAATTGATGTTCAGTTCATCTGTCGAAGTATTTTTAGGCCGAATTCCACAAGATTACCGTGTTTTACTTGATGATTTTTTAACTAATGAGAAAAATCTTCCTTTTTTAGAACATTTGGTGCGCCAAGAAAATGAAGCTAGGCTTCAATTTCCTGATGAAATCTTTCCGAAAAATGAGTCTGTCTTTAACGCACTTGCTCAAACTCCCGTAAGCGAAGTCAAAGTGGTACTTCTTGGCCAGGATCCCTACCATAGCCCTGGCCTAGCTCAGGGATTGGCTTTTTCAATTCCTGAGCATATTCCGACAAACTCCAGAGCTTATCCCAGTTCATTACGAAATATCAGTAAAGCCCTTTTTTTGGATGACTTTGAAACTTTGCCTCACGGCAATTTATCCTCATGGGCCGAACAAGGGGTGTTACTTTTAAATACTTGCCTCACCGTTCGTCAAGGTCAAGCACATAGCCATCAGCACTGGGGTTGGGATATGCTAACCAATGTAATTATTCAAGAACTGAGTAAAAATCGCCCTCTGATTTGGATGCTTTGGGGAAAAGTAGCCCAGAAAAAAGCTCAACTGATTGCTACGACTCAAGAACACCTCATATTGCAAGCTTCCCACCCCTCGGGGCTTGGAGCCTATCAAACAAATGAGCCATTTCTTGTAAAAGGTGACTTAGGTTCCTGTGGTCATTTTAAACAAGCAAACCAATGGCTAATTCAACACTCCTGCAGCCCAATTATTTGGTCTTCGAGTGTTTTTTAAATGAGTCTTTATAATCTAGGATATGCAATTACTTACCCTAGGTATTAATCACCATACCGCTCCGATTGAGGTAAGGGAACGCGTTGCCTTTGGTCCAGAAGTCATCAGTTCGGCACTTCATGATTTTCGATCATTTATAGGCAGCAAAGCCCCTATGCACTTTACAGAGGCGACAATATTGTCGACTTGTAATCGCACGGAAATTTATTGTGCTTGTAATGAAAATCCACAGATCGATGTTCTTCAACATGCCTCGATTCAATGGCTTTCTGGTACTCAAGGAGTATCGCAAGAGGATTTAGAACCACATATTTACTCGCTACCACAATCTCAGGCGGTCAGACACGCTTTTCGGGTGGCAAGTGGCTTAGATTCGATGGTTTTAGGTGAAACGCAAATACTTGGCCAAATGAAGGATGCAGTGCGTCATGCTGACGAAGTGGGTGCACTTGGTACTTACTTAAATCAACTCTTTCAAAAATCATTTGCTGTTGCTAAAGAAGTCAGGGGTACGACTGCCATCGGTGCAAGCTCGATTTCTATGGCAGCCGCTGCAGTGCGTCTTGCTGAACGTGTTTTTGGAGACATCAGTTCGCAAAAGATATTGTTTATTGGCGCAGGAGAGATGATTCAACTCTGTAGTGTCCACTTTGCTGCCAAACACCCCAAACATGTAGGTGTTGCCAATCGCACTCTTGAGCGTGGTCAAGACCTCGCTGATACTTTATCGATTCAAGGTTTAGATACGGAGTCAATTCGTCTTTCCGACTTACCTACCCACCTTGCTGATTTTGATATCGTCATTTCTTGTACAGCGAGCTCATTACCGATTATTGGTCTTGGGATGGTTGAAAATGCTGTCAAGAAAAGACGGCGTAAGCCAATCGTGATGATCGATTTAGCAGTCCCACGCGATATCGAATCTGAAGTTGGGCGGCTGAATGATGTGTATCTGTATACCGTTGATGATCTCGGGGAAATTGTTGAGTCAGGTCTTGGCAATCGTCAAGCCGCAGTAGGACAAGCTGAAGCAATTATTGAAACAAGAGTAGCCCACTTTATGCACTGGTTAGAAACAAGAGATCAAGTTCCTCTGATCCAAGAGTTACGCCAAAAAGGAAATCAATTACAACAAATTGAACTTGAACGTGCCAAGAAAAGATTATTAAAAGGCGAAAATCCTCAAGAGGTTCTAGATGCTTTAGCTCAAGGTCTTACCAATAAGTTTTTACATGGATCCCTGCATGCTCTCCAACATCTTCAGGGGCCAGAGCGAGAGACTTTAATCAAATTATTACCAGAGCTTTTTCGCTCTAATCACATCGAAAAATAAATGAAACAAAGCATGCAATCCAAGCTGGAGCATTTACAAATCCGGCTTCTCGAATTGAACTCTCTTTTATCGCGTGAGGACGTCACGCAAAATATGGATCAGTTTCGTAAATATACCCGTGAGCATTCAGAAATTGATCCCGTAGTGACGAAGTTTTCTGAATATCAATCTGCCCAAGAAGATGAGCTTGCTGCAATTGAAATGCGCAGTGATCCAGATTCAAGAAGTTTTGCTGAAGAAGAAATTAAATCAGCAAGACTACGGATGGAAACTTTAGAAAGTGAATTACAAAAACTCTTGTTACCAAAAGATCCCAATGATGAGAAAAACGTTTTCCTAGAGATTCGTGCAGGAACCGGTGGTGATGAAAGTGCCTTATTTGCAGGTGATTTACTGCGCATGTATTCTCGGTTTGCTGAACGTCAAGGTTGGAAAACCGAGGTCATTAGTGCCAGCGAGTCTGATCTTGGTGGGTATAAAGAAGTCATTCTTCGTCTCGAAGGTGATAAAGTCTATTCGCAACTCAAGTTTGAATCAGGTGGTCATCGTGTACAACGGGTTCCGCAAACTGAAACCCAAGGTCGTATCCATACTTCAGCATGTACTGTAGCCGTTTTACCCGAGGCGGATGAGGTAGAGGCTGTGCAAATTAACCCAAGCGAACTGCGCATTGATACCTTTAGAGCTTCTGGGGCTGGTGGCCAACACATTAATAAAACAGACTCTGCCGTCCGTATTACACACTTACCTACTGGGATAGTAGTGGAATGCCAAGATGATCGCAGTCAACACCGCAATAAAGAACAAGCAATGAAGGTCTTAGTCTCGCGCATTATGGATGCGCGGATGCGTGAACAACATAACAAAGAAGCTTCTGAGCGTAAA
>Ga0114976_10002527_pt1 | contig 11469 bp, 6 predicted proteins | sample S_130805_EF_Meta_FD_87319 | JGI IMG/M metagenome (GOLD analysis project Ga0114976, IMG submission 87319) | Freshwater microbial communities from Lake Simoncouche, Canada to study carbon cycling - S_130805_EF_MetaG | ecosystem: Environmental > Aquatic > Freshwater > Lake | place: Lake...
CGGCGTGGTCGGCTGGGGCGTGGGAGGCATCGAGGCCGAGGCGGTGATGCTCGGGCAGGCCCTCTCGCTGCTGCTCCCCGAGGTCGTCGGCTTCGAACTCACCGGGCACCTGCCGGCGGGCGCCACCGCCACCGATCTCGTGCTCACCGTCACGGAGATCCTGCGAAAGGAGGGGGTGGTCGGGAAGTTCGTCGAGTTCTTCGGCAGCGGACTGGCGGGCATGTCGCTCGCCGACCGGGCCACGATCGCCAACATGGCTCCCGAATACGGCGCCACGATGGGCTTCTTCCCGATCGACGACGAGACGCTCGCCTACCTGCGGCTCACGGGCCGGCCGGCCGAGCAGGTGACGCTCGTCGAGCGCTACATGAAAGAGCAGGGGATGTTCCGCACCGCGGCCGCCCCCACGCCCGAGTTCACGAAGCGGCTCTCCCTCGACCTCGGCAGCGTCGTGCCGAGCCTCGCCGGCCCGAAGCGGCCGCAGGACCGCGTGCCGCTCGTGCAGGTGAAGAAGGCCTTCGCCGAGTCGCTCACGGCGCCGACGGCCAAGCGGGGCTTCGCGCTCGAGGGGGCGGCCCTCGCCCGCACCGGCACCGTTCGCGAGCACGGCCACGCCGACCAGATCGGGCACGGCGCGGTGGTGATCGCCGCGATCACCAGCTGCACCAACACCAGCAATCCGAGCGTGATGGTGGCCGCCGGGCTCGTGGCCCGGAAGGCGGTGGCCAAGGGCCTGAGCACGAAGCCATGGGTGAAGACGAGCCTCGCCCCCGGATCCCGCGTGGTCACCGACTACCTGGAGAAGTCGGGGCTCGACAAGGATCTCGACGCGCTCGGCTTCGAGACCGTGGGCTACGGCTGCACCACCTGCATCGGCAACTCGGGTCCGCTGCCCGATCACGTGGCCGCCGCCGTCACCGAGGGGGATCTCGTGGCCGCCGCCGTGCTCTCGGGGAATCGCAACTTCGAGGGCCGCGTCAATCCGCTCGTGAAGGCCAACTGGCTGGCGAGTCCGCCGCTGGTGGTGGCCTACGCGCTGGCCGGCACCACCGACATCGACCTCGCCACGGAGCCGCTCGGCACCGGAAGCGACGGCAAGCCCGTGTTCCTCGAGGAGATCTGGCCCACGGCCGAGGAGGTGCGGGCGACGGTCGAGGCGAGCGTGTTGCCGGCGCAGTTCCAGAAGCGCTACGACAACGTCTGGGAGTCGAACCCGCGGTGGAACGCCGTGCCGACGACCGCCGGCGAACTCTACGCCTGGGACGAGCACAGCACCTACATCCAGGAGCCCCCGTTCCTGGCGGAGCTCTCCCGGGAGCCGCAGCCGCCGGCGAGCATTCGCGGGGCCCGCGTGCTCCTCGCCCTCGGCGACAGCGTGACCACCGACCACATTTCGCCGGCCGGGAGCATCGCCAAGGCGAGCCCCGCCGGGACGTTCCTGATCGAGCATGGCGTGCCACCGGCCGACTTCAACAGCTACGGCGCCCGCCGGGGCAACGATCGGGTGATGACCCGGGGCACGTTCGCCAACATCCGCATCCGCAACCTGCTCGTGCCCGGCACGGAAGGAGGCGTGACGCGGCTCTTGCCAGGCACGGAGGTGATGCCGGTCTACGACGCGGCGGTGAAGTATCGGGCCCAGGGCACCCCCCTGGTGGTGCTCGCGGGCACGGAATACGGCACCGGAAGCTCCCGTGACTGGGCGGCCAAGGGCACGATGCTCCTGGGGGTGCGGGCCGTGCTGGCCGCGAGCTTCGAGCGGATCCACCGCTCCAACCTCGTGGGGATGGGCGTGCTTCCGCTGGTGCTTCCCGAGCCCTGGCAGCAGCTCGGCCTCACGGGCGAAGAGACCTTCGACATCCCGTTCGAAGGGCTCGCCCCGCGCACGACCGTGGTGGTCAAGGCCACGCGGCCGGATGGGACGGTGAAGGAGATTCCCTGCCTCGTGCGGATCGATACGCCCGTGGAGCTCGATCAGTTCCGCGCAGGTGGCATCCTGCCGTTCGTGTTGCGGAAACTGCTCGCGGTCTGATCCGACCGGCACGGGCCGAAGCGGGTGCAGGTTTTCAACCTGCGCGAAGACGCGACGCCGGTGGTCATCGGTCTCCGTGCGGCTGCGCGCGGCTCTCGCGGCCCCGCAAACTCCCTACCGACGGAACAGTTTTCCGCGCGGACAGTTTTGTCGCGTGGTTTTTCGGTTCCCGAGGGCTTGCGGTGGCTGTCAGATTCGGCGCGTTTCCGTATAGTGAGCCCCACAGCGAGTCTCGCATGAGTTCGATCCGCGGCGGCCGGCCGCGGCACGACTCGTCACGGAGGGCTTCGACATGGCGATGGACAGCCTACAGGCGGATCGTATCCGCACGCCCGATTCCTCGTATGAGGCATCCGTTCGCGAGCGGCCCGACGCCCACGGCCGCGCGGCGATCGCCGAGGTGGTGCTCGACGCCCTCGAGCGGGTGCGGCCGGCCGGCAGCCGCCGGCGGCTGGCCGCGAACTCGGTGATCGCCGACGCCGGAATCGACTCCGACCTCTTTCTCGACGCCATCACGCGGCTCGAGGGCCGCTACCAGATGCGGTTCCATGCCTCGTGGCTGACGGGCATCCGCACCTGTGCTGACCTCATGCAGCGGGTGGCCGACCACATGTTCGACGCCGCCGACCGGGCCGGCGGCACGGCCGCCACGGCCCTCCCGACGGCCCCCGCGGCCGGCGACGACGCCTGGCCCGAGTGCCGGGCCCTGGAAGATCGGTTCGCGGCCCTCGATGCCGCGGGGCTGGAAAGCCCGTTCCTGATCCCCAACGAGCGTGTGGCGGGCCGCGTGGCCACGATTCGCGGCCGCGAGACGATCACCTACACGAGCTTCGACTACCTCGGCCTGGCCGGGCATCCCGACGTCAAGCGGGCGGCGGTGGACGCGATCGAGCGGTTCGGCTGCAGCGCCTCGGCCAGTCGGATGGTGGGGGGCAACAACACGGTTCTCGACGATCTCGACGCCGCACTCGCCGACTTCATCGGCACCGAGCGGGCGGTGATGTTCCCCTGCGGCTTCGGCACCAATGCCTCCGTGTTCGGGCATTTGTTCGACGCGGGCGACCTGATCCTCTACGACGAACTCGCCCATGCCAGCATCGTGCAGGGGGCGGCGCTCTCGAAGGCCGGCAAACGGTCGTTTCGCCACAACGATCACCGCCAGCTCGATGGCCTGCTCCGCGACCTTCGTTCGCAATACCGGCGGGTGGTGGTCGCGATCGAGGGCGTCTACAGCATGGACGGAGACTATCCCGACCTGCCGAAGTTCCTCGAGGTGAAGCGGCGGCACGACGCGCTGCTCTACGTGGACGAGGCGCATTCGATCGGCACGATGGGACCCGAGGGCCGCGGGATCTGCGACTTCTTCGGTGTGGACGCCCGAGACGGCGACCTCTGGATGGGCACGATCAGCAAGGCGCTCGGTGCCCAGGGGGGCTATCTCGCGGGGTCGGAGCGGCTCATCAGCTACCTCGGCCACACCACGCCGTCGTTCGTGTTCTCGACCGCCTGCTCGCCGGCCAATGCGGCGGCGGCCCTGGAGGCGATCCGCGTCGTCCGTCGCGAACCGTGGCGGCTCACGCGGCTCCGCGAGCGTTCCGAACTGTTCCTCAAACTCTGCGACGACGTCGGCCTCGACACGGGCACGAGCGGCAACACGCCGGTGATTCCGGTGATCCTGAGAAGCTCCATGCGGGCGATGCAGGTGTCTCAGCGGCTGCTCGAGGAGGGGATCAACGCCCGGCCGATCCTCTATCCGGCCGTTCGCGAGTCGGCGGCGCGGGTGCGGTTCTTCCTCACCTGCGAGCACACCGAGGAGCAGATCGTCGAGACCGTCGAGACGCTCGCCCGCGTGGCCGCCGAAACGCCGGTCTGAGGCCGGCGCGGCTGCGACCGGGCTTCCGGCACGCGGAACCAGGCCATTGACCGCTGAAACGGTCGCTCGCTAGAGTTCGCTCCTGCCGTTCCTGCCCGCCGCACCGCTCCGCCTGCCCCCCGATGCCCGCCAACCACACCCGGTCCCCCGAGTCCGAATCGGCGGCCCAGTCCCGCCTGCTCCGCATCGCCGAGACCCATGTCGGGAAGGGGGTGTTTGCCCGCCGGCGGATCGCCTCCGGCACCGTGCTGGGCGAGATCCGCGGCCCGATTCTCGACGACCACCCGGAGGATTCGAGCTACGTGATGGAGCTTCCGGGCGGCCGACTGCTCGATCCGGCCCCTCCTTTTCGCTTCGTGAATCACAGTTGCGACCCCAACTGTGAACTCTTCTACTGGGAGGCCGAGCCCGGCGAGACCGAGGAAGAGCGGTTGTGGATGCAGACGATCCGGCCGATCGAGGTCGGCGAGGAGCTCCTGATCGATTACTGCTGGCCGGCCGATGCGGCGATTCCATGCCGCTGCGGGGCCCAGGGGTGCCGAGGATGGATCGTGGATCCGGCGGAACGCCACCTGATCGAGGAACGGACGGACGGCTGACCGCTGCGTCCGCCGTCGCTCCCGCACGTCGCCCCTGGCATGGCGTCGGCTGGCTCGTGGCCGCGGCGGCGACCGCCGTTGCCGTGCTGGGAATCTCACGCCTGCGGCTCGACGACGATCTGCGGGCGCTGATCCGCGATTCAGGCGGCGAGTTCGCCCTCGTGGACGAGGTGGCGGCGATCTTCGGCCCGCCCGACCGCGATTGCATCGTGCGGGCCACGGCCCGCTCCGGCGACATCTTCGACGCGGAGCCGCTCATGGCCCTCGAATCGCTCGCCGGCCGCCTCCGCGGCCTCGAGGGCGTGGAGCAGGTGCGGAGCATCTTCGACGTCCGCCGGCAGGGGGCGGCCGGGGCGATCCTGCCGGTGATCCCCCGGCGGGCAGAGCCGCTCGACGCCGAGGCGCGGGCCGAGGCCAAGGCGCGGGCCGCCCGCCACCCGCTCGTGGCCGGCCACCTGCTCTCCGCCGACGCCGCCTCCTCGCTGTTGCTCGTGCAACTCGCCGCCGACGCCGAACGCCCCCCCCGGTCATCGGAGGTCGTGGCTCGCATCGAGGCGGCCCTCGCCGACTCGGCCACCGCCGGCGGTCCCCTGGCGATCGAACTCACCGGGCTGCCCGCCCTCAGGGAGCAGGCGATGCAGGCCCTGCGGCGCGACATGCTGATGTTCAACTCGATCGGCCTGTCGCTGGCCGTGGTCCTCTCGGCGGTCGTCGCCCGCAGCCTGCGGTCGACCGTGGTCGCGTGCGTGCCCCCGTTCGTCGGGGCCGTCTGGGCGCTCGGCGCCCTCGGGCTGCTCGGCGCTCCCGTGACGGTGCTCACCAGCGTGGTCCCCTCGCTGGCCCTCGTGGTCGGCACCTGCGACTCGATTCACTTCATCGAGGACATGCGGCGGAGCGTGCGCCGCGGGCTCGATCCGCTGGCGGCCTCGTCGGGGGCGGTGCACCGGATCGGCGCCGCCTGCGGCCTCACGAGCATCGTCACCGCGATCGGGTTTGCGTCGCTGGCGGTGGCCCGCATCGAGGCGGTGCGGTCCTTCGGCATCGCGGCCGCCGTCGGGGCCCTGGCGAGCTTTCTGGCCGTCACGCTGCTCACGCCGCTGATCGCGGCGACGCCCTTCTGCAGCGGCCTGCGGCTGGGCCGCTCCTCGCGGCTCGCCGGCCGCACGGCGAACCTGCTGGCCGCGTTCTCGGTCCGTCACGCTCGTCCGCTCGTGGCGGTGGCCTGCGGCCTCACCCTCCTCCTGGCCCTGGCCGGCTCCGGCATCGAGGCCGACAACCGGATCGTCGATTCGCTGCCGACCGGCGCGGCGGCCTCGCAGGCGCTCGCCCGCGTGGATGCCGACTTCGGCGGGGCGATGGGGATCGACATCGTCGTCGGCTGGCCGGCCGACGTCGATTGGCGGGAGCCCGCCGTGCTCGACGCCGTCCGCCGCGCCGAGGCGGCGCTCGCCGGCGAGGCGGCCATCTCGCGGCCGATCTCGTTCGCGACGGTCGCCGGCGAGCTGCCTCCCCGGGCCCGGCGGCGGATCGACGCCGCCAGTGTGGGCGACCTGATCTCGCCGGCCGATCGGGTGGCTCTGGTCCGTGCGCGGGTGGCCGACGTCGGCTCGCGGCGGCTGGAGGGCATCTACGATCGGATCGATGCGTCGCTCGCGGCGCTCGAACGCGACCTGCCGGGCTGGCGGTTCCGGCTGGCGGGCATGTCGGTCGTGTCGGCCCGCAACATCCGGCAGCTCGTCCGCGACCTCGGTTCGAGCCTCGTCGTCGAGGTGCTCGTGATCGGCTGCATCCTCGCCGTCGCGTTTCGCTCGCCCCTGGCCGGCCTGGTGAGCCTGATCCCCAACGTCTTCCCGCTGGCGGTGATCGCCACGCTGCTGGCGGCCACCGGCCGGTCGCTCGACCCGGCGACGGTGATCGTGTTCAACGTCTGCCTCGGCCTGGCGGTGGACGACACGGTGCACGTGCTCTCGGCCCTGGCCCGCAACCGCCGCGAGGGCCTCTCGATCGCCACCGCCGTCCGCCGCGCCGTCGCTGAGACCGGCAACGCGGTGGTGATCGGCGGCGTGGTCCTGATGGTGGGCTTCGCCGCCGTGACCGCCAGCAGCGTGCCGTCGCTGGCGGGCTTCGGCATGCTCGCCTGCGCGGCGGTCGCGGCGGCCACGCTGGCCGAACTCGTGTTCCTGCCCGCGCTCCTCGTGGTCACCGACGACGTCGTCAAGCGCCGCTGGCCGGTGTTCCGCGACGGCATCTTCGGCACGCCGCTCGGCGCTGCCCGGGCCCTGGCTCCGTGACGCTTCCGCGAAGCCCGGCCGCGACTCACGTCCTCAGGCGAGTTCGTCGCGGATCTTCTCGAGGAGCTTCTTCGTGGCCAGGATACCCTCGGCCTCGGGGAGTTCCTTGCCCTCGTATTCGACGCCCACCCAGCCGTGGTAGCCCGCGTCGAGCACGATCTTCATCATCTTGCGGTAGTCGGTGCGGACTTCGTTGCCGTCGGCGTCGAACTCGTGGCTCTTGGCGCTCACGCCCTTGGCGAAGGGCATGAGGTCGGCCACGCCGCGGTAGCGGTCGTAGTCGTAGAAGTTGCCGAAGTCGGGGAGGGTGCCGCAGTTGGGCTTGCCGACCAGCTTCATCACGCCCGCCAGCCACTCGCCGTTGCTCGACAGGCCGCCGTGGTTCTCCACGATCACGTTCATCCCCATCTGCGAGGCATATTCCGCGAGCCGCGCGAGGCCGTCGGCGGCGAGCTTCTGCTGCTCCTCGAAGGAGCCCTTGCTGGCGGCGTTGACCCGGATCGAATGGCAGCCGAGCCGCTTGGCGGCCTCGACCCACGGATAGTGGTTTTCCACGGCCTGCGTGCGGGCCTTGTCGTCGGGAGCGCCGAGGTCGCCGAGGCCGTCGCACATGATCAGCACGTTGGTCACGCCCTCGTCGGCCGCCCGCTTCGCGAGGTCGGCGATGTAGTCCTCGTCGCGGGCCTTGTCCTTGAAGAACTGGTTGACGTATTCCACCGCCTCGATGCCGAACTGCTGCTTTGCGGCCCGCGGGAAGTCGAGGTTGTCGAGCTTGCCCGAGAAGAGCGTGTTGTGGAGCGACCACTGGGCGAGCGAGATCGTGAACGGCGGCTGCTTCGCGGCGGCTGGTGCGGGGTCGGCGGCCACGCTCCGCAGCGGGGCGGAGGCCAGGACGCCGGCGGCGGAGGCGCCGGCGGCGAGGAAGGTGCGACGGGTGGCGAGCGACGGGTTCATCCGGGGGTCCTTTCGAGCGACGGTCGTGGCAAGGCGCTGATCACGCGGGGGGCGCGTCGGCCTCCTGCTGGAGGTATTCACGGGGTGTGGTCCACAAGACTACCGGAACGAGCAGCAGGGTCGCCAGCGTCATGCAGCCGGTGAAGAACCAGTAATACGAGGCCCCGGAGAGGATCGACTCCCCGCTGGCGTCTTTCGTGAGCCAGTTCACCGCCGCCGTGAACAGGTTGCCGAGCGAGACGCTCAGCAGATACAGGCTCATCACGAACGACTTCATCTGGGGGGGCGCCTGGGTGTAGCTGAACTCCAGGCAGGTGATCGACACGAGGATTTCGGCCGCGGTGATCACCACATAGGCCGCGACCTGCCAGACCACGGAGGGCCAGTGGGCCGCCTCCGGCCCCAGGCCGGCCGCTGCCAGCCGGGCCGATTCGGCGTCGATCAGGCCCTGGGCGGTGGCCGAGATCGCGAACGCGGCCACCGTGAGGATGAAGCCGGCGAGAATCCGCCGCAGCGGCGTGAAGGCGACCACGCGGCCGACGGCCGGATAGATGACCAGCCCGAAGAGGGGAATGAAGAGCAGCACGAGCAGCGGGTTGATCGCCTGGATCTGGCTCTCCAGCCAGTCGATGCCGAGGAAGCGGCGGTCCATCCGCTCCGCCTGCTGCACCCACGCGCCGCCGGTCTGGTCGTAGAGCGACCAGAACACCGCCACCAGCAGGTAGAGGGGCACGAGCCGGGCGATCGCCGCCAGCCCCTCGGGCCCGAACGTCTCGCGGAAGTAGTCGGGCCCGCGGGGAGGCACGTGCACGAACCGGTGACGACCGAGCCAGAACACGAGCGTGGCCACCGCCATGAGGATGCCCGGCACCCCGAAGGCCCACCCCGCGCCATGGTGCTCCAGGAGCCAGGGGGTGAGCAGCGTGGAGAAGAACGAGCCGAAGTTGATCGCGAAGTAGAACCAGCCGAACACGCGCTCCAGCAGGTGGCGGTTTGACTGGCCGAACTGGTCGCCCACGTGCGCCGACACGCAGGGCTTGATGCCGCCCGCCCCGATCGCGATCAGGGCGAGGCCCGCGAGCAGCCAGCCCCGCGGCTCGAGCGTGGCGGCGAGGAGCGGCTGCGGCATGTCCATCAGGGCCAGGCAGAGGTGGCCGGCGCAGTAGACGAGCGAGAGGAGCAGGATCGTCAGGTACTTGCCCAGGAAGGCGTCGGCCACGATCCCGCCGATCACGGGGAAGAAGTAGGCGCTGGCCACGAACAGGTGCATCCACTCCCGCGACTCGGTCTCGGTCATGAAGTCGGGGCGGCCCGTGCTCGACAGCAGGTGCTGCGTCATGAACACGACGAGGATCGACTTCATGCCGTAGAACGAAAACCGCTCCGCGGCCTCGTTGCCCACGATGAAGGGGATGCCGGGGGGCATCCCGGCCGTCGCGGCAGGCCGCGAGCGATAACCGTGGCTGGTCGTGGCCATGAAACCCCGCTGGTACGATTCAAGACAGATCGCGTCAGCATCGCCGACCACGCCCCGGCGACGCAAACCCACGTTCGGGCCGAGCCCGCCCCCCGCCATCCCATGCCCGGCCCGCTTCTCGTCGTGACGATCGATCGGCTGCCCGCCTGGATCCTGCCGGCGTATGGGGCCACGTGGGTGGCGACGCCCGCCCTCGACCGTCTCGCCGCGCGGGGCGTGGTGTTCGACGGGCTCGTCGCCACGTCGGACGAGCCCGGCGAGGCGGTGCAGTCGCTCCTCGCCTGGACCAGCTCCCTGGCTGCGGCGTCCGTCGCCGTGGTCACCGACGACCCCGCCCTGGCCGATGGCGTGTGTCCGGCCGCGATCACCATCGTGCCGCCCGGGTCGCCCCAGTTGCCGGCGGCCGACGAGTCGCAGGCCAATCTCGCCCGCTTGTTCGCGGCCGCGGCTGCCGTCGTCGCGCAGCGGCAGCACGCCGTGGTCTGGTGCCATGCCGGCAGCCTCGGCACGTCGTGGGACGCCCCCGAGGAGTTTCGCCAGGCCTACGTCGATCCCGACGATCCGCCGCCGCCGAGTGGCGCGACCGTTCCCGATCTGGTCGTCGCGGCCGACACCGATCCCGATCTCGTCGTCGGCCTGCGGCATGTGTTCGCCGGCCAGCTCACGCTCCTCGACCGCTGCCTCGCGCGGCTCGTGGCGGCGGCGGGCGACCGCTGCGCGATCCTCGTGGCCGGCGTCCGCGGCATGCCGCTGGGGCTCCACGGTCGCCTCGGTCCGGGGCCGCTGCCCCCCTATGCCGAGCTCGTGCGGCTGCCGGCGATCCTCGTGGACGCCGCCGGACGGATGGCCGGTCAACGCCACGACGGCCTCGTGACGGCCGCCGATCTCGGCGCGACGCTGGCGGAGATGGTGACCGGCGTCGCCACGTCGCCCCCCGAGTCTGAGCCCTGGCAGGGCCGAAGCCTGGCCGCGCTGTTTGCCGACTGGACGACCGCTCCCCGGGATCGCGTGATCGTCAGCGGCGGCGCGGGCGTGGCCGTGGCGACGTCCGCCTGGCATCTCGTCTGCCTGCCGCATGATGGCGAGTCGGTGGTGCGGCTGTTCGCGCGGCCCGACGACTACTTCGACCTCTGCGATGTGGCCAACCGCTGCCGGGCCGTGGTCGATGACCTGCGGCCGCTGGCCGATGCCGCCGCCGCGGGGGATCGCTCGGGGGCTTGGACGAGGCCGCTCGGGGCAGGGGCGCACCCGGCTGGGTGAGGTTTTTTCGCGGGTTTTGCCCCGTAAACCCCCGTGGTCCGGCCCGGGAGCGGCCGCTACCATCCCCGCTCTCACCGCCCCGTTGCCATGGAACTTCCGATGGTCGTCGTCCGCGCGCTCGTGATGGCCGTCGTGGCCGGCTGCGCGGTGGCGCCGGGCGTGGTGGAGGCGCGGCCGCTGGTCGTCCGCGTGAACTGGGGGGGCGGGACTCCGCAGGCGTGGAACGGCACCGTGGAGATCGTCCCCGCGACGGCCCCTGGAGCGCCGCGGCCGCCGCTCGTCTGGCGGACGCTCTCGGCCGAGGCCGATGCCGCCTCGCACGCGCACCAGGGGGCTGGCGCCGTGCTCGTCCATCAGCCGCGGGCGATCGCCGGCGACGGCGTCGAGATCACCGTGGACCAGTGGCAGGGCGCGAGGCTCGTCGTGCGGCTGTCGGCCGCGACCGGCGGCAAGCAGACCACGCTCGACGTGCCGGTCGTCGATCTGATCACGGCTCCGGCGCAGGAGCCGCTCGACGCGCTCGGCAACCGGCTCACGGCCCGGATCGCGGCCGATGATCCGCTCCACGTGGAGGCCGCCACGGCCGATGGCCTTCGCTTCTCGGCGGAGACGCTCGGGCTCGTGCACCGGCCGGGTGACCGGCTCCGCGTGAGCGTCGATCCGCTTCTCGCCACGCGGCTGCAGGGGGGCCACACGGTCGAACTGCGGATGCGGCTGAAGTCGCCGCAGGGTGCGGAGGTGGCCGTGCAGGCGGTGCCGCTGACGCCGCGCGTCGCTGACGCCGCGGTGGCCGGCGGGCCCGGATTCACCGAGTTCGAGCCGGTCGTGTTCGATGTCGCGCTGCCGACGGAGGAGGGGGTGTCGGTGGTCGAGCTGGAGGCGCTCGAGCGCGGCGGCCTCCGCTGGTCGCGGCCCCTCGCCTCGCGGGCGGTCGAACTCGTCGCCCTCGGCGACGGAAGGCTGGAGCCGGCGGGCAGCGAAGC
>Ga0114976_10002529_pt1 | contig 11466 bp, 10 predicted proteins | sample S_130805_EF_Meta_FD_87319 | JGI IMG/M metagenome (GOLD analysis project Ga0114976, IMG submission 87319) | Freshwater microbial communities from Lake Simoncouche, Canada to study carbon cycling - S_130805_EF_MetaG | ecosystem: Environmental > Aquatic > Freshwater > Lake | place: Lake...
AACGAGGTCTCTGAAAGATATATTCAGCTTTTTGAAAAAATCACTGGATTGACCTTTGTTAAGTCGCCTATTGAAAATTTAGAGCAAATTCTCAACGATTTTTTACGTCGTAATTCTTCAGCAGGATAGGTGATTTTGCACAATTTTCATGAGCTGAAAGTGGCTACATCCACTTTTTAAAAAGTTTATTTATTCTTTCAGTTTGCCAATAAGCTATAATTAATTATTTACAAAACACAGGATAACCGTAATTCACCCGGGTAAACAATTTATTTTACCCGGATGAATTACGATATATATTATTTTATATAAATATTTACTTAGCCATATACTAATTATGATAAGCTGCATTGTGTGCTAAAGTTCCACCACATTTTGAACATGCAGTAGCTGTTCCAGCTCCACCTGCACAACCTTTTGCACAGGTATAATGCCATACGCCAAGGGCATTTTGTGCAGGTTCTGCCGTTGGTGTTGGTGTAGTTGCAGGATTAGGGGTAGGGGGAGCCTGGTTTTGAGCATCATTGGCATGAAAGGCCTGATTATGTAAATAGGCAGTTCCACATACCGGACAATTTCCTTGTGCAGGTCCACCACTTTTTTCACAATTATTTGGACAAATATAATGTTGTACACCTGCCATAGCGCCACTTACGGGCATTTGATTGGTATTCATCTGAGGGGAAGGTTGAGGTAAAGTTTGTGCTGCTTTTTCTCTTATGGCACGGTCATTATCGCAAGAATAAAAAGTTATACTCAAGAAAAGGATAAAAGAAATAGAGGTAAATTTCATAATAATCATTTAAAATTGGAAATTAAGGCTGTCCATCTAAAGGTAATATTTTATATTGATAGATAAATGTCCTTATGTTACATATTTAATCTTTTTTATTCCCAGTACAAGCCATTTATATTTTTTTAGGATATTCCTATTAACCAATGTCTCCAATTTGCTTTAATAGAGGGTTTATTATTAGAACAGATGTATCAAACAGGAATCTGGGGTAACTAGCCTTTAACAGCTTTAATAATAGGCCTTAGGGTAATTTTGCGAAATGAATGATTGGGCTATTTTTAGGAGTCTCCAAGCTGAAAAAACTATTTAGCGTTGCGGTAGGACTGAAAAAACCGCCATTACTCAGGTAAAAATAGCCTCCTTTTATTCCCCCATCAGCATCAATTCTATATTGTCGTCGTGCAATATCATCACCTGTGAATTTTGCTTTATTTAAAGCAGTCCAATTTCCATTTTCGTCAGCCATCCACTGATTTTGATACCTGACCTCCCTGTTTAAATAACCTAAATCATCTATAAAATTTTCCAGAAAAGAATGTGGTCTGGTATACCAGGTGTTAGTTTGAGGTCTTAAAAAACTAGCAATTAATTTCCATTGAGGATTTTCAGGGTCTTTAAAATAGGAAGTATAGGTGGTGTTTCCCAAGCCATCAGGTTCAATAGAGGTTAAAAATTGATAAGTAATCCCCGATTGCCATGGATAAATCAGGTAGCTTTGTCCTCCTGAACCTTCATTTCCAAATTCTCCGGTATAGACATTTTCTCCCTTTTTCAATAATTTAATTTTTTGATTTTCAGGTATTTCTTTGGGATTATCTGTAGGAAAAGGACTCCATACGGAAAATAAGATTCGTCGTTCTTGTTGACTGTTCACTTGAATTCCAAAATACCCTTCTTTGAATCCATTGGACATAAAATAGGAACCTATTGGGTCTTTACCTTTTGGAATAGTCATTTCATTATAAAACCATTTCATCTTTGCATTTTCAGGCATTTCGTAAGACAAATGTACGGAGGGGCCTCTTCTTCCCCAGTAGAATCGCTGATCTATATTATCTTTAACAAATTTGAAATCGTCTTGCCCCTGATAATAAATCTTCAAATTTTTAATTTTAGGAAAAGGTGCATTCCCTTTTATATTTCCTTTGAAATAAACGATATTATAACCCTTTTTAAATGGGAAGGAGCCCACTTTTAATATTTTGTCAGAGGAATTTTTGAGATTAATGGTTTTCACCTTTCCATCATTAACCCAAACATCGATTTTATTTTTTGATGGAATTTCTGTTAATTCCAGCGAAAGAGTAATCTTTTTTTCGGAACCTGAAAAAATATAGGTACTCCAGAAGCTTTCAGTAGAAGTCCAGGTTTTAATTCCATCTTTGTCCAATAATTCTAAATTTGCTCCTTTTGTTTGAAAGGTATTCCCACCTATTGGCACTTCAATAGATAATAAAGGATTTAATTTTTGAATAAAAAACAGAGAAAAAATATAAAGGAATGGGAGTGTTACTATTTTCATATTGAAGGGAAATTGGTAGGTTCAGTTATTTCTTTTTAGTTGATTGTTCTGCCACCCTAAAAAGGACTATTTTAATTATTAAGTTTAGTGGAAGAGGTTGCCTAACTGGAAACTGAATGGCACCTTTAGAGGTTTTATAGGCTAATAATTCTTCCGAAAAATAACGGATAGCCGCAGGTCCAGGGTAAAATCCAATATGGTTTTTAAAAGCAGCAAAATGTACCAGATTCCCATTTAAAACAAAAGTAGGCATGGCATATTTGATGTCTTCAGTAGCCTCGGGTGCTGCCGTCGATATCGTTTCCCACATTTGAATTAGTAAATTCTGATATTCAAGCTCAAATTCACTAATGTAATCCCCTATATTCTTCGCATTAGACGCTCTCATACCAATGTGGTCTGATGTAGAATTTCTTGAAGAGCTTCTTTCTGGGATATATTTAGTGGCTGCAGTGGGCTTCTAACATGGCCACCTTTATAGCCTAATAGATCGGCTGTAAATTTTAGACCTGCAACGCCAAAAGTGGCTGTAATAGCTTGATTTACAGGGTATAGTAATCGATAAAGTTTTTCAGCTTCCTGCCAGTTACCCTGATTTACCAAGGATTGGATTTGAAAACATTCAGCTGGAAAAATATTTGCCAGCGCCATGATACCCCCTTTTATCCCGAGTGTTAAAGCTGGATACCAAAGGGCCGCTGTTCCAACTAATAAATTAAAGTCTTCATTAAGGATAGATTGATATTGTATTAACTGGCCTATATTACCTGCACTATCTTTCATTCCTATAATATTAGGGTGATCTTTAAGGGCTGCTAATAAATGATTGCTTACGTTTACATGTGCAAATTTAGGTACATTATATATTAAAACTGGAATGTCAACGGCATCAGCAATTTTTAAAAAATGCTGCGCTAAAGCCGCATCAGACATATTTCCCAAATAATAAAATGGAGTGAGAATGAGCGCCGCTTTTGCCCCTCTTTCAGCCGCTTTTTGCGTTAATGATATGGTTTCCTGCGTTGATTCCATGCCAGTACCAGCAATTAATAGCCTGTCCTGGGGCACTACTTCTGCTGTTTTTTCAATGAGTAGAAGCTTTTCGCTTTCAGTTAAATAGGCTGCTTCGCTATTGGAACCAAGAACAAGATAACCAGAAAGAGGTGCCGCATTCCAGCGCTCCATATTAAACAAATGCCCCTCGATATCTAATTGACCATCTGCTTTGAAAGGAGTAAGCATTGGTGGATAAACACCTTCTATAGATAAATTCATCTTTTTTTATCGAATATACAATGATAGCGTTAAAATTTAAAAAATATCCTGGTACTTATTACAAAAAGGATATTATATTTGGGAAGAATTGCCTCACAAACCTTAAGATGTTAACTATTGGAATAATTCGGGAGGGTAAAAACCCACCTGACAATCGCGTTGTATTGAATCCAGTTCAATGTAAATGGGTATCAAAATCTTTCCCTGTAAAAATAAGGGTGGAATCTTCCAAAACCAGATGCTTTTCAGATTCCGAATATGAAAAGGAAGGGATTGAAGTTACTTCCGATATAAGTGATTGCGATGTTTTAATTGGCATTAAAGAGGTTCCAATCTATCATTTAATTGAAAATAAAACATATTTATTTTTTTCTCATACAATTAAAAAACAACCATCGAATAAAAAACTATTACAAACAATTATAAATAAAAATATTGAATTAATTGATTTTGAGCTGATTACAGATGATGATAAACAAAGGCTTATTGCATTTGGAGAGTTTGCGGGAATGGTAGGTGCTCATAATGCACTACTCACCTGGGGGAACCGAACCAAGCAATTTTCGTTACCAAGAATGTATCAGCTGAAAGACTATCAGGATTCATTAAATAGTTACAAAAATTTAAAATGGCCGACTGTTAAAATTGTTTTAACAGGAACAGGTAGGGTAGGGAATGGTGCTGCCAGGGTTTTAACAGATATGGGAATAAAAAAAGTGGATGTCCCTTCTTTTTTAAATCATTCTTTTGATGAACCTGTATTTGTTCAGCTAAAGAGTGCAGATTATTTGATTAATAAAGATGGTAATTTATTTAGTACAGATCATTTTCATCGTTTTCCATCTCAATACAACGTCAACTTTAAGTCATTTACAGAAAAGGCGGATATTTTTATCAACGGTATTTACTGGAATTATGATGCACCAGCTTTCTTCACTAAAGAAGATATGTTAAATAATTCTTTTCGCATAAAAGTAATAGCCGATTTAACCTGCGATCTGGCACCCGTCAGTTCAGTTCCGTCAACACTTAAAGCAAGTACTATTGAAAATCCAATATATAGTTACCTGCCTGCGTCTAATGAAATATCATTTCCACACGACATTAATGGAGTGGATGTAATGGCTATTGATAATCTGCCAAATGAGCTTCCCAGAGATGCATCTACGGAATTTGGAAAGAGATTTATTTTAAATGTATTACCTGATTTATTAGCAGGTAATACACATAAAATCGAAAGAGCTACCATAGCAAGAAAAGGGGCATTGAAGCCAGCCTTTTCTTACTTGGAAGATTATATCAAAGATTAATTTATTCTAAAACAAAAACCTCTTCTGCAGTTAGTCTGCCATTGTCTTTAGCCTCAATTTTAAATTCAACTCTGTCACCAATTCTAAGCTCCTCAAAATCAAAGTCTTTTAAGCTTGAGAAATGGAAGAATACATTATCAGGCGGGTATTTAATGAAACCATAACCATCTTTAATAGATAAGACAATACTTTCAAATCTATCGGTATCCAGCTGAATGATATCATCATGGTCTTCCAGATTAATTGGAGGAGGAATAATAATGGGTTCAGAAGGTTCCAATGGTTTTGTTCCAAATGCCTTATCGAACTGTTTAGGAACGAATAATCGATTTAGGTCAAATTCATTTTCAGCCAGATCGTCGATTATTTCGTGCATAGGCAGAGAATAAGTTACCTCTTCCAATAAATCCTGTGAAGTTCTGGTACTGAACCTATGTCCTTCTTCGTCAGTATATTCAAAATCCCAGCTCAAAAGAATGGTATGTTTTCCCATACCATTGAGTTTACGCATCAAAGGAACATAATCACTGTCGGAACCAACCAAAACGACCACATCGAAATGATTATTGAAAGCCATTTCAATGGCCTCTAAAGAAAGCCATACATCAATACCCTTTTCTTGTCTTCTTCCGTTAATGATCTTTACAGGTAAATAATGTGAAACGATCCCTTCTCCCATTAGGATATCGTCAAAAACTCGTTCATAGTAAAGCAAATTACCTCTTTGGCTTGCCTCACTCGCACTTAATCTGCCTCTAAAATAATGAGAATCAACGACCCTACAAAGACGAACCTCCTTGTCTTCGAGTTGACTAATTTGTTGCCTAATATATTCATGAAGTCCCTTTAAACTTAATCGACTTCTTCTATCATGAACATAATGATAATAATTACTTACGTGCAGGAAATAATTTCCGTCGTAAAAAACACCAATGCGGGTTAGATTAGTAGACCCATTTGCAGCAGCAGCCATTTTAAATAATTTAGGGTTTTGGATAGTTGTTTTCAGCCGTTATAAAAAAAAACACCCTGTTTGCATAATTTTATCTTTAATCATATATTTAAATTTTTAAAATCAAAGATTTTTCAGCAATTGGAAGGGTAAAACCAAATTTAAATTTCACTCTTTTTCTTAAGGAAAGCAAATTTATATTATTTTTTGAAGTTTGCAACAAAAAATGGTTTAATTTTGTATATCAAGATATATTCTAAAGTGAATATAAAAACAGGGGGACGTTCTGGTATCGACAGGATGGTGAACTGGTAAGTAAGCATGTCGAAACTTGATGGTGAGTTCCGTTATCAAATTGCCATCGAACAACAACCGGCGAAAATAACTACGCCTTGGCTGCCTAATTTTAGAAATTAGTAAGCCTTTACACGAAACGTCTGCTATATTCAGCTCAGCTGAAATAGCCTGCACGCCGCCTGAGAGAGCCTGCGTCTAGTGTATCATCCAAAAAATCGGGCTGGTTCTGCTTTGTGGCTCATAAAGTAGTATAAGATTCAGAGCTGGGTCAGGAAATGTGTCTTTTGTTGTACCTACCTTCTGACTAAGATCAAAAACGACAAATAAACATGTAGAAAGCTTACGGGTGCTGTTTTGGACGCGAGTTCGACTCTCGCCGTCTCCACAAAATAATCGAAAACGAGTAAGAATAATTGCCCTTCAGCGTATGATGCTGAAGGGCTTTTTGTTTTAGTCGCCTCTCTAATTCAAATTAAATGAATAAGGATTTTAATTGAACTATTTATAGTTCAGGCCAAAACCAAAGGGGAATAAAGTGTCTTCTTCTGGATATCCGGGTGCATCTGGAGCTTGTTTTACAACAGCAGCGCTTGTTTTTGCTAATGCATAAGGTAATTTTCCAGTTGGGTTAAATTTACCCATAATGATATCCATAAAGGCCGCATCGCTTACACCAAAAGTAGCAAGGATTCCTGCGGCATTCAGTAATCCACTGGCTTCATCAAGTACATAAGGTTGGCGGAAATCAATAGATAAAATGGTTTTATCGGCACCCACCGTTTCCATAACGGTTTGTATATCCTCCAAGGATGGTGAAATTTTCCATGACTTTGATTTTGCCATTTCTGAAAACGAGAGATAGTCCAGTTCTGTGGAATCAGCACCTCCAAATCTTCTGTCGCTCCCTGCGTCATTGGTTACTTGAACACGTATAATAGCTATATCTGTTTCTTTCGATATGGCAGGCAATGTTTCTTTTTTCGCTCTATTGTAATCGCCTGAAGTGACCTTGTAATTTGTCCATTCGCGTTCTTTAAAGAGGGCCGTATTCATCCCCATGGTGAATATTTTTAAGGTGTCTTTACCTTTTGGTTGAGCCAGAGGGAGCTTCGTTTTGTTTTGAAGCAGTACAATTGATTTTCGTTGGGCTAGATCAGCCTTTTGCTGGAAGGAAGGATTGCCCACCAAATATGCGGCGCGATTTGGGTCAACATAAGGATTCTCAAATAATCCTAATTCAAATTGTTCTTTTAACAACCTCGTCACGGATAGATTAACCCGACTTTCAGGAAGTTTACCAGCTTCTACGAGATTCAAAATCTGTTTGTTGTTGCTAAATCCTGAAAGGATATCCGTACCTGCTTCAATGGCAATCAGAATCTGTTCATCCAAACTCTTATCTTCTAATCCCCAGGCTCTTTCTCCAATAATACCAGTATCGGAATTCACGTAACCTCTAAATTTCAATAAAGTACGCAATAAATCAGTTAAAATTCCTTTTGAAAAAGCCATCCCAACATTATTTGGCATATATGGCTGACCTACCGGAATGCCATAGTAAGCCATGATGGATGAAGCGCCTGCCTCAATGGCTGCTTTAAATGGCGCCAGATGATAATCAAATTTACCCGCAGGATACACCTGGTTTTTTCCAAAGGTATAATGCGGATCACCACCGCCTTCCTGAGGACCACCACCTGGAAAATGTTTAATGGTTAAGGCAATGCTTTTTGAGTTCAGTTTTTCTCCTTGAAGATTTTTTATGAGCACTTTGATAATATCGGTAGCCAGTTCACTGTCCTCCGTAAAGGTTTCATGTACGCGGTACCATCTCGGTTCCGTGGACAAGTCAGCCATATATCCATACATGCCGCGCAAGCCAATAGCTCTCCATTCTTCCGCCATTATTTTAGCAAAGTCAGCAATCAAGTCCATGTCCCTGGTTGCAGCCAGTCCACTTTCCTTTGGCCAGGATGAAAACGAGCCGGACTCCACATTAATCCCTGCCCGTGCATCAAATTCTATATGGTTTCTGGAATTTGATTTAAACAGGGAAGGGATGCCCAAACGGGTACGCTCGGAAAGTTCTTGAACAGCATTCATAAATTGTGCTGCCTCATACGGGCTGATTTGTACTCCAGCGAAGCCATTACCCGCTCCACTATTTACAGGATAGGTTTTTATGGTATTTCTGAAAATGAATCGAGTCATTTTCTGATTTTCGATGTAGTCTACAGCACCTTCAGTTAATTTTCCTTTTTCGCCTGCATTGAGGGTATTGATAAGTAGCATCCCAACTTTTTCTTCCAGGGTCATTTGACTAACCAAATTTGCCACACGCTTGTCCAAAGGCTGACGCCAATCTTCATAGACATCCAGTTTCTGGTTTTTGTTGAGGTCTTTAAATAGGAATTTCTTTTCGTTAAGAAGATTCACCGCCCGATTTTCTATTAAAGGTTGGTGAGGAGAACTCTTTTGGGCAAAGACTTTGCTCGCAAAAAAGAGTAAAAGGATAATTCCCCGGAGCGTATTTTTCATCATTATTATTAGAGTTAATTGCCTAAAAGAGAATAGGAATAAGGAAATTCCAAACGCTAAAATAGTATTACTGTAAATTTAAAATATATTTCACCTTAAAAGTTGAAATAAGCAATAAATTTTTGTAAAATATCAAAAAAGTGAAATAAAATTTTTCTATTTTTTAAAACATACCACTTTAAGTATTTGAAGGAAGTGCCTTCATCTTTGGTCGATTATTTCAACCATTCATTAAAATTATTAACGTTTATTAACTCAAAAGAAGCACCGGGATAGGCGCTTTTCCATTGGGTTGGTATTTTGAACTTGTCTTCTTTCCATTTGAATTCATAACCAAATAAGGAACCATCTCTTTCTTCTACCCAATCAATTTCTTGTTGCTCATACGTTCTCCAAAAATAATTGTTAGATGATATTCTTTTATAAGATTGATATTTCAACCTTTCACTAATCATGTAGTTTTCCCAAAGTGCACCGATATCGTTTCGAGCATGAACAGGATTAAAATTTGCAATCACTGCGTTTCTAATACCATTATCTAAGAAATACCATCTTGAATTTTTAGTTATTTCTTTTCTTAAATTTCTACTAAATCCTTCAACTTTGTGAAGTATGAAAACTTTATTTAATAAGTCAAGGTATTTTTCAACTGTGTTCTTGCTTATACCTAATTGTTTTCCTAATTCTTGAAGTGAAACTTCGCCACCTATTTGATAGGCAACCAGACGCAATAAATTAAATATTTTCTGTGAATTCTTAATATGCTCATAAACCAAAATGTCTTTTAGCAAATAGGAACTTATCATTTCGTTCAAGTAATCAATCTTGTCATCTCGATCAGGCAGATGCAATAATTCCGGATAATTTCCAAAAACAAGTCTTTCACTCATTCTATCAATTTTAGATATATTATTCTCGATTTGGTTGTATTCGTTTTCTGAAAAAGTATATAAATTAAAAGTATATTTTCTTCCAGTTAATGGTTCTCCAGCATCTTTATGTATGTCGAAGGATGATGAACCGGATATTATAATTTTTAGCCCATCAATTTCATCAATCATAAGTTTTAATTTCTCTCCTATTTCAGGTATTTTTTGAGCTTCGTCAATGTAAAGCAGTTTGTATGTACCTAAAATCTGTTTATATTTTTCTACACTTCTAATGGCAAGTTTATCATGAACATTAATGTCCTCACCGTTAAGAATAAGAACTGGCTCATTTACTTTGGCAAGGATCTCTTTTATGAGTAATGTTTTTCCAACTCGACGAGCTCCAAAAACAATGACCACTTTATTTGGTTTCAACTTTTTTAATATAATATCCGACAAGTCTCTGACTAAATATACCATAATTGCGTCATTTTATCGACGTAATTTATGTAAATTTCGGTAAAAAAACAAATTTTCAGTCTTTTTAGTAGCATTTTCTTTAATTCATGTTCCGATATGCTATTGGTGTCATTCCCGTTTTTGTTTTGAATAATTTACTGAAATATTGAGGATATTCAAAAAGGAGGGTTTGACTGTGAAGGTCAATATTTTTAGTTAATTCATTTTCCAATGTATCTGCACAATCTAAAAGGGTTTACTTTTCTTTATCTGAAAGATGTAAAGATTCATTTTTTAAAATGCAGTTTTAATATTTTAAATATAATTGAAGATGTTAACCCAAATTGGGGACATCAACATTTAAAATTTCTTTTACCAGCATTCCATGATCATAGAGGAAAGCCATGTTGTTCAATAGGTTGACCTTTAAATTTATGCAATAATTTCAATTTGATTTCCTTCTGGGTCTAAAACAACACTTTCATAGTACCCATCTCCCGATGTTCTTGGCTCACTGGCTATGGTGTAATTATCGGATCGTAATCTTTCTGTTAATTGATTTACAGCTTCTTTACTTCCAACAGAAAAGGCAATGTGTGCTAATCCCAAGATATTTCCTCTGTTTTTATAATCCGTGGTAATGTCCATCCTATTCATTAGTTCAATTCTTGAAAGTCCGTTACCAAAGGTTAAAAAGTAAGATGTGAAGCCCTTTTTATCATTTATTTACTTTTCACCACTTACTAAATCAAAATAGGGGGTATAAAATATACGCATTGCTTCTAAATCAGAAACCCAAATGGCTAAATGTTCTATTTTCATTTTTTAAAATTAGGTAAATTTAATATTCTTGCAATATATAGCTTATGTAATCAATCGTTTATTAATTTTATGATTAATAAGTATCGATACTCTAATTCCTGGCTTGGTTAGTAATGACAGACTTCTTGAAAAATGCAGCATTATTGATCTTTAAATTTTAAAAAATAGCCTTGATATAAGCACTTGTTATGGAGAAAATGGATATAATTCCTTATTATTTCGAGAATGACGGCGTTATTCCTAATAACCCACTCCCTCTTCTCATTTACAAAAATGCCCTTCAATATGCAATCAGTAAAAATTTTGGATTATCATTTAAAAAAAATGGATGGACAAATAATTGGGAGGATATTATTTTACCTTACGACCATTTTCATAGCAATACTCATGAAGTATTAGGATTGACGAAGGGAAATGCTCGTTTAATGATAGGAGGAAGAAATGGTGAAATTGTTTTAGTTGAAACGGGTGACGTAATAATCTTGCCTGCAGGTTGTGGACATTATTCAGTGGATAATTCACTTGATTATCAATTTATTGGCGGTTATCCAAATGGAGCAAATTGGAATTTAATGGTTAGTTTGAATAATGAAAACAGTACTTCAATCTTTGAAAAAATATTAAAT
>Ga0114976_10002530_pt1 | contig 11466 bp, 10 predicted proteins | sample S_130805_EF_Meta_FD_87319 | JGI IMG/M metagenome (GOLD analysis project Ga0114976, IMG submission 87319) | Freshwater microbial communities from Lake Simoncouche, Canada to study carbon cycling - S_130805_EF_MetaG | ecosystem: Environmental > Aquatic > Freshwater > Lake | place: Lake...
AAGCCTGGAGCTTGGCTACATCCTGCACCCCGACCACTGGGGCAAGGGTCTGGCAGGCGAGGCGTTGACCGCCCTGATCCCGCATCTGTTTGGCGCGCATGACGCCGCGCAGATCACGGCGGAGGTTGACCCGCGCAACGCGGCCTCCATCGCCCTGCTGACCCGGTTCGGCTTTCACGAAACCCACCGGGCAGAGCGGACCCTGCTGTGGCGCGATGAATGGTGCGACAGCGTGTATTTCGCGCTGGATCGTGCCGGCTGGCCCCCGGCGGTCACAGCGACGGCTGGATCACGCTGAAGGTGCTGCCCCGTCCCGCGTCGCTCGCGATCAGGAACCGCCCCCGGTGCCGGTTCACGATAGGCGTCACGATGGCCAGCCCCGACCCCCCTGCTCGCACGACCGGTGGCTGTCGACGCGGCAGAACCGCCCGGTCAGGCGCGGCAGGTGGATACCGTCAATCCCCTCGCCCTCATCCGTCCCGTCGATCCGGACGGCCGGCCCGCGCACGATCCCTGCGTGATCGCCTGCCTCCTCCAGCCCGCCCTCTTCCACGCCCGCCACCTCAACGTCCAGATCGAGACGAAGGGCAAGCACACCCCCGGCATGACCGTCGCCGACGGGTGGCGTATGACGGGCCACGCGCCCAACGCGATGCTCATGGGCGGGGTGGACCGGGACGGGTTCTGCCGGTTGCTCACCAAGCGGTTGAGGGGGGGTGAGGGGGGAGACCTCAAAACATCGGCCTTGTTTAGCTCGCCGGGGTCTAAACGTCCTATCGACTATCTAATCAATGCCAAGACGACGTTATTCACCAGATCGGTGATTACGTCGTCTGCTTGGGCTTGAGTAACGACTACTGTAGATGGATGTGCAACCGTGTTCCGCCGCTTCAACTTCGATTCCAGTATCTCAAATACGTTCTTGTTCAGCAGCTTTGCTGTCGAGCAAGCTCCAATTAACTCACTTTCCTTCAGTTCGGAGAAATCATCTCGAATGGATATTTCAACGTTCTTCTTTGGATAGCGGCTCTTTATTCCATCATTCAATTTTTGGAGACGCTTGGCATCGGATAACAGCCATTCCATCAGATGATCGTACGCGAGGTTCCAAGTCATCACTATGGCTGCACGGTAGGCCTTAACCTTGTAGCAGTTCAACGCTTCACTTAGGTAATCGCGCTCGATAAGGCTCGGGACTTTACTTGGTAAGTCAGATAGCAGTTTGGACACTGCAACGGTTGCCGGATTACCTCCAAATCTCTTGTCCATCTCGCGCCTAACTATCCCTGCTAGCCGAAAGCCTGCTCCAGCCTTGAGAATCTGCGGGGGCTTCTTTGCTGCTAGGCGATCAAGATACTGACTAACATTCGGAGGATCGACACCCACTTGCCGAAATGCCTCACGCAAGTCAGAAGTTCCGAAGGCCGTTTTTCCGTTGACAGCTTCAAGCCACCAAGCAAGCAAGAGTAGTTGGTCCACCGCTGATTTCGAGTGAAAACCACTGACAGATTCCGAAAACTCCTGAACGCTAGTCAAGCTAATCTCCGCCGAGCTTCCGCACTCTGTCTAAACCAATGTGATTGGTGGAATAGGTTCCCTTCGACTTTCCTTGTTCGACAAGTTGCTGAACCTTTAAGTTCCGCAACGGTTGCCCGAAGTCCTTGGCACCAGTCGACCATCCCATCTTCCTAAAGCACGTATAAACGTGGTCCACACTCGCACCTTCGAGTTCCGATCGGTGCTCAGAAAGAAATGCCACTGCTACAAGATATTTATCCTGATCACTCTTTGGCGAATTCTTGGCAACGTAGTCTGCAAAAGAGTTAGGACTATCAAGGTCAATATCGACAACCTTTCGCTTCGCTACCTTCTTCGGTCTCTGCGGTGATTGTTTAGCCGGAACCTCGCTTACTTCATCGTCCGCCTCATCCGCTACATCGTTTGCTTCTTCAACCGCTTCATCGTCTGATCCGATCACTTGCACCGACGCTTTCTGAACGCGTGGAGCGTTCAACGAGGCCGGGCGCAGGGCGTTCTGAATTGCATCAGTAATCTGGGTAAGGTCACCTTCCGGCATTTCGGCTTCAAGCATTATGAAGCGAATTCGCGAGGTTCCATTGCCTTTGATCGGTTTCTTTACCATGTCGCTCCACGTCCCATAGCTACACTCTGTACGTTTGATTAGCGCAAACCGTAGCGTTAAGTAAGCCTCCGTGGTGCTAGAAAGTTAGATGTTCTTCTACGTGCGACCCGTGGGGTGCATGATCTAACGCACCACCCCCACCGGCAACCACAACGCCCTCCCACCCGCCGGGACCTCCAGCAACTCCGCCTGCCCCACTTACCACGCCTTCGCCGCAGCGTCCTTCGCCTGCACCAGCACCGCCGCAAAGCCGATGCTCTCAGCAAGCGTAGGGTGCGTGCTCGCACGCACCGCCCCCGATCAACCCGCTCAAATGGTGCGTGCAAGCACGCACCCTACGGCGCATTCCAAATCCTAACGCCCGGTTAAATCGAACCGCTAACCCCTTGATAAAAAACAACCCGACTCCTGTCCCACAGTGGGCACCCCCCTCAGACCACTGGCAGGATCACGCTGAAGGTGCTGCCCTCGCCCAGGGTGCTTTCCAGCCGGAAGCGCCCCCGGTGCCGGTTCACGATATGCTTCACGATCGCCAGGCCAAGTCCGGTGCCGCCCTGTTCGCGCGACCGGTGGCTGTCCACGCGGTAGAACCGTTCCGTCAGGCGCGGCAGATGGATCGGATCAATCCCGTCGCCCTGATCAATCACATCAATCCGCACGGCCGGCCCGCGCAGCGACAGATCGCGCGCCTCGCGGCTGATCCGGATCGTCACGGCGCGGCCCGGCCCGCCATATTTCACCGCATTCTCGATCAGGTTCTGGAACACCTGGGTCATCTGGTCGGCATCCGCCGCGACGATCACCGGGCCGGTTTCACCCGTGATCGCCAGGCTGACCCCGGCCGCTTCGGTCAACTGGCGCAGCGCGGCAGCGGCCTGCGTGATCAAGGCGACAATATCGATCCGCCCGGTCGGACGCATGCGTTCTTCGGCCTCGACCCGGCTCAGCGACAGAAGATCGCGCACCAGGCGGTTCATCCGCTCGGCCTCGCGCTCCATGATGTTCAGAAAGCGGTCCCGCGCCTGCGGGTCATCGCGGGCCGCCCCCTTCAGCGTTTCGATGAAGCCCAGCAGCGCCGTCAGGGGTGTGCGCAGCTCGTGGCTGACATTGGCCACGAAATCACGGCGGATCTGCCCGGCCTGTTCCATGTCGGTGATGTCTTCGAACGCGGCCAGAACACCGCCCCGGCCTTCGCCCGTCACCGGGCTGACGGTCACGCGGAAGGTCTGCTCGCGCGCAGGACCGGTCACCACCAGCCGCGCCGTGCCAGGCTGGCGGAAGCGCAAGGTTGCCTCGATCACGTCCAGCAGGGCAGGCTGGCGCATTGCCATGATGTAATGCCGCCCGACCAGACCGTCACCCAGCAGCGCCGTTGCGGCACCGCTGATCCCGGCAATCCGCTCATCCGCCCCGATCAGCACCACCGGGATCGGCACAGCGGCCAGCAGGGACCGCGTCAGTTCAGAATTCATTCCATCCCCCGATCACCGCAGAACCCGCTTTTCCGGCCAGATCGCCGCCGAACTCAGGCGTCGCTGGCAGCCGCGACGCCGGCCGTGAAATCGCGCAGCAGCAACTCCACATCCTCGACCCCGACCGAGACGCGGAAGAACCCCTCGGATATCCCCAGCGCCGCCCGCGCCCCTTGCGTCATCGCCCGGTGCGAACTGGTTGCCGGATGCGACAGCGTGGTGCCGACATCGCCCAGCGTGGGCGCAAAGGCCACATCCGGCATCGCCCGTGTCAGGGCATTGGCTGCAGAGCGCCCGCCGTCAAGTTCAAAAGACAGCATATTGCCGCCGCGCCGGCCCAGAAGGCCCGCCGCCCGGTTGTGATCGGGGTGGTCGTGGCGCAGCGGGTAAAGCACGCGTTTCACCCCGGCCAGACCCGCCAGATGGTCGGCCAGCCGTGCCGCGTTTTCTTCAGCCCGGTCATAGCGCAGATGAAAGGAATAGAGGCCCCGTTCGGCCAGCCAGCAATCAAAGGGGCTGGGCGTCAGGCCCACCGTCACCGCAAAATCACAGATCGCCTTGCGGTGACCGGCATCGCGGGCAGCCACATAGCCCAGCGTCACATCAGAATGCCCGGCCAGCAGCTTGGTCACCGAATGGATGACGATATCCGCGCCGTGTTCCAGCGGGCGGAAGGCGCGCGGTGTTGAAAAGGTGCTGTCGACGGCAAGAAGGATGCCACGCTCCTTCGCCAGCCGCGCGATTCCCTGCATGTCGGCAACACGCAGCGTGGGGTTGGACACCACTTCGACAAGGATCAACTTCGTCTCGGGCCGGATCGTCGCCGCGACGGCCGCGACATCGGTCGGATCCGCCAGCGAGGTGGCGATGCCGAAGCGGTTCAGTTCCTGGTTCATCAGGCGCAGCGACCGGCCATAAAGCTGATCGCCGCCAATCACATGATCGCCCGCGCGCAAAAGGCCCATCAGCGCCGCCGTCACTGCCGCCATGCCCGAGCCGACAATCAGCCCGCCGGTTGCCCCTTCCAGCGCATCGATCTTGGCTGCCAGCACCTCGGCGTTGGGATGGCCTTCGCGGGCATAGGTATAGCCTTTCACCTGCCCCAGATACACCTGGTCAAGCTGATCCGGCGTGTCCGAGGCATAGACCACCGAAGGCTGCAGCGGCGTGCCGACGGCGCGGCTGGCACTGGCGGGCCATGGCGTGCGGCGGACAAGGTTGGCGGGAATGTCATCACTCATGCGGGCTCTCCTTCGCCCGCCTTGGTGACATGCGCCGCCCGTCCCCTCAAGCCGGATTGTCGCGCCGGTAGATCCAGTCATGATCGGGGTCGTTCTGGAACCGCCACTTGCGGACAGGCCCGGCCATGACGTTCAGGTAATACATCTCATAGCCATGCGGCGCACCGCAGGGATGATGCCCTTTCGGCACCAGAACCACGTCATGGCTTTTCACCGCCATGGTCTTGTCCAGCGCCCCGTCCTCGGTATAGACGCGCTGCACCCCATAGCCCTGCCCGGGGTTGAGCCGGTGATAATAGGTCTCTTCCAGATAGGTCATGCGCGGAAAGTCATCCTCGTCATGCCGGTGCGGCGGATAGGAGGACCAGTTTCCGGCAGGGGTGAAGACCTCTGTCACCAGCAGGCTGTCGCACCAGTCCTGTGCTTCCATCGCGATGTTGTTGATGTAGCGCGTGTTCGGTCCCTGCCCGCGCGGGGTCAGGACGATCCCCTCGGGTCCGACGCGGCGCATCGGATGCCCGCCGTGGCCGGGCGCGGAACAGACGGCCAGGGTGCAGGGCGTGGTCGCCTGCGCATTCCAGTCGGTGTCATTGGGCAGATACAGGCAATGCGGCGGCGTCTTTTCGAACACATCCATGCGGTCGCCCAGAACACCAAAGTCGGTGCCGCCCCCGGTCAAATGGGCCTTGCCTTCAACCAGCACCAGGATCACCTCGCGGTCGCCAGTTGCTTCCGCCACCCGGTCGCCCGGTGCCAGCCGGTACAGCGTGAATCCGACATAACCCCAGCCGGCGCTGCGCGGCGTGATGTCATGGACCTTGCCGTGGGTCCCCAAGGGCTTTCTCAGAAGGTCTGTCATCCCGCCCGCTCCATCTTCTGTTCAGAACTATTCTGGGGGTCTGGGGGCAAAGCCCCCGGCGCCTGCCCCTAGCGGTCCAGCCCGGCCTCGCGCGCCATCGCCTTCAGGCTTTTCAGGCCAAGGCTTTGATACTGGAACGGGTTGCGCACAGCCGCGTCCTGCTCGGCCTCGATCACCAGCCAGCCCTGATATCCATGCTCCGCCGCCGTCTTCAGCACCGGGGCAAAATCGACACCGCCCTCGCTGTCGCCCGGCACGGTGAAGACGCCGCGCCGCACGCCTTCCAGAAAGCTCAGGCCCTGATCGCGAACCTCTGCCATGATCGCGGGGCGCACGTTCTTGGCATGGATATGGGCCACCCGGCCCATATGGGTGCGCGCCAGCCGCGCCGGGTCGCCACCGCCGAAATAGCAGTGCCCGGTATCCAGAAGCAGATGCGTGGCGGGGCCGGTTGCCGCCATCAGCCGGTCGATCTCGGCCTCCGTCTCGACGATGGTGCCCATGTGGTGATGGTAGACCAGAGTGATGCCCTGGGCGACCGCGAACTCCGCGAGCGCCTCGATCCCCGCACCGAAGGCGGCCCATTGGCTTTCCGGCAACCGGGGCCGGTCATTGACCGCGACCGCGTCATTGCCGTGGATGGCGTTCGACGTCTCGCAGACGATGATCACCGGGCAGCCCATGCCCTTGAGAAGATCAAGAAAGGGCTGCATTGCCGCTTTTTCGTCTTCCAGGCTGTTCACCAGCAGGTTCGTCGAATGCCAGCCAGAGACAAAGTGCAGCCCGCGCGGCCCCAGCACCGCTTTCAGCCCTTCGACCGTAGTCGGGAATTTATGTCCCTTTTCAATGCCGTCAAAGCCGATCTTCGCGGCCTCATTCAGGCATTGGTCCAGCGTGATATGCGCGCCAAGGGTCTGATCGTCATCATTCGACCAGGCGATCGGGTTGGTTCCGTACAGGATCATTGTCTTCCTCGACGTTCAGTCGGCAAGCCGCTGTGTTTTCAGACCGGTCTCATAGGCCTTGCGTGCGGCCTGCACCGCCGGGCGCGCGCTGACCTCGGGCACCGCCACGTCCCACCAGGACCCGCCTGCTTCGGTCGAGGGCATCGGATCGGTGTTGATCACGATGACCACGGGCCGGTCAGAGCCTTTGGCAGCGGTAAGTTCTGCTTCCAATGATTTGATATCGCGGGCCTTCACCGCCTTTGCCCCCATGCTGGCGGCATGGGCGACAAAGTCGATGGCAGAGGCATTCACGTGCCAGGCGTCGTCCAGCAGATTGTTGAACGGCGCACCCCCGGTGCCGCGCTGCAGGCGGTTGATGCAGCCATAGCCGCGATTGTCGGTCAGCACGACGGTAAAGCCGATGCCCATCATCACGGCACTGGCCAGTTCCGAATTGGCCATCATGTAGCTGCCATCGCCGACCATGCAGATCACATCTGCCTCGGGACGGGCCATCTTGATGCCAAGCGCACCGGCAATCTCATACCCCATGCAGGAAAAACCGTATTCCATATGGTATCCGCCAGGGGCCGCATCCCACAACTTGTGCAGTTCGCCTGGCATGGTGCCGGCGGCCCCCATGACGAGCGTCTTCGGTCCTGACATGCGCTGCACAGCCCCGATCACCTGCATGTCGGTCGGCAGGCCATTGCCCTCGGTAGGCGCAGCCTTGACCGCCGCCGTGGCCGCGAACCAGTCGCGGCGCAGGCTGGCATCAGGTGCAGAGAACTTATGTGATCCCAACGCTTTGCCAATGGTTTGCAGCGCAATCTTCGCATCTGACACGAGGTTGATCGCACCGTGCTTGCAGGCATCATAGGGCTGGACGTTGATCGACAGCAGCTTGCGGGCCGGGTTCTTGAACAGCGACCAGGACCCTGTTGTGAAATCCTGGAACCGCGTGCCGACACCGATCACCAGATCGGCGGTTTCGCAGACCAGGTTGGCCGAGGTGGCACCGGTCACGCCGACGGGGCCGAAATTCAGCGGATGGTCAAATCCAAGGGCGGATTTGCCTGCCTGGGTTTCCACGACGGGTATGTGATGCGCAGATGCAAAGGCGGCAAGCTCGGTTTCCGCCTGCGAATAAATCACGCCGCCGCCCGCCACGATCACCGGCTGTTTTGCCGCCCGGATCGCGGAGATGGCCGTTGCCAGTTCTTCGGCATCCGCCTCGGGCCGGCGAAAGCGCCAGACCTTCGGCGCGAAAAAGCTTTCGGGCCAGTCAAAGGCCTCGGCCTGCACATCCTGGCAGAAGGCCAGCGTCACCGGCCCGGCTTCGGCCGGGTCTGTCATCACCCGCAGCGCGCGCGGCAGGGCTGTCAGCAACTGTTCGGGTCGCATGATCCGGTCGAAATAGCGCGATACCGGGCGGAAACAGTCATTCGCCGTGACCGTGCCATCCCCGAACACCTCGATCTGCTGCAGCACCGGGTCGGGCGCGCGGTTCGCAAAGACATCGCCGGGGATCAGCAGCACCGGAATGCGGTTCACGTGGGCAAGGGCGGCGGCTGTGACCATGTTCAGGGCACCGGGGCCGATCGATGTCGTCACCGCCATCGCCCGGCGGCGCTTTGCGGCCTTGGCATAGGCAATGGCAGCATGCGCCATGGTCTGTTCGTTATGCCCGCGCCAAGTCGGCAGCACATCCTTGACGCCATGCAGCGCCTCGCCGATGCCGGCCACATTGCCATGGCCGAAGATCGCCCAGACGCCTTCGATGAAGCGTCCGCCGTCTTCGGTTTCCTGCATCGTCAGCCAGCGCACCATCGCCTGCGCTGCGGTAAGCCGGATCGTTGTCATGCTGTCATTCCCTTCTGTCCGCGCGCCCCGTCCCAGATCGTGCACAGCCGCTGATAGCGCCCTGCCATCCTCTCCACCGCCTCGGCGTCGGTGATCTGCCCGTCCAGCCAGGCGCGGGCCGCATCGGCAAAGATCGTGCGTCCCACAGCGAAGCCTTTCACAAGGTCATGCCGGGCCGCAAGGGCCAGCGACTCCGCAAGTGCGGACTCTTCCGCATCCAGCCCCAGCACCACCACGCCGCGCGTATGCGGGTCATTGCGCGTGATCGCCGCGCAGGCATTGGTCCAGGCGGCATCGGTGGTAAAGGGTTCCAGCTTCCACCAGTCGGGGAACACCCCGATGTCGTAGAAGCGCTGAATCACCTTGGCCGAGGTGCTGTCCGTCACCGGCGCGACCTTGGACGGAATGATTTCCAGCAGCATTTCCAGCCGGTTGCGGCGCGCGGCATGGAACAGGCGCGTGACCGTCGCTTCCTGGTCTGCCTTCATCTCTGCCGTGTCGTCCGGGTGATAGAAGCACAGGACCTTGACGACATGATCCAGCGGCCATTCCGAAAGCCCGCCGTAATCCGGACCGATTTCGGGTTCCAGGGTCAGCGGGCGCGATCCGGGCCATTCCACGGGCCGGGCAATCCAAAGCCCGGTCCCGGCAGCGGCATAAAGTGCCTGCCGCCCAAGGCGGCTGTCGCAGAGAATGCCATGCCCGCCCTGCCCGTCGGCCACCTGCAGCGCAGACTTGAGGCACAGAAGCTTGAACGCCCCGATCTTTTCCGGGGTGGCCCCCTCCATCGCTTCCAGCTGCATGCGGTGGTCAAAGGCGAAAACCCGCATGGAGGACCAATCGCCATTGCGGTTGGTGGACCAGTGCATCTGTTCCAGTGCCGCATCCTTGCGCAGTGCGGGCACCGTGATGCCCCGCTTCAGGAAAAACTGCAGCTCTTCCCAGCTTGGATAGGCCGGGGTGCAGCCGTGGCGGCTGACGGCAAAGGCCCCGCAGGCATTGGCATAGGTCAGCGTGACCGGCCAGCTTTCGCCATCCAGCCAGCCCTTGATCAGGCCCGACATAAAGCCATCACCGGCCCCAAGCACGTTGAACACCTCGATGGGAAAGCCGGGGCCGGCCTGCCCCTCGTCCAGCGTATCGGGGATCGGGCCGGTGAAGGCGGCGGCGCCCATCGGGCCGCGCTTGCAGACCAGCGTCGCAGGCGTGATCGCCCGCACCGCACGCAGCGCCGCGATGGTGTCTGTCGTGCCGCCGGCGATGTGGAATTCCTCTTCGGTGCCCACGATCAGGTCAAAAAGGTGCAGGGTCGCCTGCAGCCGCTTCGTAACGGCAGCGCTTTCAATGAAGCGGCTTTCGCCATCGCCATGCCCGGCCAGCCCCCAAAGGTTGGGGCGATAGTCGATGTCCAGCGCCGTCTGCGCCCCGTGCCTGCGCGCCAGATGCAGCGCCTTCAGCACGGCGGCTTCGGTGCGGCTGTGCGACAGATGCGTGCCTGTCGCCACCACGGCGCGCGCCTCTGCGATGAAACCTTCGTCGATGTCGTCTTCGCAAAGCGCCATGTCGGCACAGTTTTCGCGGTAGAAGATCAGGGGAAACTGCCTGTCGTCGCGGATGCCCAGCAGCACCAGCGCCGTCAGACGGTCGGGGTCCGTCTTGACGCCGCGCACATCCACGCCTTCACGCGCCAGTTCCTCGCGCAGAAAGCGGCCCATATGTTCATCGCCAACCCGGGTGATCAGCGCCGATTTCAGGCCAAGCCGCGCGGTCCCCGTGGCCATGTTGGTGGGCGATCCGCCAACATATTTCTGGAAAGACCCCATATCTTCCAGCCGCCCGCCCACCTGCGCGCCGTAAAGATCGACTGAGGACCGGCCAATGGTGATGACGTCCAGTGTCTTCATTGCGAACTCTCCCGGATGCGTTTCCGGTGAAAGACTCGCCCGGACTCCGTGTGATTTTGGAATTTTTATTCCATTTTATCGGCAAGTTCCAGAGGTTTCTGGACCCCGCCGAGTCTGTGTCAGCCGCGCACCGCCCCGACGGCGACCGCCAGCGTCAGGGCCAGCGTGATGGTCGCCGCAAGGGACCGGAACGCGCCGAAATCCGCTTCGGGGACGAACAGAACGGCATCGGAAAGGCGCGCCAGCGGGCTTCCCGGCCCGTCAGTCAGGGCCACAACCGGCAGGCCGCGCGCCCGGGCGTCCTGTGCCAGCGCAAGGGTTTCTTCCGAATAGGGGGCAAAGGCGATGGCCAGCAGCGCATCGCCCTGACGCAGGGCAAAGCGGTGATCCAGCAATCCCGCGCTGTCATGCAGCATCGCGGGGACCTGCACCTTGTCGAACACATATGCCAGATAGCTTGCAACCGGAAAGGCACGGCGCAGCCCGACAAGATGCACGGTATCGGCCCGGCCCAACAGGCCCACTGCCCTGTTCAAAGCCTCTTCGTCCAGTGTTTTTGCCAATGCTTCCAAAGACGTGCGCCCTGACTCCACAAATTCCGCCAAAAGCGCGCCCGGACTGCCGCCCTCGTGGTCCTTCAGCTTCTTCAGCCGTGTCGCATAGTCCGGCAAGCCGGGGGCGTAGGCCTCGCGGAAAAGGCGCTGCATGTCGGAATAGCCGCCGAATCCCATGATGCGGCAAAACCGCATAAGGGCCGAGGGCGGCACGCCTGCCCCCGCCGCCAGATCGGCCACGGTGGACACTGCGATCCGGTCGGACCGGGCGGCAAGGAATTCGGCGCATTGCCGCAACCTTTTGGGCAAACCTTCGGTCATTGCCGCAAGACGGTCGTGAAACTGCTCTACCGTGACGGGAGGATCCGGGGTGTCACTGGCAGGCATTCGCTGTTCCTTACAACCGGCATGCCGCAGCTTAGTCCCGTGGAATAAAAATTCCAAGACCTAACCGGAAACAGCCGTTGATCAGGCCAAGTCCGC
>Ga0114976_10002533_pt1 | contig 11462 bp, 12 predicted proteins | sample S_130805_EF_Meta_FD_87319 | JGI IMG/M metagenome (GOLD analysis project Ga0114976, IMG submission 87319) | Freshwater microbial communities from Lake Simoncouche, Canada to study carbon cycling - S_130805_EF_MetaG | ecosystem: Environmental > Aquatic > Freshwater > Lake | place: Lake...
CAAGGTCGGCAAGAGTTTTAGCGGGTACGAGGTGTTGTGCACTGACAGACGAGCTCGCCGGTGACCACTGGAACTCGCGCACAGCTAGGCGATAGCGGTCTGTCGCTGCGAGAGTTATGTGTTGGCCTTCCACCTCAAGGCGAATTCCCGTGAGGGTGGGCAAGGTGTCGTCGCGTCCAGCCGCAATAGCGACCTGCGCAACCGCGTGTGCGAGAAGTGCGCCGGGGACTGTGCCTGCAGTGGTGGGCATGTCCGGAATCCGTGGATAGTCCTCCACGGGGAGAGTGGGGAGGTTGAACGAAGACCTGCCACAGGTGATGGCTACGTGCGATCCCACGACATCAAGTTCGACGGGCTTTGCTTGCAGTGAGCGTGTGATGTCTGCCAAGAGTCGACCGGAGACAAGTGTGCGTCCTTTGGTGGCTACGTCGGCGTCGATATCGACACGAGCGGACACATCTTGGTCAAAGCTGCTGATGGTGAGTACACCATTGGATGCATCAAGCATCAGGCCAGAAAGCACGGGAAGTGACGGACGGCTCGGGAGAGCACGAGCTGCCCAGGCCACGCCATCAGCCAGCACATCGCGTTCAACTCGAAGCTTCACGTGGTCCTCCCATCGCTTGTGAAGGCGTCAGTGTGTCAGCAAAGTCAAGATTTCGGCAGTGGGGGTAGATATGCACAGGTTGATGGGAGAAGGCTTGCTAGTCGATCTGATGAATAGATAGTTATTCGTCGTAGTAGGTGTTGGGGAAACTGTGGAAACAAGGCGGGTTCACGAAGGTGTCCCTCATAAACCACCACTTGGGAAAACCTGTGGATAACTTTGGTTGAGATGTGAGTGTTGGGAATTCTCCGTGGATGGTGTGGTGACTCCCTCGAGGTACCTGCGCGATATCCCCAGCTTGACGTGCTCATGAGAGGTTGTTTGTGAGCCTTATACACAGGGTGTCCACCCCGTGGGGACAGACCGAGTCCATTTGTTCACCAAGGAAGTCCCCAAGAGTTATCCACATTTGGGGATAAAGGTGGGGACAGATGGGACAAGTGTGACGAGCAGGGTTAGATGTTTCTGGGCTGAGACTTGATGCGGCCAGTGAGATCTGTGACCTGGTTGAAAAGGCTCCGTCGCTCAGCCATGAGTTGGCGGATCTTGCGATCGGCGTGCATCACGGTGGTGTGATCGCGGCCACCGAAAGCCTGACCGATTTTTGGCAGGGATAGGTCCGTCAGTTCCCGGCACAGGTACATCGCGATCTGGCGAGCTGTGACAAGGACACGTGAACGGCTCGTGCCGCAAAGATCATCGACCGTCACACCGAAGTAGGCGGCGGTGGAGTTCATGATCTGTGCCGCGGTGATCTCTGGGCCTGTCTCACTGGGGAGCAGGTCCCGCAGCACTACTTCAGTGATGCCCATGTCGACCGCCTGCCGGTTAAGAGAGGCAAAGGCGGTCACACGGATAAGGGCTCCCTCAAGCTCTCGGATATTGCTGGAGATCTTGGAGGCGATGAATTCCAAAACCTCCGGTGGCGCTGACAACTTCTCTTGATGACTCTTCTTACGGAGAATGGCGATACGGGTCTCGAGGTCAGGGGGCTGTACGTCGGTGATCAAGCCCCACTCGAAGCGGGACCGCATACGGTCCTCAAAATCCTGAAGCTGCTTCGGGGGCATGTCAGAGCTAATAACGATCTGCTTGTTTGCATTGTGCAATGTATTGAAGGTGTGAAAAAACTCTTCCTGCGTCTGGACTTTTCCACTGAAGAACTGAATATCGTCTACAAGCAAGATGTCGACGTCTCGGTATCTGCGCTGAAAACTTGCCGCCTTGTCATCACGAATGCTGTTGATAAATTCGTTAGTGAACTCCTCGGAACTCACGTAACGCACTCGGGTGTTTTTGTAGAGCGTCCTCGCGTAGTGACCGATGGCATGCAGGAGATGTGTCTTACCCAACCCGGACCCGCCGTAGATGAAGAGTGGGTTGTAGGCGCGTGCCGGTTGTTCGGCTACCGCAACGGCCGCGGCGTGTGCGAAGCGATTACTCGACCCAATGACGAATGTCTCGAAGGTGTACTTGTCGTTGAGTCGACCATCTTCATTGCGGGTGCCGGGGGATCCGGTTCCGGGGCGAGTTTGCTCGTCACGTCGCGCGGGTTCTGGTTCTGCGCTGGGCTCAGGTGTCTCGTCGAGCGTGAGAGCGAGGACACTTTCCGGTTCGTCGGCAGGCTCCACCGTGACAGCTAGTCGGATCTCCCGCCCTAGGGCGGCCGACAACGCCTCGACGACGATCCCCCGGAGCTTGGATTCCAAGACTTCTTTGGTGAAGGAGTTTGGCGCCGAGACAAGCACGGTGTCTTCAACCAGACCGAGCGGGCGAGCCTGGCCAACAAAGGTGCGCTGAGCGGGGGTCAGGCTCCCGTCGGACAACCCAGCGATGGCGGTGGCCCAAACCTCTGCCAGTTCAGTGGTGTCCATTGATCCTGTTCCGTCGGTCCACACTGTTATCCACAGGTGTGAGTGGCTTGAGCACCTTAGTCAGCAAGGCAGTGGCGTCACAAGACCTAGTTCGGCGGCTGGGGATCGATCGTCATCGGTTTGACCCCGTGCCACGTGAGTCCGTAGTCTTTGCCGGTTCCCCTTCACTTCCCAGGAGTTTTGCCATGAAGCGCACTTTCCAGCCGAACAATCGCCGTCGGGCGAAGACCCACGGCTTCCGGTTGCGCATGCGCACTCGTGCGGGGCGAGCCATTCTGGCGACACGTCGCGCCAAGGGCCGCGTTCGCCTGTCTGCCTAGCGATGTTGCCCCGCGCCCTCCGGATGCAGAGCGCGAGGGACTTCCAGACCACCACCCGGGGTGGCCGTAGGTTTTCCCAGCCACTGTGTGTGGTTTATTTCCGGGTTGAGCCGTCCACGAATGACCGGATGGTAGGTGTCATCGCCAGTAAATCTGTGGGCAATTCCGTTGAGCGTCACCGTGTGACTCGCCGGATCAGAGCAGCAGTGCAGCACGAGGCACCGTTGCTTCCCGACGGCACTCGGATAGTAGTGCGGGCGCTGCCGGGGTCCCCCTCATCCCCGGAGACCATCACACAAGTACGTCTGGCACTGAAGCAGGCAATGGAGTCAGTGTTATGACGTCAGTCATGAGGCGCGCGACATGGATGTGGAATCACAGTCTGGGCTGGGTGGTGACGTGGCTACTCATCGGGCTGATCCAGCTGTACCGGCACACGTTCTCGCTCGTACTGCCTCCTACCTGCCGGTTTCACCCAAGCTGTTCGGCATATGCGCTGAGCTCCGTGCAGACGCACGGTGGGGTTAAGGGAGCAGTGTTGGCCGGGTGGCGGCTACTGCGGTGCAATCCGTTCAACGGAGGCGGTTACGATCCAGTACCTACCCTTGGTCATTGGGTACCTGATGTGTACCCCGATGGCCGACCACGATCGATGACGATCAACTCCAGGAAGGCCAGCCATGTTCATCCTTGATTGGCTGAAGACCGGCGTGAGCTGGATCCTCGTCACGTTCCATCAACTCTTGACGTCAATTGGCATGGACTCTGCGTCAGGTTGGACCTGGGCATTGTCGATTGTCGGTCTGGTGATCGTCATCCGCATCGTGTTGATTCCGTTGTTCGTGCGGCAGATCAGAGCGCAACGAAATCTGCAACTCATCCAGCCACAGATGAAGGAAATTCAGAAGAAGTACGCAGGCGACCGCGAGAAGCAGTCAGCCGAAATGATGAAGCTGTACAAGGAGAGTGGGACCAACCCACTGGCGTCTTGTTTGCCGATTATCCTTCAAGCACCAGTGTTTTTTGCGTTGTTCGGCGTGCTGCAAGGCATCGCCATGTACAACCCAAACGACCCTGAGTACACGGCTCCGGGTGTCTTCACTTGGGCTCAATACACGTATCTACTTCCACAGGCGCACGACGCCGAAATCTTTGGCGTACCGCTCTACGCCACGTTTATGGACGCGGATCAAACCCCCTTGCCCACGATTACGCGCGTTCTAGCGATGCTGCTGATCATCGCAATGACGATCACCACCTTCACCACCCAACGTCAGTTGATCGTCAAGAACAGCGCTCCCGACAACCCGATGGTTCGTCAACAGAAGATCCTGTTGTACGTCTTCCCACTTGTGTTCGCAGTGTCGGGAATCAACTTCCCGATCGGTGTGCTCATCTATTGGTTCACCACCAACGTGTGGACCATGGGGCAGCAGTTCTGGGTTATCCGCAATAGCCCTCAGCCCGGGACCCCCGCTTTCGAAGCCCGCGAGGCGCGGATCGCCGCCAAAAAGAAGGCCAAAGAGACAAGGCAGATCACTCCCGCGGTGGAGTCAGGTGAGGCAATAGCGACTCCGGAACCTGAGGACCCGGGCGCATCGCGCCAGCAACCCAAAAAGACCTCGCGCAGTCAGCGCAAGAAGAAGTAAGGATCGACATGAGTGACACTGAGAAGACCGAGTCGCCCTCACTCCTCGTGCAAGAAGGAGACGTGGCCGCGGATTACCTCGAGGGCTTGCTGGACATCGTGGACCTTGATGGGGACATTGACATTGACGTGGAGGGGAACCGTGCCATGGTTGCCGTTCTCGAGGTCAATCCAGGGGAACTCAAGCACCTCGTGGGACAGGACGGCAAAGTCCTCGACGCATTACAGGAGTTGACCCGTTTGGCAGCCACCCGTGAAACGGGTGAGCGGTCTCGGCTCATGCTGGATGTGGCGGGGCATCGCGCGGCCCGGCGGGCTGAGCTGGTCGAGTTGGCCAAGGGTGCCATCGCTGAGGCGCAGCGCACCGCGGGTCCTGTACGACTTGAACCGATGACCTCGTTCGAGCGCAAGGTCGTCCATGATGCGGTCGCCGAGGCGGGGCTTGTGAGTGAGTCCGAAGGCGAGGAGCCAGCTCGGTACGTGGTCATTCGTACTGCCTAATACCCGATGGTTTCCCGTGAAACACTCCCCCTGTGGCTGGAACCAGCCGAAGCGGGTCTGCTGCGTTTCGAAGCACTCCTTGCCGATGCGGGGGTTACCCGGGGCCTGATTGGCCCACGGGAAGTGGACCGACTTTGGGATCGCCACCTCCTGAACTGCGCCGTTGTTGCGGCGCCGGCCTGTGAGTTGATTCCGGAGGGCTGCCGAGTTGCTGACGTGGGGTCAGGTGCCGGGCTGCCCGGTGTTGTGTGGGCTCTGGCCCGCCCGGATATCTCAGTCGTATTAGTGGAGCCGCTCCTACGGCGAGCCACCTTCCTTGTCGAAGCAGTGCAGGAGCTTGGTCTTTTGGGGCGGGTTTTTGTGTTGCGGTCCAGAGCTGAGGACGCTGCCCGTGGCGCTGATTGGGTCCCGGCGGATGTCGTGACGGCTCGAGCAGTTGCCCCCCTTGATCGGCTGGTGGGGTGGACGGTTCCATTGTTGGCTCCCGGCGGTCGCCTGGTTGCTCTCAAAGGCGCGTCCGCGGAAGACGAACTGGCGGGTGCTTGGTCGGTAGCCGTCGAGGCAGGCCTGCGCGATCTCCAGGTGGTGCGGTGTGGTGAGGGTGTGGTCGATCCCGCGACGACGGTGATTACCGGCATCCTCGGTACGGCACAATGACGCCGTGACTGACACCAGCGACGCGACTTCCCAGGTTGGTCTGGGGTGGCCTGAAGCCGATATCCCCACCCCCAACGTTTCCCGTGAAACACAATCCGCTGGTCTGGGGTGGCCCACATGACACGCGTCATCACTATCGCGAACCAGAAGGGCGGGGTCGGCAAGACCACCAGCACCGTCAACATCGCGGCCGCCATTGCACAGGCGGGTCACTCAGTGCTGGTGATCGACCTTGACCCCCAAGGCAATGCCTCTACAGCTCTTGGTGTTGACCACCATGAAGGGACCCCCAGCACCTATGAAGTCTTGACGGGGGAGATGTCTCTGGCGGACGTGGTGCAGCCATGCCCCGACATCCCCAACCTTTTCGCAGCCCCCGCCACCATTGACCTGGCTGGCTCAGAAATCGAATTGGTCTCTGGAGAGGGCCGGGAGTACCGCCTCAAGAGGGCCCTGGAAACCTACTTGTCCTCGTTGGACACCCCACCGGACTTCGTGTTTCTGGACTGTCCCCCCAGCCTAGGACTACTGACATTGAATGGTCTGGTGGGAGCTCGGGAAGTCCTCCTGCCTATTCAGTGTGAGTACTACGCCCTCGAGGGTCTGTCCCAACTCCTCCGCACGGTGGAAATGGTCAAGGCGCATCTCAACCCCGACCTGGTGGTCAGCGCCATCCTCTTGACCATGTACGACGGCCGTACCCGGCTCGCATCTCAGGTTGCTGATGAGGTGCGCCGCCACTTCGGGGCCCGAGTCCTCACCACGGTGATCCCGCGATCGGTCCGGGTGTCTGAAGCCCCCTCCTACAGTCAGACCGTCGTCACCTACGATCCAGCATCGTCAGGGGCCGTTGCCTACCGCGAAGCGGCCCAAGAAATTCTTGTACTGACATCTCCTGTGTCCTCGTAACACCCGCCCACCAAACAAACTATCCACAAGTTATCCACAACAACCACGTGCACAAGATCCGTGAAGGAGGTCACCGTGGCAGGACCGGCCAAACGCGGGCTTGGCAAGGGACTCGGCGCGCTCATCCCGGCAGCCGACACACCGCGGGCCGAAGCTGCACGCGCGCACGGTTCGACGGCTGAGGACACGGGCCTCATCGATCGCGAGTTGGCGTCATACGCCGAGATACCTATCGGTGCAGTTGTCCCAAACCCACGTCAGCCGCGATCAGTTTTTGACGACGACGAACTCGCCGAACTGTCGTTCTCCATCTCCACCATCGGACTTCTACAGCCGATCGTGGTGAGACGGGCGGGCGCAGGCTTTGAACTCATCGCGGGTGAACGCCGACTTCGTGCGTCTAAACTCGCCGGGCTCACCACGATCCCCGCGATCATCCGCACCACCGATGACGATGCGATGCTCCGCGATGCGCTCCTTGAAAACCTCCACCGCAGCAATTTGAACGCCTTGGAAGAAGCGGCTGCGTATCAACAACTTCTCGCCGACTTCGGGTGCACTCAAGACGAACTCGCGAAGCGCATCGGTAGGTCACGCCCTCAAGTCAGCAACACACTGCGCCTGTTGAAACTTTCCCCGGAAGTGCAGCGCCGGGTGGCTGCGGGTGTCATCAGTGCCGGCCATGCTCGTGCCCTGCTGTCCATGAACGACCCTGCCGCGATGGATTCCATGGCGACGCGCATCGTCAACGAAGGACTGAGTGTGCGGGCCGTCGAGGAACTCATCATTCTGGGTGAAGGTGATGGTCAGGAGCGCACCCGCAGCAAGCGTCCGCGCGCTCCACGGGGTCAGGACACTCAAGCCACGTCACTAGCTCAGGAGTTGGCTGATCGAGCCGGCGATGCACTCGATACGCGCGCCACAGTCGATGGCTTCACCACGATGCGTAGTCGCGGCCGATTGGTGATCGACTGTGCAGACCTTGAGGATCTACGTCGAATTGTGCAGGCGATCAAGCGCTGATCGAACTACTTATGCGGTGACGCGGTCGACCAACTCAGCAAAAAGAGCACCCACACCAATCTCCGCTTCCGCGAGTGCTTGCGGGAGGAGCGATGTTTCCGTCATTCCGGGTGCAACATTGACTTCCAGGAACCAGACCTGCCCATCCGCGTCGACAATGGCGTCTGTGCGCGAAACATGCGAAAGCCCCAGTAACAAGTGGGCATTCAGGGCCAATGCCTGAACTGATTCTTCGATGTCGTCAGTCAGGCGAGCAGGGCAATAGAACGTCGTGGTGCCAGCGGTGTAGCGCGCGGCATAGTCGTACACCCCGTTCTCCGGAACGATCTCGACAGCGGACAACGCAAGAAGGTCCTCGTCGCGCGAGAACACCCCGACTGCCACCTCGGTGCCCTCAATGAAAGCCTCGAGCATCACCGTGTCCGCGTACGCGAACGCGGCAACCATGGCAGCGGGAACTTCATCAGCGCGACGCACGATCGACATCCCCAACGCTGATCCACCACGAGCGGGCTTAACAACCAATGGCAAACCAAGCCGCTCCACAACCGCGTCCAATACCGACGTAGCACCAAGTTCACGGAAGGTGGACTGTGGCATGGCTACACATTCAGGAGTGAGGATGCCTGCAGCGGCCAGCACGTGCTTAGCATTTGGCTTGTCGAACGCCAACCGGCTTGCTGACGCCCCTGAACCAACAAAAGCGATGCCAAGTGATTCCAACACATCGCGCATCGCCCCATCTTCTCCAGCAGCGCCGTGAAGCAACGGGATAACGCAGTCCGGTCGATGCTCAACCAGGTGCGGAAGAAGACTCGCATCCACATCACGCTCCACAATTTCCCACTCGGGCCGCTCGCGACGAAGGGCATCGGCCACCCGCCGACCGGAGCGAAGGGAGACATCTCGCTCGGCTGAGAGCCCACCTGCCAGGACCAGAACCTGCATCAGCGGATGTCCGGAGCCGGTACTGATGACCCGACGGGCTGGTGCATGGCACTCGGGCCGAATGTGTTGACCAGTTCCAATTCGCCCTCAACTACCGTGGCCAACCGGCGCACACCTTCGCGGATGCGGTCTGGTTCGGGGTAGCAGTAAGAAAGTCGAAGGTTCTGACGTCCCTGTCCATCCACATAAAAACCCGTGCCGGGGACGTAGGCCACTAGCGCGGCAACAGCGCGCGGAAGCATGGATGTTGCATCAAGTCCGGTGGGCAAGGTGAGCCACGAGTAGAAACCACCCGCGGGAATAGTCCAGGTGGTGCCTTCGGGCATGTAGGCCTGGAGCGATTCGAGCAGGGCGTCGCGACGCTCGCGGTAGACCTCACGAAACACCTTGATCTGCTCACGCCACGGTTGAGTGGCGAGGTACTCCGACACCGTGAGCTGCGCATAGTTCGAGGGGCACAGAACGGCTGACTCAGCTGCAAGGACGAGCTTCTCGCGAACTCCGTGCGGTGCAATCGCCCAACCCACACGAAGTCCGGACGCGATGGTCTTACTGAACGACCCGAGGTAGATCACGCCCTCTGCGTCGTCCGCGCGAATCGCGCGCGGTGGCTCGCCTTCAAAACCCAAGAGCCCGTACGGATCGTCCTCAAGTAGGGCAATGCCTTCTCGCTGAGCAATCGCGAGGATCTCAGCGCGACGCTGTGGGCCTTGGGTGACGCCAGCCGGGTTATGGAAGGACGGGATCGTGTAGATCAGCTTGACCTTCTTGCCCGCTGCCCGCACGCGCGTGATGGCTTCAGACAACGCCACCGGGACCAGCCCTTGATCGTCCATGGCAACGTGGATGACGTCGCATTCGTAGGCGCGAAAAACACCAAGTGCCCCGACATACGAGGGTGACTCGACAAGAACAACATCGCCGGGATCGCAAAACACACGTGTCACGAGGTCAAGGGCCATCTGTGAACCCGTCGTGACGACGATGTCGTCCGGATGGGCCGTGACACCAACCTCCCCCACGACTTCCAGAATCTGCTCCCGCAGGGTGACGTCGCCCTGCCCTGAGCCGTACTGAAGGGCGACAGGACCTCGTTCAGTGAGGACGCGAACAGCCGTCTGAGTAAGCATTTCGACAGGCAGTGCCTGGACGAAGGGCATGCCTCCCGCAAGGGACACAACTTCGGGTCGACTGGCCACAGCAAACAGTGCGCGAATTTCGGAGGCCCTCATAGCGTGGGCGCGACTGGCGTAGGAGTCGACCCATGGGTCAAGTCGTGAGCCCTGGCTCATCGGACCTCCTCGGAGCTGCTGCGCCTCCGCGCAATGGTGTGGCGTCCTACGATACGGGCATAAGGGAGGTGGGGGCCATGCGGCGCTTCGTGGTGCTTGTGGGCCTCATCGGCTTGGGCGTGCTGGCCGGCTTCGCGCTTCGCCTGCTCCTACCCCGGTCCCGCGGCTGAACCACGCGTTACCGCGGGGCGCAGAATCGGGTGAGCGCGTTCGCTAGCCCTTCTGCCAGAGAATCGTGAAACACGGGGTCGTAGAGGCGGACCGAATCCTCGGGATTGGACACGTAGCCGACCACGACCCGCACCGCAGGCATGCGCGTGTAGCGCAAGAGGTCCCAGGTGCGTGGATGTGTGCGGCAATCTTGGATCTCGGTACGTACCTGGAGTTCGTCCTGCACGAGTTCAGCCAACACACGACCACTTGTGGAGTGGTTGCCTCCCCGAGGATCACCAAAATAAAACGTCGCGATGCCGTTGGGGAGCGGGCTGTCGGCGGAGTCGACGTGCAACGACAGCACGATGTCGACCCCCATCTCGTTGGCAAAGGCTGCCCGCTCCTTGTCGGTCGGGACGGAATCTGACGTGGACGTGTGCGCAGGCCGGCTCAGAAGCACCTGCGTGCCTAACGCGGCCAGTCGTCCTTCAATTCGGACCGCGAGGGCATGAGTGAGGACAGGGTCAATGTCACTGCCAGGGTCGATCATGATCACCTTGTCGGCGATGCCGGAACGCAGCTCGGTCAGGGTGAGGTGATCGCGAAGGCGGCCGGCGTTGCCACCAGAGACCGTGCGTACGAGGCGATCGAATGCTCGAAAAGTATCCGGGCCACAGGTGCCATCGGCGGTGACCCCCACACCCTTTTGAAATTCGCGCAGCGCCTCGTCGGTCTGTGGACCGAACCGTCCATCCGCGCGACCCGCCGCAAATCCGAGTTCGTTAAGCCGCCGCTGCAGCTCGCCAACATCGTCACCGATGATCATGTGACCGGGCCGGTAGGTCAGCACTCGGTCGCCAAGTTGCCAACGCGCTTCGTCGAGTCGCGCAAAGGTTTCCGGCCCGATTATGCCGTCGACCGTGATTCCGCGTTCTTGTTGGAATCCACGAACTGCAAGATCAAGGTCGTCGGTGAATGCATCTCCCGTGGGCTCGACGTTCCAGCCCAGGTCGGCCAGCCGGGCACGTACTTCCGCGACGGCCGGACCGGCGTCGCCGTGACGCAAGATCACGGTGGTGGAGCGCAGCCCTACAGGTAGGGAGCGAGGTCGGCGAGGAGAGCAGCCTTTGGCTTGGCTCCCACGATGGTCTTGACGATCTGTCCACCCTTGTAAACATTCAGTGTGGGGATGGATGTGATGCCGTAGTTGGCCGACGTTTGCGGGTTCTCGTCGACATTGAGCTTGGCGATGACGATGGAATCATGCTCGGCCGCGATCTCTTCAAGAATCGGCGCGACCATCTTGCATGGCCCGCACCACTCGGCCCAGAAGTCGACCACAACGGTCTTGTCGCTGCCCAGCACATCGGTGCTGAAGCTGTCGTCGGTGACCTTCTTGGTGGCGCCCATGTAGTGCTCCTCGTGTGGGGGGTGGATAAAGGCTACTCGCTAGCTGCCAGGAAGCGTTCAGCGTCCAGTGCCGCGGCGCAGCCAGACCCGGCGGCGGTGATGGCCTGCCGGTAGGTGTGG
>Ga0114976_10002534_pt1 | contig 11457 bp, 7 predicted proteins | sample S_130805_EF_Meta_FD_87319 | JGI IMG/M metagenome (GOLD analysis project Ga0114976, IMG submission 87319) | Freshwater microbial communities from Lake Simoncouche, Canada to study carbon cycling - S_130805_EF_MetaG | ecosystem: Environmental > Aquatic > Freshwater > Lake | place: Lake...
ATTTGATAATCCACGCGTTTAAGACATAACCTAACAACGATCCTTTATCATAATAGGAGACCGTTTGGTTTCGAGAGTTTTCATTCGGACGGTAATATTTGATCCACGCGTCCCAACTTGCTTCTGTGGCAGATTCAAGGTGGCTTCCGGGCGTATTTTCAACCGATGAAATTTCTGCAGCGATTCGATTGACATAACTTTGATTTGAAATTTTACCCATCCTCTGCAAGATAACTCCTGAATAATAGCTAGTCATACCCTCAGAAAGCCATAAATTATGCGTATAATTCTCATTTTCATAATCAAAAGGTCCTAGAGATTTGGGTCTAATTCGCTTCACGTTCCACAAATGGAAATATTCATGAGCCAATAAACCTAAAATACCTTGATATCCACTTTCACTTTCATAGGCCGACCGAGAAACCGAACAGGTCGTTGAATACAAATGCTCTAATCCACCCGTTCCTCTGCCTATATTGTGCATGATAAATAAGTAATGGTCACATGGATGTTCGCCGACTACCTTTTGAACTTCTTCACATACCTTAGTCACATCAGCCAAAAATTTTATCGAATCAACTTTTACTTCACCATAAAAAGCTATTTGATGTGGAATTCCGTTCACTTTAAAATCCCACACTTTGTGATTTCCAATTTCAATAGGTGAGTCGATTAATTCATCTAAATTTTTTGCTTGATAGTTGAATTTTCCAATCCCTTTCAAAGCAGTGGAAACCACTATAAAGTTTTTATAAGGCTCTATTTGTATATCGTGAGGAAGGTTTGAAAATTCATTGACATATAAAAGAACACTTGCCGGATTTATATAGCCATGTGAATCATCTAAAAACGAGGTTCTAACCGATAGCTCAAAGGCATACACGCGGTAGGTAACTTGAATTTTCTTGGATGCAGCAGCTAAGGCCACACGCCATGTGTTTTTATTAATTTTAGAAATCGTAATAGATTTTCCGTTGGCTTCAGCTTTAACCGCTTCAACATTTTTCGCAAACTCCCTGATTAGATAGGATCCGGGTGTCCAAGTGGCCATTTTTAGGTCTAAAAATGGTTTTTTATAGGTCACATTTGACAAATCCACCGTCGTGGTTATTTCAAAATAGTGAGTTTGTGGCTCAGGCATTTTAATCACATGACTTAAAGGGCTTGAAAATAGGGGATAAGAAAAGAAAAAAATGAAAAGAGCGCGCGCAAAAGACTTAAGTAGTAGATTAAGCATACGTTATAATTTAGTTGGTGAATCTTGATATTATGTAAAATTAAATAAATACCTCAATTGTTAAAGTAAATACTAATTATTAGCCAAAATAGTCCTAAAAATAATAAGAAGTTCACACAATAATTTTGAAGAAAAAGCGTATTTTTGTTTTAATCAGAATGCTGTAATCATTTACAATGAAATTGAAAAAAACACCCTTTGGCTGGCTGCCCTACCTACTTCTTTTTTTTATTTCTTTTGGCTCCTTAGCCCAGCAAACATTAAGTTTCAAAGATCATACATTACATTTTAGACAAGCAAAGGAATACTTTGATTCTAAGAACTATGTGGCTGCTCGAGAAGAATTTTCTGCGTATTTAGAAAGTCTTGAACCATTAAGCAATGAGCAATCAGGTCAAAAGGTACTTGCTGAATATTATATAACGATGTGTTCCCTATACATGAGCCAACCCGAGGCGGAAATTTTAGCGGAACGATTTATTGCCAATAACCCGGAACATCCGCAAGCCGTCAAATTATTAAGAGGGATTGGAACCTTTTTTTATGATAATGGAGACTATGCCAAAGCGATAAAATACTTAAGTAGATCCTCTGAGACTAATTTAGAAGCCAAATTCAAGTTAGCCATCTCTTATTTTGAATTAAAGAAGTACTTAGAAGCCTTACCTGTATTTAATGAAATAAAAGTGGAGCCAGAGGAAGAATATGCGCTTTCCGCTTCTTATTATGCAGGAGTCATTAATTTTGGCGAAAAAAGATTTGGAGAGGCGGCAATCGATTTTGCCAAAGCAGAAGCCAGCAGTAAATATCGAAAGGAAATCCCTAATTGGATTGGCTTATGTTATTTCAATCAGTCTAAATACTCCGAATTATTAAAATATGCAGAACCCATCATTGCCAAGAAAAATACGGGATACCGATTAGATGAATTAGCCTTATTGGTTGCTGATGTACAATTTCAGTTAAATCAATTCGACAAATCAATTAAAAGTTATGAGGCCTTTGGTAAAATGACAGGTTCCAAGTTCAGCCCTTTGGCTCAATATCGATATGGCTTTTCTCTATTTAAGACAAAAAAATACAATGAGGCCACGGAAACATTAAAAGAATTAGTGGTAAAAAAAGACTCTTTAGGCCAATATGCAGCGTTTACTACCGCATTGGCCCAATTAAGTGCAGGGAATTTAGTGGCCACTTTGGATGCATTTCAGGTGGCAAGAAGTTTGACTTTTAATCCAGCGATTCAGGAAGATGCCTATTTTAATTATGCTAAAGTATTGTTGGATTTAGGAAAAGGGTCTGAAACAATTAATGAAATTCAAGCCTTCAATGCTAAATTCCCCAAAAGTAAATATTCGGAAGAAGCTATTGAATTAGTCGCCGATGCATTTATTAATTCCGATAATTTAGAGGTGGCCGTTAATTATTTAAAAGGAATTAGCAATCGTTCACCTAAACTCAACTTAGCCTATCAGACCTTATCATATAATTTAGGGGTAAGATCTTATAATGATAACCAATTCGAACCTGCGATTAAATTTTTTGAGGAAGCAGTTCAGAACGCAGAAAAAGAAGAGATTAAGTTGAAAGCATTATTGGGGAAAGCAGAAGCATTATCTGTGCAAAAAAAGTTTGAAGAAGCTATTCAAATCTACACGCCATTAATGTCGAGTTCGAACAAATCGGAGGAGTTTGTGCAGAAAATTAGAATTGGTTTAGCCTTTGCCTATTTCAACATTAAGGAATTTAGTAAAGCAAACACCTTATTTAAGACGTATGTAGATCGTTTAAAGTTGACACCGAATGCTAAAAATAATCCAACGATCTTGTTAAGGTTAGCAGATACCTATTTGGTCTCCAGAAAATATGAAGATGCTTTAAATTATTACGGTCAAGCAGCCGATATAGCGAAAACGGAAAAGGATTATGCCTTGTTTCAGAAGGGTATGACACTTATTTACTTAAATCGTGGCAATGAGGCTAGGGCAACGATGAAACAGGTAAGACTTGGTTTTCCTGATTCTAAATTTGCGGATGAAGCATTTTACCAAGAGAATTTGATTTTGTTTAACGCCTCTAAATATTCAGAATCAATTTTGGGCTTTACTGAAATTATTAATTCATCAAAATTGAGTGAGTTTTTAGCCCAGGCAATTTTCAAAAGAGCACAATCCTATACCAATATCGATAAATATGATTTGGCAATCTTAGACTATAAGAGAATCATTAATGAATTTGCGTCTGAAAAAATTGCCAAAGATGCTTTAGTTGGCCTACAAGAAAATTTAATCAAAGTGGGTAAGCCGGAGGAATTTGGTCAGGTATTAGATACCTATCAAAACACAAACAAATCGGAATCTGAAAATGATGCTGTTGATTTAAAGTATGGGGCTGCTAGAGCCATTTATGAAGGAAAAAAGTTTGACATTGCCATCACATCATTAAAGGACTTTATTTCAAAATATCCAAATAATGAAAATATTGTAGAGGCTAATTATTTAATTGCAGATGCCGCGGATCAAATAAATGATACCTTGACAGCCATTCAATATTATCAAAAAGTGATGGATCAAAATGAACATCCTCAGGTTAATAAAGTTATTGTCAGGGCTGCTGAGTTGTCATTGGGACAAAAAAAATACTCAGACGCCATTCATTATTATCGAATTTTCAAGGCGAAAAATAGCGAATTAGACCAACAATCTATGGCATATGATAAAATTATTGCTATTACTTATGAAGCTAAAAATGTAGATTCAATTGCTACTTTGCTAAGCGAATTAGAACCTTTAAGCATTATTACCAAAGAAGAAAAAGCGAAGTTGGCCCGCTCATTAGCCGATTTATATACTAGTGATTCTCCCCAAATTGGATTGAAACGGCAATGGTTAACTAAAGTCATTAGCTTAGATAAAAATGAAATCGGTGCAGAAGCTCAATATGAATTGGCCATCTTGTTAAGCAGAGAAGGGAAGTATAAAGAGTCAAACGATATGATTACGACGAAGTTCAAAAACGAATTTGCGGAAGCGTCTGACGCGGTGATTGGTAAATCATATATTTTGTTAGCCGAAAACTTTTTTTCATTAAAGAATTTACCGCAGGCAAAAGCAATTTTAAATTCGGTCATTGACAATTCTAGTGATACCTCCATCATTGAATTAGCCAAAAAAAAATTAAAAAGTCTACCCATTAAGTAATGAATATGACAAACCAACATAAAAAAAATACATTATTCTTCGGGTTTTTGCTTTTACTAGTAGGTATGCAATCCATTGTATATGGCCAACAAAAAAAAGAGGGCAATATTCAGAATGATGATATTATACTAGAAAAAGAGCGTAAAATAGAGCTTAAGCCTGAAATATCAAGAAATTTTGAACCTTTGGAAGAAGTTGAGAATACCAACAAAGGTAGAAAGATGATCTATAATTTTGTCGAACGTAAATGGGAAGTAAAAAGTCCGGCCATGTTAACGACTTCAGTTATAGGTCCAAGAGAAGGAGATGAATTAGTTTCGTCTTATGGACCTAAGTTTAAAAATATGATTAAGGTAGGTGCAGGCAATTATGGACATACGTTGATCAATGGACATTTTGGATTATCCCCAAAAGAAAATCAATTTCAAGGCATTTATATTAATCACGATGCGAATCGAAGGGGGCCAATTGGCGCTGCATTCTCTGCTAGAAATGAAAATGAAGTTAAATTGTACAGTAAAACCTTTACGGGCAATTATTTATTAGACGGTTCTATTGGATTTAAAAGGTCGGAGGCCAATTTTTATGGCCGCGATGAAAACAAGTTCACAGGTAATTTAAATGATTTAAATATTGTTTACAATAAATTTCATTATTCAGGGAGTATCGGTAATGCACAAAATGATGCCAAATACGATTATACGGCAACTTCTGGATTGAATTACTTGACAACTAGCTTTGAGAATAGGGAGTGGATTTGGGAGAGTAAGATTCAATCGGTGTTACATGTGACAGATCAAATCTCGGCCTATTTAAATGGTGATATGGTTTTATCTGAAATTACCACAAGTTCTTCTAATAATCGGCGCGAATTGTACCGGGTGCGTCCAAGTTTTAATTACAAAAACAATCGCGTTTCCGTCACAGCAGGAATTAATATATCCAACGAAAAAGATAAAAATCTATCCATAAATCAAACCAGGATATTCCCAGTGGTTAAATTAGATGTTAAGCCAACTGATTTTGTACATATTTTTGCGGGCTTTGGTGCTGATACTTATTTTAATTCGATGAACCAATTTGTGTCTGAAAATAATTGGATGTCCAATAATATCATGATTAAAAACACCATACAATCGAGTAATATTTATGGCGGTATTAAGGGATCCAATGAGCGTAATTTTGATTTTGAAATCAAATTCGGATATTCGGAATATAGTAATTTAGGATTTTTTATGGCATCAAAAGCTGATTCCTCTCGTTTTGATGTGATTTATGCGGGTGGTGATGTAAAGGTCCAAGTCATTAATTTATCAGGTCAGATTAATTATCAAATGTTTGAAAAGATTTTATCCATCTTAAAATATGATTTCAATACCTATGAAAATTTAGGGACACTAGAGAAACCATTTCACAAACCAGCGATAAATTTATCTTTTACTAACTCCATTACCTTTAAAGATCGAATTATTGTTTCACCTGATGTATTTTATGTTGGGGGTTTATATGGATTTAATCCTCGAAATGGCTTGGCTGTGAAGTTGCCTGATATTATTGACCTAAATTTTAAAGTAAATTATTTAATCACTAAAAAATTCAATGCTTTTGTGAGTGCCAATAATATTTTGGGGAAAAGTTATGAACGATATTTATTTTATCCTCAACAAAGCATAAATTACACAGTGGGAGTGGCCTATTCATTTTAGTTATGCAACATATTAATTATATATCGGCGATTGAATCCTTGCTATTAGAGCATGATTGTGTGATCATACCCAATTTCGGGGGATTTGTAATCAATGTACAAGATTATAAATTTGACGAAAAAGAAGCTCTTATTTATCCAAGAAAGAAATCCATTGCTTTTAATGAGCGATTAAAAGCAGATGATGGAATTTTAGCGATGCACATTGCCAAACAACATGTTATTTCGCAAAAAAAGGCGTTTGAATCAGTGGCAGTGTTTGGGAAAGAAATGAAGGATGGTTTAAGAAAAAATCATCCAATGGCTTTTGGAAATTTGGGGACCTTCTCATTAACGGAAGAATCTAAAATAATTTTCGAACCCAATCAAACATTCAATTATGATTTAGACCAATTTGGCTTATATACTGTCTCGACAGGCGCCGCTTACAAAAAGCCTGTTTTAATTGAGGCACCCATCGAAAAATCACTGGAAAATCTTCCTTTGCAAACTAAAGTAATGGTAGAAGAAGTGAGAGAAATCAAAAAAATTACATCGAAATTTTACGCCTATATACTTTTAGCATTCATCATTGGCGGAATGGGAGCTTTTATTTTAACAGAACCTAATTCAAAATTTGTGAGTAGTTCCTTTTCTCCATTGACGATACGAATTAAAAAAGAACAAAAGAAAGAAAAACTAGAGCCTAATAAAATTGCCAATACACAAACTAAAGAAAGTGATGTAGTGATTTTGGAGGAAAGGAAATTGGATAAGCATGCGTCAAAAGTAGCGATAAATTTGAAGGACATTGAAGGTTCAAGCCAAATTTTCTTGGTGGCTGCTAGTTTAAAAACTCTAGAAAAAGCAGAATTAGCTCAATCTGAACTTATTAAGAAGGGTTTTCAGGATGCGGTCATTTTACCTAAATCAGAAAATGATACTTATTATAGGATTAGTTTGGGAATCGCTAAAAATATGGATTTGGCCTATATAGAAGCGGCTAATTTGAAAAAAGAGAAAAAAATAGACATTTGGGTGTTTAAAAAAGATTAATATGAATGTTAGTTATCAGGCACAAAAAGAATTAGAACGTAAAAATCAAGTTAAAGCACTGCTTATTACTATTATATTCAATGCTTTGCTTTTTTTACTTATTTGGCAAGTTAAAATTTGGAACGAAAATCCAAATGCTCCAGTGGTACTTGAGCCCGAAGGATCTAAGGGAGAAATTTCTTTTGAACAAGAAGCTCCAAGTCCAAAATTAGTAGAAAAGAAACAAATTATTCAATCAGAGACGGAGTTGGTCAAACAAAACACCGTTACTCCTATAACAAGCAATGTAGAAAGTCCGGTCACGGTAAAAACGACCGTTGTGCCACCACCTAAAGAAGTTGTACCTGAAGAACCTAAAGTAGATTTAAATCTTACTCTGAGTAAAAGATCGACTAAATCAACTACTTCAGGATCGGGTACTGGCATCGGATTAGGGAAAGGAGGATCCGGAGGAGGTTCTGGATCAGGAAATGGAAGTGGATCCGGGAGCGGGGATAAACCGATTGCTCAAAACTGGACTTTCCCAACTTCAGTCATAAGCTCGATTGACAATGGAAATGAAACAGGTGAAATAACATTCTTTATTCGTGTCAATGAAAAAGGTCTTGTGACTGAAATTCGTATTGAAAATACGAATGTAAAATTATCTCTTGCTGAAAAATACAAAAAAGCAATTAAAGGAGCGAAGTTCCAGCCGAAAGATGAAGGAAAAAGGGAAGGAGCTAGCGGCTTAAAGACGATTCGAATAGTTCCTACCAATTAATTAATTAATTCATATTGGACTACGAGATGACCTATGAAGAGGTAATCCATTTTTTGTACCACTCCCTACCTGTATTTCATAGAGAAGGGAAAAAAGCCTATAAGCCTGGATTAGATAACATTATCTATTTATGTGAGCAATTAAATAATCCACAAAATTCATTTAAATCCTTGCATATAGCGGGAACCAATGGAAAGGGAAGCTCTTCTCATTTTATAGCATCGATTTTACAGGAGCATGGATTCAAGGTAGGACTTTATACCTCTCCGCATTTAAAATCTTTTACAGAAAGAATTAAAATTAATGGGATTGAAGTTTCAAAAACGTGGGTTAGTACTTTTGTAGGCGATAAAAAAAATATCATTCAGGAGCTTAGTCCCTCTTTTTTTGAATGGACGGTCGCCATGGCATTTTGTTATTTTAAAGAACAGCAAGTAGACTGGGCCATCATTGAAACAGGATTAGGAGGAAGACTCGATTCTACTAATATTATTAATCCAATGGGATGTTTGATTTCTAACATTGGATATGATCACCAAGATATTTTGGGAAATTCATTAGAAGAAATTGCCTTCGAAAAAGCGGGAATAATTAAGCAGGGGATACCGGTGACCATCAGTGAATACCAACCTGAAGTTTCAACCATTTTTTTAAAGAAAGCGAATGATGAAAATGCGCAAATACAATTTGCCAAAGAAGATATTAAATTATTACACGTTTCTAGTGGACAGACTTTAGACTTAATTTTAGAAAGTGTTCATTTTGGCGAATTCAAGATAGAAAGTCCCTACTTAGGAACTTATCAAATCAATAATGTAATGGGGGTTTTAGCGTGGTGTAGCCAATTAGATACCATGGGAATTATCGATTTGAATAAGGAAAAGATTGCAATGGGGATAAAAAATAGTCGAATAAATACCCAATTAAAAGGCCGCTATGAAATAATCAGCAATGAACCGAAAATTATTGCGGATACCGCCCATAATGAAAGTGGCATTCGTTTATTAATGGATCAAATAAAAAGAGAATTGAAAGGCCATTTATGGATCATCTTAGGCATGGTGGCTGATAAAGATTTAGATTTAGTTTTACAAATATTGCCCCAAAATGCACATTACATCTTTTGTGAATCCCATAATCCAAGGTCGCTAAAAGCTATACATTTATTGGAAACTGGTCAAAATTTTGGATTGAAGGGGATCGTTATTTCAGATGTGAATGAGGCCATTGCCTTAATAAAAAATAAAATAGAGCCTGATGATTTAATTCTGATCACAGGAAGCACCTATTTGATTGCAGAAATAGACGAAATCAATTAGTGGGTAGAAATAAGAATATAAAATACGAATGGGCTGAAGCATTAAATAATGTTATTCAGCATACTAAACCGGATTTTGGCCAACAAAAAGGACAATGGAATACAAAGCAATTTTCAAACAATAACCCAATTGTACTTGAATTAGGTTGTGGAAGAGGTGAATATTCCAATGGTTTAGCCAAAATATTTTCAGATAAGAATTTTATTGGAGTTGACATTAAAGGCGATCGGCTGGCTTCCGCAGGGGTCATAGCCCAACGAGAAAACCTACACAATGTGGCCTATCTACGCATTATGATGCAATTCATTGATGATTTTTTTGAAGAAAATGAAGTAGATGAAATTTGGATTACATTTCCCGATCCTAGAGCTAAAGATCGAGATGAGAAAAAAAGGTTAACGCATCCAAATTTTTTAAATAAGTACAAGAAAGTATTAAAGCCCAATGGGGTACTTCATATCAAAACAGATTCTGTTCCTTTTTTTGATTATTCAATTGACACCCTTAGATTAAATCAATTTGATATTGTCGCTAAAACAAATGACTTATATGAATCGTCATGGAATAAGGACCATTTCGGAATAAAAACAAGATTTGAGAAAATTTTCTTCGAAAAAGGATTTCCGATCAATTACCTAAGAGCCATCAATAAAAAAGAGGTCTAATTTCTTAGACCTCTTCCAAAATAATTTTATACTTGTTATCCTACACGAGCAATTAAATCAGCCGCGCGAGAAGAATAACCAAATTCATTATCATACCAACCTACCACTTTAACTAAATTACCCATGGCAGTAGTCAAATTAGAATCTAAAATACAAGAATGTGGATTTCCAATAATATCAATTGAAACAATCTCATCTGTAGTATATTCTAGAATACCTTTCATAGGGCCATCAGCTGCGGCTTTTAGAGCTGCATTTATTTCAGCAACCGTTGCATCACGTTTTAATAAAGCCGTAAAGTCTGTCACCGAGCCATCTGGAGTAGGGACACGCATGGCATTACCATCCAATTTACCTTTTAAATGAGGTAAAACTAAACCAACAGCTTTAGCAGCTCCTGTAGAAGTAGGAATAATGGAATAAGCTGCCGCACGAGAACGGCGTAAATCTGCATGAGGAGCATCTTGTAAATTCTGGTCAGCTGTGTACGCATGAACAGTAGTCATAAAACCTTTCTCAATTCCAAAAGTGTCATCTAAAACCTTAGCCATCGGAGCTAAACAGTTGGTCGTGCACGATGCATTTGAAATTATTGTCATATCATCATTCAATGTTTCATCATTAACGCCTAAAACTACAGTTGGAATATCACCTTTAGCAGGAGCTGAGATAATAACTTTACGGGCACCAGCCGTTAAATGTTGGCCTGCACCTGCCTCATCAATAAATCGACCAGTGGATTCTAAAACAACATCAATTCCTAAAGAAGCCCAAGGTAATAATTTAGGATCACGCTCAGCAAAGGACTTGATTGCCTTACCATTAACAGTAATACTATCTGCATCAGAACTAACGGTACCATTGAAACGACCATGAACTGAATCATATTTCAATAAATGCGCCAAAGTTGCATTATCAGTTAAATCATTGATAGCAACAATTTCCACATTTTCCTTTTCAAGCAATCTGCGAAAAGTAAGCCGACCTATGCGACCAAAACCATTAATAGCTACTTTAATTTTTTTCATTGAATAATTAATTTGATTTCATTATTAAAATACAAAATTATGAAATTAATATAACTATAACAAGTTTTTAAAATGCAATTATAGCGATTTAAACGTTTTAAATTAAGATTATTACAAATGTAAATCGTACTATTAATATTTACCTAAATAGCTAATTATGTGAATTTTGAAAAATAATAGCTGGATACGTTTTTTATTCAAATATTTTGTTATATTTGTATATAAAAATACTTCGATTATCTATTGGGGTAGGGGGGTGACAGAATGTCACTTGTCAATTTAGCTAAATTCAAGGCTTTTAAATTACAAAATTATATTTCGTTTGATCACATAAGTAACTGTAAATCAAATTATTGATATATTTAAGTTTAAGTTAAATTTAATCACCTTTTTGGCATTTAAATCAGTGGGGAAACCATTTTGGAGATCTTTTATTTTAAAAATCCATTGAGAATTTCATCATTTTACCCGTACTTTGTTTTTCAATAATTGCATACTATATATA
>Ga0114976_10002535_pt1 | contig 11457 bp, 9 predicted proteins | sample S_130805_EF_Meta_FD_87319 | JGI IMG/M metagenome (GOLD analysis project Ga0114976, IMG submission 87319) | Freshwater microbial communities from Lake Simoncouche, Canada to study carbon cycling - S_130805_EF_MetaG | ecosystem: Environmental > Aquatic > Freshwater > Lake | place: Lake...
CTTTCCATCTTCTGAATTTGCAACGATCACTGAAACTCTGCGCCAAGCACCTGTTACATCAAAGAATGCGCGCGATTACATGCGCGTGATGTTCGCCGGCGCGCACGATGAAATTCCAGATCGCCAAGGTCGCGTAACTATTCCTGCGGGTCTTCGCACTTATGCCGGTCTTGAAAAAGATTGCGTTGTTATCGGTGCAAATACCCGCGTTGAAATTTGGGATAACGCCGCTTGGAACACATATCTAACCGATCGTGAAAAAGGTTTCTCTGATGTATCTGAGGAGATCTTCCCCGGCCTCTTTTAAAAGGTAATACAACTTAATAACAAGTTAATAAAAATTTCATAGCGCTCTCATTTGTGGCCACCGCCGACCTAAAGCCGGCAGTGACACCCCTTCCCCGGTGTCACTTTCGTTAGATCCGTCGGCCGGCGGTGACCAGAGATGAGAGATGAAGTAGAAGTCAACAACTAAGAAGAGGGGGAGTAGATGAACGATGCAAGTGCGCAACATATATCTGTAATGCTAGATCGCTGTATTGAACTACTTGCCCCAACTATTTTATTAAATGAAAAACCCGTAATTGTTGATTGCACACTTGGACTTGGCGGACATACAGAAGCTTTACTGGAAAAGTTTTCAACGCTTACAATAATTGGAATTGATCGCGATCAAATTGCCCTTGAACGTGCAGGTGCACGACTAGCTCGCTTTGGTGATCGCTTTAAGAGTGCGCACGCAGTCTTCGATGAAATCGGCGAAGTTGTGACATCGCTTGGTTTGAAAGAAGTAAATGGCGTCTTATTTGATCTCGGTGTCTCTTCAATGCAATTAGATGAAGTAGAACGCGGATTCTCTTATTCACAAGATGCCCCACTTGATATGCGCATGGATCGCAGCCGGGGGATTACCGCATCAGAGATAGTAAATACTTACGCACCTGGTGCGCTGGTGAAGATTTTGCGCACCTTTGGTGAAGAAAAGTTTGCAACGCGGATAGTTGAAAATATCGTTAAAGCGCGCGCCAAAGCTCCGCTTAACTCAACCCAAGAACTCGCTACCTTGGTTAAAGAGAGTATTCCTGCAGCAACGCGTCGTACCGGTGGCAATCCAGCAAAGCGCACCTTCCAGGCCTTACGTATTGAAGCAAATGATGAACTTGGTGCGATCACGCGCGCTCTGCCAATTGCACTTGATCTAATCGCAGTCGGTGGACGCGTTGTCGTTCTCTCATTCCAGTCACTAGAAGATCGCATCGTTAAAGAGATCTTTGTGGACCGATCCACATCTAAGAGCCCACGTAAATTGCCAGTGGATCTTCCCGAATTCGCCGCCAAATTTGCCATGGTTTCAAAATCTGGTGAAACACCAAATGATGAAGAGTTGGCAAGCAACCCGCGTTCGGCATCGGTGCGGCTTCGTGCAATTGAAAAGGTGGCGGCATAAATGGCGCTATTGAATTCAGCAGCTACCAAAACATCCCGGGTACCCCGCCAGAAGTTAACTGAAAAATCTGCTGAAGTATTTTTAAAGTTAGTTCCCAACGTTTCTGAAGGTGCGCAAGCAACTCACCGCTTCTTCGCCACCTTCTTATCTTCAGTTGCCGCAATTGGGCTGCTAATTCTGTTGGCGGTCAACATTCTTCTGGCACAGGATGCCTTCACCCTCTCTGGTTTAAAGGCTGAGGCAAAGATCGTGGCAGATCAACGCGAAGCAATTAATCGTCAGATTGAGGCGGTCTCTTCACCTGAAGCGTTAGCTGCCAAAGCGCAAGCGCTGGGAATGCGACCATCGGATTCGCCAGTTTTTCTAAATCTAGATTCGCAGGCACAAGCGCTAGCAACTGGAGAAATCAAACGTGGGTAATTTAAACCTCTCCGCCTCACGTATTCGCATACTTTTAATCTTTATCTTGACCTTCTTCTTACTCTTTACCTTTCGCCTAATTCAGATCCAAGGAATTCAAGCTGGCGAATATCGCAATAAGGCAGCTAACGAGATGGAGTCGACTCGGGGAATTCCGGCGGCTCGTGGTGAGATTACAGATATCAATGGAATTGATTTCGCACGAAGCGTTTCTGCAATCAATATCGTGGTCGATCAAACGCAGGTTACCGATGCCGCCCAGACTGCAAACTTTGCAGCGCCTTATCTGGGAATGACGGTGGCACAAGTACAGAGCGCTATCTCAGGAACTAAGCGATATGCCATGGTGGCAAAGAGCGCTAAACCTGCCATTTGGCGCAACTTAAGCGATGCGGTAGCTAGCTACAACGCAGCTTTGAGTAAAGAGCACTTTGATAAGCGCATTGTTGGATTCTTTGCCGAGCGAAATTACATCCGCGAATATCCATCCGGCTCCCTAGTCTCATCTTTAGTTGGCTTTGTGCGACAAGATGGAATTGGCGCAACCGGAATTGAATCAAGTCTTAACTCCGCAATCTCCGGCACCGATGGCAGATATTCGTATGCACGCGGGCTAGGTGCAGAAATTCCAGGATCGCAGAATGAAATTGTTGCGGCGAAAAAAGGTACGACGATTCGCTTAACGATTGATCGTGATGTGCAATGGGTAGCATCGAAGGCGATTCAGGAAGCGGTATTTAGTGCCCGCGCAGTAAGCGGAACGGTAATTGTTATGGATCCCAAGACTGGACATATCTTGGCTCATGCGACCGCGCCAACCTTTGATCCAAATAACACCAAGAGCGTTTCACCCGCGTTAATGCGCAACCCATCAGTTCAGGATGTCTATGAACCTGGTTCAACTGGAAAAGTAATGACGCTTGCTGCGGCACTGGAAGAGAAGAAGATAACTCCCGAGACGGTATTGACTGTTCCTTACTCGATTAAACGTGGCGGAGATACCTTTCACGACCATGAGCGACACCCGGTTCAGCAACTAACAACATCTGGCATTTTAGCTGTCTCATCAAATACTGGAACCATTAAAATCGGTGAGATGCTTTCGAATAACACTTTGCATGACTATCTCTCAAAATTTGGTATCGGAAAATCAACTGGTTCAGGACTGCCTGGTGAATCTGCAGGCCTCTTCCGCCCTGTCAGCGACTGGTCGGGAACTACAGCGCCAACTGTGGCATTCGGTCAGGGATACTCGCTTACTGCAATGCAAGCAACAAGTATCTTTGCAACGATTGCCAACGACGGTGTTCGTGTATCTCCAACTGTTATTGCAGGAACAACAGATTCCTCTGGAAAATACACCGCAGCTGCAGGGCGAACAACTGATCGAGTAGTAAGCGCTGAAACTGCGCAGCAATTGCGCATCATGATGGAATCAGTTGTTTCGGGGCAGGGAACTGCACCAAGCGCGGCGATTCCGGGATATCGCGTGGCCGGCAAAACTGGTACGGCGATGCGTTATAACTCTTCATGTTCTTGTTACAGCGGCTACACCGCATCCTTTATTGGATTTGCACCAGCAGATGCACCAAAGTATGTAATTAGCGTGACAATCCAAGATCCTAAAGGTGCTCACTACGGAGGCTCTTTAGCGGGTCCAGTATTTAAAAAGGTAATGACCTTTGTTCTGCAATCTGAGCACGTGGCCCCAACTGGAACCAAGGTTATGCCAGTTGCGCTAACCCAGAGCGAGCTAGCATCGAAGCAGCACCAAAGTACCCTTATTCAGGCTAAGCAAGCTAGTGCAAAGAAGCCATGATGCGCCCATTTAATTCGCCCGCAGTAAAGCTTTCGCAGATTGCCCAAACTTGTAGCGCTACAAGTACAACAAGTGAAAAAGAACTTGCCGCAATTAGCGTCTCTGGAGCAACTCATTCTGATAGCCAAGTACAGCCTGGTGATCTATTTATTGCTATTCCTGGGGCAAATCGACATGGTGCAGAATTTATTGTTAGTGCAAAGAAAAATGGCGCGATAGCTGCGTTAACAGATTTAGCTGGTGCAGATCAAATCGCAGACCTAGCACCTGGATTTCCAGTGTTAGTTGTAAAAAATCCACGGCTAATTGCCGGTCGTGTAGCCGCACTTATATATAGCGAACCAATGCGAGATTTAAACTGCATTGGTATTACAGGTACAAATGGCAAGACCACCGTAACGACCTTGCTCCACCAGATCTTTGAAGCAGCGCATCGCGATTGCGGGTTAATCGGGACAGTTGAAACTCGAATTGGTAACGAGGCGATAGTTAGCCAACGCACAACCCCAGAAGCCACCGATTTACAGTCACTTGCCGCTGTAATGAGAGAGCGCCATATGCGCCATTTAGTACTAGAAGCATCAAGCCATGCCCTTGCGATGCATCGCTTGGAAGGTGCGCACTTTGCTATCGCGGGCTTCACAAATTTGACACAGGATCACTTAGATTTCCATGGAGATATGGAGAGTTACTTTGCGGCCAAAGCTGCTCTCTTTAACTTTGCATTGGCAGATTTAGCCTGCATTAATATTGATGATCCATACGGTGCCAGACTTTCTGCAGCAACCGAGCTTCCTGTAATTACCCTCTCGCGCACTAACCCGAAAGCCAATTGGCACTTTGTAGAGATTGATACCTCAGCTAAGCGAGTGCAGTTGAAGGTGCGCGGTTCTGGTGGAATTTTGATTGAAACCGCAACGACTCTTCGCGGTGGCTATAACTTCGATAACTTGTTGATGGCTATTGCGATCGCAGTCGAATCTGGAGTTGATCCAATTGATATGGCTGCAATAGTTCCGCATATTTCGGGTGCTGCTGGGCGAATGGAAGAAATAGTTGTTGGCCAGAACTTCTCGGCATTTGTCGACTATGCCCATACTCCCGATGCAGTTTCAAATGTTCTCGCTTCAATACGTGAATTTACCTCAGGGAAAGTTATTGCTGTATTAGGTTGTGGGGGAGACAGAGATTCAAGTAAACGCCCACTGATGGGTCAGGCCCTTTCTGCAGGAGCTGATATCGCGATTTTTACCAGCGATAACCCACGATCGGAAGATCCGGAAGTTATTTTGCAAGCTATGACAAATGGACTAAATATTTCTGACCCTTCAAAGGTGATTAGTGATCGAGCTGCGGCAATCGCGTATGCAGTATCTATCGCTAATGCGGGCGATAGCGTTGCAGTTCTTGGTAAGGGACATGAATTGGGCCAAGCGATTAAAGGCAAGATTTTAGACTTTGATGATCGCTTAGTTCTTGCGCAAGCAATCGAGGCGAAGCGATGATCGCACTCAAAGCATCTGCGATCGCTCACATAGTTGGTGGCGAACTAATCGGTGGCGATGTCACAGTTATCGCAGCCCCTGTCTTTGATTCATCACAAGCAAGCCCAGGCTCAATCTTTCTGGCGCTACGTGGCGAGAAGACTGATGGACATAAATTTATTGAAGATGCCTTTACCCACGGGGCGGTTTTAGCGTTGGTCACGGTTGCCTCGCCACAACGCTGCATTGTGGTTTCAGATGTATTGGCTGCCTTGAATAAATTGGCGGCCTATGTTCGGAGCGAACTCAAAGACTTACAAGTTATCGCACTTACTGGCTCACAAGGAAAGACGACGACCAAAGATTTACTACAACACATTTTGGAATCAGTTGGAAAGACAGTTGCGCCAATCGGTAACTTTAATAATGAATTAGGAACTCCGATCACATTATTGCAATGTGATGAAGAGACGAAATTTTGTATATTGGAGATGGGCGCACGTCATATCGGAGATATCGCGCTTTTGTGCGAGATGGCCAAACCCAATATTGGTATGGTTTTGCGAGTTGGCACTGCGCATATCGGAGAGTTTGGCTCTGCTCAGGCCGTTGCAAAAGCCAAGTCAGAGATGGTGTCATCTCTATCGCCAACTGCAATCGCAATTCTTGGCCAATACGACACATTCACGCCAAAGATGAAGACTTTACACAAAGGTGAGGTTATTTCTTTTGGTGAGACTACCGCTGCAGATATTCGTGCAACAGATATTGAGATTCGCGAAGGACGTCCGCACTTTGATTTAGTAACTCCGGCAGGGCGAGCAGCAGTTGGATTACGTATCGTTGGAATTCATCAAGTTGCTAATGCACTTGCTGCAGCTGCTGCAGCAACGGCGCTAGGTGCCTCCATTGATCAAATTGCAGTCGCTCTTTCGACTGCCGAACTTCACAGCAAGTGGCGTATGGAAATTCACGAGCTGCGCAATATCGTATTGATAAATGATGCTTACAACTCAAGTCCTGAATCTGCTGAAGCTGCGCTGCGCACCTTGGTGTTATTTGCCCAAGAACGCGGCGGGCAATCTTGGGCATTTCTTGGAAAGATGCACGAACTCGGCGAGTCCTCAGCCGATCGCCATGCAGATATTGGCACCCTTGCCTCAGAGTTAGGCATAGATCACTTAGTCTGCATTGGAGCCCCGGAGTACTCCGCTAATTTAGCCAAGAGTAATGCGATGGCGATCCATCTCTGTGCAGACAAGGAAGCGGCCTTGCAGCTAACCCAAGAGATGAGAGCTGGAGATGTAGTTCTGGTAAAGGCATCTCGCGCAGAAAAGTTTGAAGAGATCGCCCAAGGAATTCAAGCGCAGATAGCGTTGCTAATAACAGAGATTAAAGAAGAAGGGGAGCGTTAAAAGAATATGAGAGAAATTCTAATTGCTGGTGCGATTGCTCTCTTCTTATCCCTCTTCGGTACATCTGCACTTATACGTTTCCTTGCCCGCCGTGGATATGGCCAGATAATCCGCGATGACGGACCTTCCTCCCATCACACCAAGCGCGGAACGCCGACCATGGGTGGAATCATTATCATCTTTGCATCGGCTGCTGGATATTTCATTGCACATGCACTGACCCAAAATACGATCAGTACATCTGCCCTTTTAGTTCTCGGCTTGATGGCATCGCTAGGCTTCGTTGGATTTTTAGATGATTGGCTAAAAGTTTCCCGCCAGAAATCACTTGGTTTAAATGCAAAACAGAAGATATTTGGTCAAGTTCTCTTTGCTGCCATCTTTGGATACCTTGGAATACGATTCCCAGATGGCGATGGGCTAACTCCAATCTCCCAAAATCTTTCTACCGTGCGTGATACCTCAATAGTTTTGGGCAGCGTGCTCGTGATCATCTGGGTTGTTCTTATGGTTACCGCTACAAGTAACGGCGTAAATCTCACAGATGGCTTAGATGGTTTGGCTACGGGCGCTGCGGTTATGACTTTTATAGCCTTTATCTTGATAGGCGTTTGGGAGTTCGGTCAAAGTTGTGCAATCTCACCAGGTACAAACTGTTACATGGTGCGCGATCCACTTGATTTAGCGGTCTTATCGGCCTCACTTGCTGGTTCGTGCGCAGGATTTCTTTGGTGGAATGCATCCCCAGCAAAGATATTTATGGGAGACACCGGCTCGCTTGCTTTAGGTGGAGCACTTGCAGGAATAGCGACTTCGCTGCGCATCGAACTTTTACTTATTCCATTGGGTGGTCTCTTTGTAATCATTAGCGCATCGGTGATTCTGCAAGTTGCCTATTTTAAAATTACTGGTGGCAAGCGCATCTTTAAGATGGCGCCGCTGCAACATCACTTTGAACTTATGGGCTGGGGCGAGGTCACGATTGTGCTGCGTTTCTGGATTATTGCTGGCCTATGTGTTGCCGCCGGACTTGGCCTCTTCTATGCCCAATGGGTAACTAAATAGGCAAGGCGCGTTATGGCAACTAACTTCTCTGGCAAGAAAATACTAATCCTGGGTGCAGGAGTCACTGGATTAGCGGTTGCTGGCTCACTTTCCAAACGTGGCGCAGAAATATCATTTGCTGATGATCAAGTTGCAGAAGTTGTTGGCTTCGAAGTTGCACCTTCCAGTACGTATAAAGCAACGAACTTTGATGCGCTCGTAGTCTCACCTGGTTGGAAGAGTGACCATCCTTTAATTGCACAAGCGATAGCTAGCGGAATTGAATTGCTAAATGAAGTAGACCTAGCTTGGCAATTGCGTGGTGAGTTAGCTCCAAGCCAGCGTTGGATCGCGCTAACAGGCACCAATGGCAAGACGACAACTGTGGAGATGGCCGCCGCAATGTTACGCGAGGGCGGAATATCAGCTAGCGCTTGCGGAAATGTTGGCACGACAGTCATCGAGAGCGTGGAAAGTGGCGAGAAATATGATGTGCTCGTTCTGGAGCTTTCTTCATTTCAACTCCATTGGATGCGTGAGGCATCGTTTGTTGCGGTAGCGATTTTAAATATTGCACAAGATCACGTTGATTGGCATGGTGGTTTTCAAGCGTATGCACAAGCCAAGATGTCTATTCTGGATCGTGCCAGCACTGGAATATTCAATGGTGATGATGCCGAAGTAGTTGCTAGAGCAACGCGCTGGCAGGGTAGAAAAGTATTCTTCTCGCTAGATACGCCAAGACCTGGCGAGATCGGTGTCGTGGAAGAACTCTTGGTAGATCGCGCCTTTGTCAGTGATCCACAAGAAGCGGCGATGATTGCAGAAGTGATTGATGTTATTCCGACCGTTCCACATAACGTGGCTAATGCTTTGGCTGCTGCTGGGTTAGCGCGGGCAATAGGTGTAAACCATGCGCCAATTCAAGCTGCTCTTCAAAAATTTAAATTAGGGCGCCATCGCATTGAAAATATTTTCTCTCAAGGCGAGATCAACTGGGTAGATGACTCCAAGGCAACTAACCCACATGCTGCTGCAGCATCACTTATGGCAACCCTTTCTGCCATTTGGATTGCAGGAGGCCTGGCCAAAGGTGCGGATATGGCTGAATTAATCGCGCGCTGCAAATCTCGCATTAAAGCAGCGATATTAATCGGGGCAGATCGCGAGTTAATTGCTGCCGAGCTTAAAGCGCATGCACCTAACGTTGAGATTATTTATATAGATGAGCCTGCTTCATATCAGCGAGGCGGTGACGATAACTCTCTAATGGAGGAAGTCGTGAAAGCCGCCAAAATTCGCGCCGTTGCTGGCGATACCGTGCTGCTGGCTCCGGCATGCGCATCTATGGATCAATTCATTTCTTATGCTGATCGCGGTGATCGTTTTGCAAAAGCTGTACTAAAGGAGAACTCATGAACACAACAGGGCAGAAATTTCTGGCAAAGCCAGTAAATAACTTCTATATCTTGGCGATAAGTGCGCTCTCTTTATCGGTCATCGGATTGGTTATGGTCTTCTCGGCCTCATCGATCCATTCATTAGATACAAAGGGCAACGCGGTTGCAATTGTCTTGCGCCAACTCGCATTCTTCGTAATTTCAATTCCATTGGCAGTTTATCTCTCGCAGCGTACCTTGCCGCAGTGGCGATTGCTCGCCCGCTTTGGGCTATTAATCTCTGCAGTAATCTTGATAATTCTGCAAATTCCGGGGGTTGGCAAGACGGTAAATGGAAATACCAACTGGATTGCTCTGCCCTTTGTAGATATTCAACCAAGTGAGCTCTCTAAGTTCCTCTTGATCTTGTGGGCGAGTTATATGTTGGCTAATCAAGAACGTAATGGGAGGACCCGCGTAAATGTCTTCCTACTAATCGGACCAGGCTTTGTTGCAATCATGGCTTTTGTAATGCTGGGTCACGACTTAGGAACAACTTGCGTAATCGCCGCCATCCTCGGTGGTTTGCTCTTTGTCTCTGGAATTGAATTGCGAATCCTAGGCACCTTGGTGGCAGTCGGTGCAATTGGTTTAGCAGTATCTATCGCTACAGCAAGTTATCGCGCTAGCCGCTTCCTAGTAGTTCTCGATCCCTTCGCAGCTGAGGATTATAAAAATGCGGGTTGGCAACCAGCACATAGTCTTCTTGGTTTAGCCAGTGGTGGAATCTTCGGCGTTGGATTAGGTGGAAGCCGCCAGAAATGGGGCAATCTTGCTGAAGCACATACCGATTTTATCTTTGCGGTAATTGGTGAAGAACTTGGATTACTAGGCACGTTATTAGTTCTATTCCTTTTAGCAGCGTTGATTTACTCCATATTTAAGATTGCGCTGCGCTGTAAAGATCCAATGTCACGCTACGTTGGTGCGGGCATAGGTTGCTGGATAGCAGTACAAACAGTTCTCAATGTTGGTTCAGCTACTAGCGTTCTTCCTGTTGTTGGCGTGACTCTGCCCTTTGTGTCTTATGGTGGGTCGGCTTTAATCTCGCTATATATTGGATTGGGATATGTATTTGGTAGCGCCTTACGTGATCCAGAAGTCAAAGGCGAACTACAAAAAGCGATAGAACGGCGTAGATTAAGCACATCATGAGAGTTATCTTTGCCGGTGGCGGAACTGCAGGTCACGTAGAGCCGGCCTTGGCAGTTGCTCGTCTTTGGCGCCAGAGACAACCCGAGGATTTAATTGAATTTATCGGTACCTCTAATGGGCTAGAGAATCAATTAGTTCCAGCTGCAAGATTTAAATTGCACCATATTCCCAAGGTAGTGCTGCCACGCAAGATCGGCCCCGCACTTTTTATCGCACCATTTACTCTCTTTAAATCATTTGCTAGCGCCCGTCAGATAATCAAGGGCGCTGATCTCTTAATCGGTTTTGGGGGATATGTATCGGCTCCTGCTTATCTTGCCGCCAAGTCGCTGCGAATTCCCTTCGTGGTACATGAGGCAAATGCGAAGGCTGGATTTGCCAATCGTTTAGGTGCGCGGCTTACTCCCTATGTTGCAATCTCGCAGGCGACTCAGAACAGCTCTATGGCTAAAGCACTGATTACTGGTATTCCACTTCGATCAGATGTTGCAACAGCATTTAATAATTGCAGCTCAGACTGGTCGGCAGCTCGAGCCAAAGCAAAGTTGGCTCTCGGTTTTTCAGCAAATGCACCGCTAATTCTTGCTTTCTTCGGATCCCAAGGGTCCGTAGCTCTAAATAAAGTTATAGCGGAATCTCTGCCTACTTTACTTTCGCAAGGTAACCAACTTATGCATGCGGCAGGAAAGTTAAATCCATTGCCCGCAGCGCAGGAGCGCTATAAATCCGTGGCTTATATTGAAGATATGGCAACGGCTTATCTAGCTGCTGATTTGATAATCAGTCGCAGTGGCGCAATCTCGTGCTCTGAAATAAGCGCCCTTGGCAGATACGCGCTATTTATTCCACTACCAATTGGAAATGGCGAACAACGCTTTAATGCAAGCCATGTAATCGAGCAAGGACGCGGCGAATTAATTGAACAGAGCCTTTTCTCAGCAGCCTGGTTAGCTAGCAATTTAAATAGGCTCTTATCGCAGGCAGATCGCTCGCCTATTGCTGGTTCAGCAAGTGATTTGCAAGCAACGGAGAAGATCGCCAATTTCATGGAGCACGCATATAAGGCAAGTGTGAATTAATGGCTAATAAATTGAGTCAGTGGTCTGGCATGCGCTTGCACTTCATCGGAATTGGTGGAGCTGGAATGAGCGGACTTGCGCGTATTGCACTTTCCCATGGCATAACTGTCTCTGGTTCTGATGCTAAAGATTCAACAGTCTTAAGCGCACTTAGC